>Ga0180301_10003779_pt1 | contig 11769 bp, 8 predicted proteins | sample GuaBasSediGuay16_FD_121797 | JGI IMG/M metagenome (GOLD analysis project Ga0180301, IMG submission 121797) | Subseafloor sediment microbial communities from Guaymas Basin, Gulf of California, Mexico - Guay16, Core 4569-2, 12-15 cm | ecosystem: Environmental > Aquatic > Marine > Hydrothermal...
AAACACAACAATAAACGCCATTACTAATCCACTTTGCGTATTTAAGCGAATCCGGTAGCTTCAAAATAAGGATTTTGCTCCCCCTCTAGCTATTGCTTCACATTTCTCCTAAACTAAATTCAAATTCTATCACTACTCTAATCGAATCAAAATTTCGGTTTATTCAAAGGTGCTTTCCTCTCACCTCTTCAAGAGTTTTCTGAACCACTTTCCTCAGTTAAAAGTTGAATTACTTTCTCTGTCAGCATAAAACGCCGGTTAAAATTTTTATTCCACCAGTCTATTACTTTTCCTTTCATCCTTTCCATTATGTTAGGGAATCTCCAACACAGAACTGAATAAAACAAATCCATTGTATTAAGGTAAGCCTCAAAGCATTCCGTGAATAATTTCTCGTTCATTTTTTCAACGAACGCGAACTCTGGATCATTTAAAGTGGTTTCAATAAAAGTGTATGTGAAATGCGTATACTTATTAAGAATCCTCCACGTACTCTTCAAGGTATCCTCAATATCCTCTTTATCCTTAACAGATAAAAGTCTCATGCACTCTTCTATCATCTTCGGAACACTATACCCTAACCTTTCATCAGAAAGTATAGAAATGTAAACTTTGGCATGTTTTTCTTTCCTTTCTTCTGACAGCTCGAATTCATCTATAAACCTTTTTACACATTGTTCAATCATACTCATTTTATTTTTTTGTTTTTTCCTGTAAGCACCCTTATCCTTCAATTTTTCCCATAATTTGAAAATTTCAACTTTTAAGCCTAATTCGCTTAACATTCCCCATTCTTCATACACCCTTTCTTCAATAACGCCTTCAAGTATTACACTTAAAACACTAGCTTCGAGAACAAAACGTATGTTTTTAAATGCTTCAAAATATTTCCCATTCAATATTTCATATCCTATCCAATTAGTAATTTTCCATGAATGAAACAGTAGAACACCAAGTATAGAGTTAGAACATTGCACCCACCCACTTATTTCTCTTGGAATAAGTTCTATCCAGTTATTAAGAAGCTCAACAATTGCCTCTAACTCCTCTGAAAAGCTTCGATAGGTTTCCTCCCTTAACACATTTAAGATAACTTTCATACTCCTTTACGAGTTCCTCGAGTCTGTTATAATATCCTCCTTTCTCTTGATCCTCCACTTCCACCACCCAAGCACATCTTGCATAATTTTCTCCTTTTCCGGCCAACCACTACAACGCTCCAAGCTCACTCCTGTCTCCAAATTCCCTTCTAGCTGGATTCCCCCACTTCCTCTTCATGCACATCGCTAGGAGAAACTAATCTATTTAGCATATTAACCAGAATCTTTAATTTCGTATTAAAATCACAGCCTCCCGAAGTCGATTTTTCCAGCGCCAGTGCGTCAAGCTTCCTAAGCTACATGGTTTAACCTCCTTTAAGTAGCAACGAGCATTTCACTTAACGTTCATGGACGTGCAAGGCTCAGCTATCTTGTATTTAGATGAAGTAAGTGATGCTGTGTGTACGTTTGTTAGGTAAGTTACCAAATTACTCTCTTTTTTAATCACCTACTATGCATAAATATTTTAACAGTGAAACTTAAATTTTACTAACTTTTAGTGCAATAATTTTAATGATTTTGGTATAAGAAAGCTTATTTATGATTGCTATAACAATAGTAACTAAAGAATTTTAGTAGGTGTCTAGATGGATTTCAGGATAAGGACACTTACACCTCTTTGGACGGGGGACGTTAGAGGAGAGAGTTCAAAGCTCAGAGAAACGTCCATCATAGGTTCATTAAGGTGGTGGTTTGAGGTTATTATAAGGGGACTAGGTGGTGGTGCCTGCGATTCTGTTAGTGAAGTTGTAAGGAAGTGCGAACTTAAAGGTGAGGAATATAAGAGAGGCGTAAAACCGGAAAAGCTGATCTGCCCTGTCTGTTACATTTTCGGTACTACCGGATGGAGCAGAAGATTTAAGCTTGAAATCAATGGAAAGTTGAGCTCACTACGACCTGTTATAGTAAAAGCTGACATGAGGAAAAACCATAAAGGTTGGTTTTTAGGGACAGGGAAGAGCGGAGGTTTAATGGGAACATTAGAGGTAAGGATTTATGGAAAACCATGGGTATGTAACATCTTAGCGCTAGTACTAAGTATATCATGTTCATGGGGTATTGGGAGCAAAACCCAAGACGGCTTTGGTATCTGTAAACTTGAGGAGAAGTGTGTCGTCGATGAAACTATTAATAAAATTAAAGATTTAATAGGTAGATTCAAACGAAGCCAGAATGGTAAATTACTTCCAAACATAAAGGACTGTTTCTTTGTGAAAATAACCGTTAAAGATGACATTAATGATAATATCAAGGAGGCATTTGATGGTAAACTTAAAAATGATAGTCAAATGAGTGTTGAGGAATTTCTGCAGTCCATGCCTAAGTACGGGAATAAATTTTACCCCACAGCTCCATTAATTAGATACTGGCTTAGAAGTTTGTTTAGAAATGGTGATAATAGTTTGAGACATTTTCTCTTTGGTTTTGTCTCAATAAAAGGAGATCCTACTCCTATTTGTAAAGTACACCTTACTCATGTGAATAAAAAGGGTGGGTGTCCAAAGTGTGGGAGAGCTTTAAGAAATGAGGAGGTTTACAAGAGGATGGGGTCAAAAATTTTTGTTTCGCACATCTATAACGTAGATGGCAGCAAGTGGGAATTTAAAATCTGGGGTTATGTGCCAAAAGTTTTACCTAATAACGAGGATAGGGAAAAAATCCTACAAAAATTGTTTAGTGAAATCAAGGAGAATAAAGGTTTTGTGAATGTGTTGAATCTGGATAGAAATTCGACAGATGTTAAGTGGTATGAGGTTTCCGATAGGAGAGCCAACATTTCATCCGTCGAAGAGTTAATTAGTGCCATTTTAGAGGTGGATAGAAATGAATGACGTATATGATATCTATTCTTGGTTTTGGGATAGTAGGTACGGAGTTGATTTTCAGGAAGTATCAGGGAAAGTCGACATAGAAGAGTTATGGCTTAGGTCACGCTTACTCATGCTTAACAAAGACAAAAGAAAGGCAAGAGAAGAGTACATAGGATGGTTTAAGCCGGAGATAACATTGAAAAATAAAAAACAGCTTGCAGACACCGTATCTAAAGTCACAAGCAGTAATTTGTCAAGATACTCAATACTTATTAAAATTAATTTTAAACTTAAAAAACCATACCTCAGCAAAGATGATGATAACTTCTACATCATAGATAACCCAATTGTAAAAGATAAGGTCTTCAAACTTCCAATGGTTAGAGCAACAACTTGGAAAGGAGCTTTAAGGTTCGCTGCAATGAAAGTTTTTGAAAAAGAGTTTAACAAAAGCAATTGGAAAGAGGCGAGAGCTTTACTCGTAAGACTTTTTGGAAATGAAAAAGACAGCCTTGAGAGTTACCTAAATAAGTTTATAGCAAGCAAACTTGGGAAGGATGTGAATTATGTGAAAGAAGAATTCGAAAAGTACCTCGTAGAAAAAGGATACGTTTCGGAAGAAATTCCATCAAGAGCAGGAAGACTGTTCTTCTATCCAACGTTTTTTGAAAAAATTTCACTTGATGTAATCACTCCTTTGAGCAGAAAGACTAAAACGCCTACTCGTGGTCCAATATACTTTGAGGTTGTAAAGGGTGATGGAGATACTTTCAGATTACTCTACTATCCCTTCGACTTAATAGCTAGGGGAAAATTAGAGAGGATTAAAGAAGAAATGAAAGAGGATCTAAAATTCTTGGCAAAGGCACTAAAGAAAATGTTCTTCGAAACTAGCTTCTCAGCTAAGAAATCAAGTGGGTTTGGTGCTGTCGAGCAGATAAACGATAGCGATATCGAAGTAAATGGCTTCAAAAGCGATGAAGTTAAGAACATTATTAAAAACATTCTCAGCTAACATCCAAAGTTAATTTGACACCACTTTGATGAAGATGAAGCCTCCAGGTGATACAGTATGAAAAAAATAAAAAAACTGATGGAGCATAGAGATACAATTCTGCTTGCTGAAATTGGAGCCTTAATCCACGACTTAGGAAAGCTAAGCGAAGAATTCATTAGCGTCAAATCCCAAAAGAAACCCCCTAATGAGAAGGACAAACATGCAGAATGGATTTTTATATGGCATCCTTATTTAAAAGATTTACTGAATAATTTTAAAATACGTATCGAAATACATAATAACAAAACTACTTCCAAAGAATTAATAGAATTATCGATTAAAGAGTTAATTAAATATCATCATAATAGAGGAAAGAAGAACTACTTAATTGAATTGTTTTCTAGATCTGCTGATGGTATTGATTCAGGTATAGATAAGGGAGCTGTAATTAACATAAATAAGCAATCAGAGAGGCACACATATATTTCGACATCATTTGGATACGAGTTTGAGAGGATTAATATAAATTCTCAGCAGTTAAAACAGTACAGAGAGAAAATCGTCCAGAAACTCAAAGAGATATTAGAAAAAATACAGAGATTAAGGTCTGATGATAAAGCACTTTCTGAAAAGAACTGGGTGGATCTAAGAAAGGAGTTATTAAGCTCTGTGAAAGAGTGTTTTGTTCATGCCCTAGGAGAAACAAGAAGGTCTGCAAATGATGTAACATTATGGGATCACTCTTACTCTACGGCCTCACTATACAAGACCGCTCTTGCGGATATCTTTCTATCCGGAAAACAGAAAGATCCAATAAAAGTAAAATGGAGGTTACTTTCTATTCGCTTTAACGGTTTTGATTATATTACAAAGGGTAGCAAGATTAGCGATATCCTCGGTAGAAAGAAAAAAGTTGAACTTGCATTGGATTCGGTTAAAAATTTATTAGAAGTGTACATTCCACTTGGAAGTGAAATATATAGAGATGAAAATGGTTCTGCATTTCTAATCCCAGATAGTTTTAATAAAAATGCTTTAAATGAATGGAAAATCGGATGTAGCCTTTCAATTTCGTTGGTGAATGATGAGAATGATAAGAATATTACTATTAATTCTACTGATACCGTTAAGTCTGCGATTGAAAAGATATTTAATGAAGCTACCTATAGTGAATTGAAACCAGTTATAAATGTCTCAGAGGTTAGCAGAGGAGCGGTTAACTTAGGAAAAGAACTTGAAGAAAACAAAGTCCATTTTAATCAGCCTTTTGTAGAAAACATTAAAAGAAAATGGAATAAAAGAACTCTTATTTGCAAGGTATGTGGGTTAAAACCATGTGTAAAGAAAAATGAAGAATACTCTGATCTCTGTGAAGACTGCAGGAAGATAAGACAAAGCCGAGCTGAAACATGGTGTAACGAGCGTATTAAATATAAGCACACAATTTGGATCGACGAAGTTTGCGATAAATACGGACGGGTTGGAGTAATCGTTGGCGCCTTCGACCTAAATAACTGGCTTAATGGAATGTGGTTAAATACAACCTTTACCAAAACACTCAGAGATTTAAAAGAAGAAAAACAAGAAATTTTTCATAAAATAAAGTGTTGGAAAGATTTAATAAACGCTGTTAAGGAGGCTTTAGGTAAAAATAATCTAAACGAAGAAATCTCTTTTAAAAAGTCTGATGGAAGTAATGTTAATGTAAAAGAGTTATTTGAATCATTAGCATTAGTACCAATAGATCCCCGTAATTATAATGTTAAAGGCTTCTTCAATGCAATTATTAAAAACAGAGAGGAAGATGTCGTTAAGTGGGCTTACTATAATCAGCAAACAAGTATAGATACGCTTTCCAGTAATGAAAAAGCCATACTTTTAGTTTTAGCTTTACTTAGAAAGAATCCATCGTTTGCAAGAATTAGAAGAATCTGGGAAACTGCTAAGGGGTTTTGGGATCAAATAGAATTGCTTATCAGAGACAAGCTTGATAAGGAAGAGAGAATAAAAGTGACTTTCAAAATCCCTTCAACTATTGACTTAAAGGAATTTATGGCTTACACGCTTAAAGTTAAAGGAATTTCGATTCCTGTAGTGTACATAGGTCATGGTGAATTTCTTATCATTGAAACCCGGAAGATTCTGAAGGATTTAAAAATTGATGAGAGATTCCTAGAAGAAAATCTTAAAAAAGGAAATTTCGAGTTATGGCAGCCATCAGAATATAAAGAAGAATCAAGGAAGTTATATTCAAAAGAGATGTTGAAGGAGGTCAGATTCATCAGTATCACAAAGGATACAGAATACTACCCTTATATAGTAATACTTAAGGAGCCATCAATTTTTGTAGTTTTGATCCCATTGCAGCGCTCTTTAGACATTATAAAGCTAATTAAAAAGGAGTACGAAATTCAGTTTTCGAAGGTTCAAAATCGTTTGCCTATAAAGTTGGGGTTAATCGCATTTAAACGAAAATACCCACTATACGTGGTTTTGGATACAGTAAAAAGGTTCTTGGGCGAAGAGATTGAGGAGAATGTTTTTAAGATTGAAAGATTGGATGAGATCTCTGCAGAAGATAACTGCAAGATGTTTGATGGTAGATTAGGTAATTATGCAAAAATTCTTGAGCTATTAGGAGATTACAGAAAATTTACAGTGTATATTAGTTATTCTACAGGGGATCCATGTCTTAAGGACATGTTTTACCCATATGTTATAGTTAAGGATGCTGAGGATAAATCAGGATCGAAAACCTTGATTTATAAAAAGTATTCAGAGAAGTACAGCATTAACAATTTGGTAAGAATTAAGCATGTTTCAGAATTATCGGAAGGAGAGGAAATATTTTTTGAACCTTCTTTATTTGACTTTGAGTTTCTCGATTCAAACGTTCGCAGGTTTGACATTGGCAAGAAAAGAAAGCATTGGCTGTTTACTGGTTCTGAAAGTAGGTCAAAGCCGTATTTACTCTGGGATATTGAAAACTTCGAGAGGTTAAGGGAGTTAGTCATAGAAAAACTTGAGCTAACAACTACTCAAGTGATGAACCTTTATGAGATGCTTATGAGTAAAATAGAGGAGTGGGATTTAAAGGACGTTAAAAAATTGAAAAATGACGAGTTATTCAAAAGATTTGTCGATAATGCTATAAAGGACATTCCGTTAAGATTAAAAGTTGTTGACGGTAAAAAATCAAGCAAAGGTAAAATTGTAAGAGAGGATTATGAATTCCTCAAGAATTCGATACTAAGTGGTATGTTCTTCGATTTTGTTGACTTATGGCACACCATTTTAAAATTTGAATTTAAGAAAGGTGGTGAGGAAAATGTCTGAGAATGGAAATAAAATATATAAGCAGAAGAGGTATTTTGCACTGGCTTTAGATCCTATCCACATAGGGACTGGTGGCTACAGAATCGGTAGAGTTGATAATACTATTGTCAGAGAGCCAGCAACGGGGATACCGAAGATTCCAGGGACTACGGTAGAGGGGGTTTGTAGGAGTTACGCATTTTTAAAAGCACGAGAGAGTGGAAAACTTAAAGATGAAGATTATACAGGCAACACTCACCCGCTGGCATGTGCTAAAGGAAAGAGAACGAAGGTCAAGGGGGAGGATATGTTTCCTTGTGGCTCATGTGAAATTTGCATCACTTTTGGATATAGTTCAGATACTAAATCCCTCCAAGCTATGGCACTATTTTCAGATGCCCGTATACTGCTATTCCCCGTCGCTACAATGGTTGGTCCCGTTTGGGTAACTTGCTCTATGGTATTAAAAGATGCAGGAATTAAAGAGCTTAGCAACAACTCTAAAAAGGAAATTCAAGAGCCAAGTGAAAATGCATTCATAATTCCTGACGATTCCAGTATTAAGCTTTCAGAAGGTAAACTTAATTTTGGCTGGTTGCTACTAGGTCGGGATGACGAAAGTAAGAAGAAAACAAGAGTGGATCAATGGACATACAGAGACGGCAACATCTCATTAAAGAATGAAATCCCTGAGAAGATACTAAAGAGAGTAGTTATAGTTCCAGATTCTCTTTTCCCGCAAATTGTAAATTCCAACCTTGAAGTGAGAACGTCCGTGGCTATAGATCCAGAAAGAGGAGCTGCTGAGGAAGGGGCTTTATTCACGTATGAAGCCATACCACGTGGTACAGTATTTTGGTTTGACATGGTATACCAGAATCCAAGATACTTCCAGATAAATACGATAAAAGATTGTAACGCTGGAAATCTAATAGAGTGTGTAGAAAAAACAGTGGAAAAAGGCATGTCACTATTTGAATTTCTGGGCGTAGGTGGTATGGGTACAAGAGGATTTGGAAGACTAAAGGTACTTAATTTAGGTGATAGAAATGAAAAAAGCTCTAAATAAGTCGTCTTTAGATAGAATTGCGGCTGAAATAGGATTTATGTTGTGCGATGTACCCAACGCAATATACAGAGCAACTGCAGATAAAATATCCAAATGTAAGAATGCAGATGAGCTGAAACAGCAAAATTTAGCCCTTAACGACGTTTCAAAGTACATCAGTACAGAAAAATACAATTTTCTGATAGAGAAAATTATGAAGATAGTTAACCCGCTTGAGGACGTAAAAAGGATGCCTAGTAGGCAATTTAGCGAATTAAAAGAGAGGCCAAAAAAACTTGACGCAAAAGAATATGAAAGAGAAGTAAACAAGGCTCTCGGTATTCTAATAGAAGACGGGTTGTTTGCCTATTCGATATGGTTAGAAAGCGAGAATAAAGAACCTCATAGGGTTATGCAAACAATGAGCCTTACGTTACTTAAAGACTCTGAAATCGGACTGATAAAAGATTCAACAGATTTAAGAAATGGCATTCTTAAGGAGATCTCTACTAGCATTGATAAAACACTATTCGCGAGGCAACTTCTCGAAAGAATGCTTATATATGCAATGTATAGAGCAAAAGCTTTGCAGAAAGGTGAAACTGAATGACTTGGAGATGTTATCTTGCTATCTTCAGGGCAGAATCTCCAGTTCACATAGGTTATAGGCAAATTGGCGTCCTAAAAACAACCCGATACTATATCACAGGAAGAGTGATGTGGGGGGCAATTACAGCTAACTTGACAAGGGCACTATTTAGCAATCCTAATTCGGGAGATTACCAAGCAGTTGGAAAATTTGTTAGAGAAAACATTAGAACAACGTATTTTTATCCAGCTATAAAGAAAAGTGAAGCAGCCTCAGAAAACTGGAGCCAATATGAAGTTAACAACTACATAGTGTTTCTGCCTGAATACACTGATGAGGGAGAAATAAAATTCGGCGAAGTTTTGAAGGAAAACTTTGAACAGATGTTTATAAGCTCTTTTGTCTCCACAGCGTTGGAAGCACAAACGAGAACGGCAGAAGAGGGTAGTTTACACGAGTTCGAGTATGTTCAGAATAAGATTAATTTATCTCATAAGGTAATCCAAGTTTACTGGGTTGGATATCTTTTTGTAAATGATACCGTGAAAGACGCTGAGGAGGGAAAGGTCTATGAAGTGAATATACTAGAAGAAAGCAACGATTTAAAAATTGTTTTCAAAAAGAATAACATTAAAAATTATGCTTTCTTGAAAAAAGATGCTTTAAATCTATTATTTATTGGTGGAGAAAGTAACTACGGTTTTGGTAAAATAAGACTTGAAACGTTGGTTAGATCATCAGAAGGTACAAGACTCTTCGGAAAGTTTAAATTTGAAACGGAGACCGATGGACCGGTAATAGAGGTCGATACAGCCCCTGCACATCTAAGTTTGGAAAGCATTAAATCAGAAGAAAAACTCTTAGGGGAAGTGGAGCCTGTTGTCGGTTTAGAATGGTCCGATAAAGGTGCAGGGCATAGTATAAGCACGGCTATAATATGCATCACACCAGGAAGCAAAATTTTTAGAAGAAGAAAATATATTTTGGGCAAATATGGTATCCTCAGATCTAAATGCTCTAATAGTAGAGAAAGATAACAAAATGCCTAAAAATTACGTTAACGTTGCCTACTACTTTATTAGATTCACCTAATCCTTTCTTCCTTTTAAATTAGACACATAAACTGTTCACAAAAATGGATACGTATTACCCAGTATTCTATTCAATAATTCAGTTAGTTGATGAATCAAGAAATCAATTTATTCCGCGTGCCGTTAATTTTTGCCCTTTTTAAGAAATTTTCAAGGCAAAGAAGAGATAAACTCGCTCGTTAATATCACGATATTTAAATCCTTAGACAAAAGCGGTTTAGAACTGAACCCTACTATATAGGAAAGTTTTAACATTCCGAATGGGTTACTTGATTAGCAGTATATCCCTACAAGAGATAAGAACTTGTGGAAAGTTGAAAAATGTATCATTAAGCCTTCATGTTTTAAAGAACATTTCTCAGAAGGATGTTTATTGCGGTCTAAAGTTAGAGAAGAGAGTATTAGAAGACGCACTACCCTCTCACCCTTTGCTTCTTTTCACCTACAGTTTTAAATTTGGTTAAAAACTGCAAGGGACAATGTTTCCTTATGGATTGGGTTTAAGAGGGTGAAGATGGGAATATATAATAAGAAACAATTGAAAGGATAGGAGATGGGATTGAAGCAGAGGGGAATTGGAAATGGATGTCTTGAGGGTGGTGGATGACAGGATACCTGAATCGGAGTTGCAAAACGCACTTAACAGAAACTTAGAATGTTTGGAGGAAGGGTTGAAACACTTAGATTCTTATGTAAGCATTGGTATTGGTCAAATTGATTCACTTGCCCTAGACATGAACGGCAATCTGGTTATTATAGAGTATAAGACTGCTGAAAATTCTGTTAAAAATGCTTTCATCCAATCATTAAGCTATTATGCGTGGCTGAATGAAAACAGAACATGGCTTAAGGAGTATCTGAGAAAGAAGGAAATTGACGAGGTAGGAGACATCAGAATTATCATCGTTGCACCAAATTTTGATGATAAAGTCATAAAGGCTGCACAGGCTGTTGAACCCCACATCATACTTGTCAGATATATCGTGTGCGAGTATAATGGAAATAAACGGGGAATTTTACCTCAAGTGATCTTAGACAACTCGATACGGCAACCTCCACCGGAACCCCCAAAAAACTTAGACGACCACTTCAAAGATAGGGAGGGTTTAAAACCGTTATTTGAAAAACTAAGAGAGAAAATAAATGAAAGTGTTAAAAGCGTTGAGGAAAGAATTACAAGATCATATATCGGGTTTGCACTGCCCGATAAACATAAATTATTCTGCCTAGTGATAGTTCAGAAACGAGGATTAAAAGTAGCATTACCTCTTAAAGGGGAAATCGAAAGCGATAGGTTTGGCGGATGGCCTGCAGATGAGAAGTGGGGTTATCTAAAGGTATCTGGCGAAGAAGAGATCGACGAAGAATTGCTGGAATGGATAAAGTTAGCTTACAAGAAGATAATGGAGGGTTAAAATGGAGATCGACGTTGACAAGATTTGGGCGGGAATAAGACAGGCAGTATCAACTGCAAGAAATGAGGAAGAGCTTAGAATAAGAGTATCAAGTATCATAGAGAATGAAGTTGTTTCGAAGCTTAAAGGTGTGCCACTTGCAAAGTATGAGTACACGTTTATCTCAGGTGGTAGAGCTGACGCCCTATACGGGCATGTCATCATAGAATATAAAGCACCAGGAAAACTCTCAACTGAAAGAGAGATCGCAAAGGCGAAAGAGCAGCTCATAAGGTACATAAAAGAGGAAGCTGAAGTTGAAGAAAGATACAAGATGTTCTTGGGCGTGATCATCTCAGACAGAATCGCTTTTGTAAGATACGATGAACGAGCCAGAAACTGGATCTTAAGAGGCCCATATGAT
>Ga0180301_10003780_pt1 | contig 11764 bp, 13 predicted proteins | sample GuaBasSediGuay16_FD_121797 | JGI IMG/M metagenome (GOLD analysis project Ga0180301, IMG submission 121797) | Subseafloor sediment microbial communities from Guaymas Basin, Gulf of California, Mexico - Guay16, Core 4569-2, 12-15 cm | ecosystem: Environmental > Aquatic > Marine > Hydrothermal...
GCATATCTGTGACTGGCACGACGTCTCCATGAGCTCGGCAGATGTTATTCTGGATGACACGGTTGCAATCTGGACATCGCATCACCAACCCTGAGCCTGGTCGCACTGACAACACGTTCCCCCAGACAGCCACATCAAGTGCGCCATCCCGCCCAAGCAGTTCGCAGATGCTACAATGAACCGCATCCTCAATCGGTGTGATCTCTTTTTCAGATAGTATGACAGCTGCTTGTTCGCTTATATTAATGGTCGGAATCCCGCGAAAAGGCCTGGCATACGCATTCTCGATTCGTAGGCTGCTCCCGGTTTTGATCTTATCATCCAGAACCCATGAAGTGAACTGAAGCTTCCCACTATCATCCACAAGCACGCCGTCAATGATCGTACGCTCACCATCCCTCGTTTTAACAACTTCTTGACGAGCCTCCAGTACAATACCCACAACACAGAGATTGGACATATACGACCGTACATCGGCAAGCCTCGTTGGCATAACCTCAGACTCAACCTCGCCAAGACCTGCCCCAATATCCTTCTTTGTTATCTCACAGCGCTCTCCAAGGTTCACCTGCAACTGTTTCTGCCACAAACGCACGTAAGCCCCCCTGATCCTCACAACATCATCTTTCTCAAGATCAAACTCGTTCCACGCAGTGAAAGGCACCTGCCCAGTCCTATCTCCAAGGATGCCACTGAGTATGGTACGCCTCACACCCCGCACATCAACATCCCGCTTGGAAACGTTCAAGATCTTAACTGTGATCTCAACCATCCGATCTGCAGCGCTCAACTCAGAGAGCGTCTTCCTGACAGAATCAGTCCCACCATGTTTCTTGATGATACTGCGCTTTGCCTCATCCAAAGGCACCCTGTACTTAACAAGCTTCTCAAGATCCTCAAGTATCACATCAACGCCAACCCTATCTCCAAGCGCCATTCGTATCTCAGCAACGTGAGGCGCGTACCGATCGCCCATCCAGAACCTCCAGCATAATCCACAGTATAATATCAGGATATAAAATAAAAAACCATCGGATAGACAGGACTGCCTCTTGGAATATGGAAGATACTTTATACCCCCTGTGATATGACAGATGGCTTGTCAGAGTGTGGTTCGGTCCCGATTGGATTGTGTACTTGGGGTATTTATATGCAGGGTTTTGTCACCTTCTCTCGCAATGTTTTCATACCGTTAACCAGAGTCTGTCGTAATAGTTGCGCCTACTGTGGTTTTAAGTGTGAGGTGCATGAAGAGGGTGCGTTACTCGACGAGCAGTCGGTTGTGAGACTCTTAGAGCGCGGCGCTGTTTCATCTTGCACGGAGGCGCTCTTCACGTTCGGAGAGCAGCCGTGGAAGGTTGAAGGTTTTGAGGATAAGCTTGAAGAGATCGGTTTTGATTCTTTCATCGATTATCTAATGCACTCTTCTCGAAAAGCTATTGAAATAGGGCTGCTTCCGCATACCAATGCGGGAGTTCTGTCTTTCAGTGATTTACAGAGGTTGAAGTCTGTTAGTGCAAGTATGGGTTTGATGCTTGAGACCACTGCCAACCTCAATTCTCACAGTGACTCGCCAGGCAAGGACCCTGTAGAGCGTCTCAGGTTCATCGAGGCCGCAGGACGGCTTAAGATCCCCTTCACCACAGGAATCCTCATAGGGATTGGCGAGAGCATCTCGGATCGGATTGACTCGCTTGAGGCAATTGCACGAATACATCGCAGGTTTGGGCATATCCAAGAAGTCATCATTCAGAACTTCTCGCCAAAACCAGGGACCGGGATGAGTCGCTGCCAGCCCCCTTCAACCAGCACGATGCTGGATGTGGTCTCGCTTGCACGCCGCATCCTGCCAGCAGATGTTGCAGTTCAGGTTGCACCGAATCTGATCGATCCAAAGTTCCTTGTGGGGCATGGTGCCAGTGATCTTGGCGGCATATCAACTGTTACGATAGACCATATCAACCCTGAAGCACCCTGGCCCAAGATCGACGAACTTGCAAGAGCGATTGGCGTGCCACTCCGAGAACGCCTCCCGATCTATCCAAAATATGTTATGGATTCATGGTACAGTGATGAGATAAAACCGCTCATAGAGATGCTTAGCGATCGAGAGGGATTTAGAAAAGTATAAAAGGTGCTGTGTGATTTAGAGGCATTTAATAATGCTCCAATCAACCCAGTTCAAGCACATCCCGCCACGTCTATTCGAACGTGCCACTGCAGGCACCATCACCCATGCGGATGCATTATATCTCTTCAACGAATGTGAGCCACTGGAGCTATTTGCACTTGCAGACAGATTGCGCAGGGTTACCTGTGGAAACAGAGTTACCTATGTCCTCAATCGTAACATCAATTTTACCAATCGTTGCATCGGCTCCTGCAAGTTCTGTGCATTCAGAGAAGATGACGGGTATCTGTTGTCCACAGATGAAATCATGGGAAAGGTGCGAGAAGCGGTCGATATCGGCGTAAGCGAGATATGCATCCAGGGAGGACTCCTCGAAGACGCAGAAACCGAGGACTACTCCACGATCCTTCACAGCATAAAATCAGAATTTCCACATCTCCACCTCCACGCATACTCCCCAATGGAAGTATCACACCTCGCAGCCAACTCCCGAATCACCATCAAAAGAGCACTTTTAAAGCTCAAAGAATGCGGTCTTGGAAGCATGCCAGGAACAGCAGCAGAGATACTCTCAAAACGCGTACGTGAAGAGATATGTCCTGAAAAACTGAGCGCTCGAGAATGGATAGAGGTCGTAGAGACCGCTCACAGGACAGGAATCCCGACCACTGCAACCATGATGTACGGACACATCGAAACAGTCGAAGAACGAATAGAACACCTGATAACAATAAGAGAAATCCAGAAGAGAACGGGCGGATTCACAGAGTTCGTACCACTCCCGTTCCTGCCCGGGGGCAACCAGCTTGGAGAAAGGCTCTGCATGGAGAACGGTTTTGAGTGCATAAACGGAACCAATGACCTGAAGGTCCACGCCATCGCCCGCATAATCCTTCACACCCACATCAACAACATCCAAGTGAGCTGGGTGAAACTCGGAGTGAGACTTGCCCAGATCGCGCTCCACTGTGGCGCCAGCGATCTTGGCGGAACACTGATGGAAGAGAGAATATCCAAGAGTGCGGGAGCGACAAGCGGCGAGTACCTAACCCCATCACAACTGAACAACATAATCAGACACACCGGGAGAAAACCAGCAACAAGAGACACACTCTACAGAACAATCACGCCACAGTTCGAGTGATACAACGTGAACCGAATCGGTGTCGTGCTCGTCGAACCCAAAATCGAGGGTAACATCGGATCGGTCGCACGGGTGATGAAGAACTTCGGCTTCCACGAACTGACACTGGTAAACCCCTGCAAGATAGGTAGTTCTGCACGCGCACTCTCGGTTCACGCACAGGACGTCCTGGAAGGCGCACGCACAGTAACAACCCTCAACGAAGCAATCTCCAAGTACGATCTCGCAGTAGGCTGCACAGGTATCACCAGCAGCAAAAGAGGCGAGCACACCAGAACCCCTGCACTCACACCAAAAGAACTGAGAGACACTCTCGCAACCCGCACAGGCAGCACAGCAATCATACTCGGACGCGAAGACCGAGGACTGGAAAATAGAGAACTTGCAGAATGCGACATCATCACAAACATCCCAACAAAGAGCGAATACACGAGCATGAACCTCTCACACGCCGCAGCCGTGATCCTATACGAACTCTCCAACCCCAAACCCGCACAGATCGAGACCGCATCGAAATTTGAGTTCAATCTCTTAATCGACCACTTTGAAAAAATGATGGAAGAGTCTGGTTATCCCCCGCACAAACAGGACAAAACACTCCTCATGCTGAAACGCATCTTCGGACGCTCAATTCTGACACCAAGAGAGGTCATCACACTCCGCGGCATACTGCGACAAGCAGAATGGAGATTCAAGAAAAAATAACGAGAAAAACCCCACTCCGTTCAGATTTACCCGCAACACCAGAAAGGCTTATACCTTCACTATACATCAAGAAACTGATCAACTCAGATTCCCAAAAAGAGACCACAGAAACAGCTATGTATTTTGTATAGCAGATATACCGACGTTATACGAGGCGTCTGAGTCTGTTTCTAATGAAAGTAAAGAGGAGGTAGGATGAACGAAAAAAAGTATATCATTTATCTAATATACTATACTCCCATAGCTCTGCCGCAGCAAATTTGATTTATAATATGGAAAATTATATAAAAAAAATAAGTAGAAATAATAATAACGAAAAGTGGAAAGAATCACAATCAAAACAGCTCGCCCATAAGGAGATATATACGAACCTTGTTTAGATATACTATTGAATTAGAGGAATATACGAAATAAGTTCGGATATAAAACGTTAACTGAAATGCCGTAGAGAGGTAAACATCATGAAAATACATAGCCGCAACACTTACCAAAGCGGAGCAGATAGAATGTTTTTTGACAATTGTTGGCATAGTTCTAAACCTTTGGATAAGATTCAAATTGGTGATATTCTTAAAATCAAGAACAAGGAAACATTTGAGGTTGTAGATTGGAAAGTGACAGAATTACCAATTCAACTTGCCCCAGATGAAGCAAAGGTCGAGTGGCTCAAATATCCATTTGGTAATTTCAAAACTGCGGAGAAATATGGTTATTTCCCTTTTGTACTCAGGAATTTGGAGAAGATTAAAAAATATCCACCGGAAAAGCTATCCCCTCGGTACATTCCATCAGAAGTTAGAATTAAAGTTTGGCTTAGAGACGATGGAAAATGCAAACGATGTGGGATAAAAGAAGATTTGGAGTTTGACCACATTATTCCCGTATCAAAGGGTGGCAGTAATACTGACAATAATATTGAATTGCTGTGTAAATCATGCAATAGAAAGAAATCGGATCGGATTCAATAACAGCACTTCAGTTAACAGACGGGTATCTGGCTTCGGCACTTCGTGCCTTCGCCCAAATTTGCTCCCGTTGGTCGCTAACTTCTGATACCCGCCAAACGTTGTACGCAGTCGTGAGCAAAAGGCCAAATACTGTAATTGATATTCAGCTATAGGAGGCGAAAATATGACGGAAAGACATAAAGTATTCGTGAGCTATCATCACGAAAATGACCAGGGGGTATAGAGAGCAATTTGAACGTGTCTGTAGCGATGTAATTGTGTCGCGTTCGGTAGATGTTGGAGATATCGACCCCAATGCTAACACCGAATATGTACGACAAAAAATAAGGGATGAATATCTTAGAGATTCAACAGTTACCGTTGTTCTAATTGGAAAGCAAACTTGGCAAAGAAAGCATGTAGATTGGGAAATATATTCAAGTCTGAGAGATACTCAGAAAAATCCTCGTTCGGGATTAGTAGGAATTTTACTTCCAACATATAATTTCCCTAAACCGCGCAAATATTCACCATATACAATTCCTCCAAGGCTTTATAATAATCTAAAAGAAAGATCAGATCATAAAGAGCCATTTGCTTCTATTCACATGTGGAACACAAATCCTTCGGAGGTTCAGCAATGGATCCACGAAGCCTTCCTGAGGAGAGATAAAATAAATCCAATAAACAATCGTCCTATGTATGGAAAAAACCACACGGGGAATAGGTGGTATGATTAAATTGTTTGGGAAAAAGCGGACTAAATTAGAATCCATTGAGGTAACTCTAAATATACCGTACCTCGGAGGTATTAGGAGAACCTGGTTACCTAATGATGCAGAAAAAAAAGCTGCTTGGGAATTATATGTAGAATTAGTCACTAGAATATCTGTTGTAGAGTTAAAGAATGGTGAAGGTATCTTACGTGAAGCTTTAAATTCATTATATTCAATATTTCAAACAACTCGTGAAATACTTCGATGGTATGGTGCTGATGTAGCTGTTCCCCGGAAGGAGGGGGAATTGTCGTTTGGTTTATTAGCAATAAAAATATTGAATTATCAGTTGAGACCCGTGTTATCAAAATGGCATCCATTATTAGCAGATTATGAAGAACAAAAGAAGAGTGGAATATCAATTAAAGCTCATGAGGATAAATAGGAATATAATCAAGAATTACGTGATGAGTTAAACAGAACGAGAGAAGTGTTGATACAATATTCAAAATATTTAGCGCAAGTAGCAAATGTTGAACCATTATATATTGAAAAAGAACAGGTGAAAAAAGATGGTTCAAAAAAAGCATAAAGTATTTATCAGCTATCATCACGATGCTGACCAAGAATGTGCTAATAAATTACAGAATTATTATCAAGATGCCATTATCGATAAATCGTTATATGATGACATGAGCCATTTAAAAAAGGAAACTATTCTTGAAAAAATTAGATTGGAACATCTAAAAGATTCTACTGTGACTGTTGTATTAGTTGGAAAGCATACATGGGGACGAAAATGGGTTGATTGGGAGATTTATTCATCACTTCGACCATATGGTGATAGAACGAGGAACGGATTGGTTGGAATTTATCTTCCGGGTCATAGTAGAAAGCATTTCAGGCTGACAGATAATATTCAGAGTGGATATGCTATCGCTATAAAATGGGAAGAAATTGACGAAAAAATAATTGACGCTATACATCAAGCATGGAATAATCGAAGAAGGCTAGAGCTAATTAATGCTAGAGCTAATTAATGCTAGAGCTAATTAATAATACAAGAGAACTGCGACAGCGAAATGCTCCTTTGAAAAAAAAGCAATATACTTCTACACCTGATAAAATAAATTCCCATGACGATTGCTTTATCGCTACAGCAGCCTATGGAACGCCCCTTGCTTCCGAAATTAATATATTACGAAAATGGAGAGATGAGAAGCTACAAAATGCGCGTCTTGGAAGACAGATTATTACATTCTATTACAGAAATAGTCCGCCTATAGCTGATTTTATTAGACAGAGACAAAAACTGAGACAAGTAGCTCGTTGGATTATTGGTTTATTCATAAAGATAATACGGTGATGCAGATTATGAAAGAAACTGATTGGCCGTTTGCTCCCGACTCTTCGGTCGCTGTCGCGCCCTTGTCCTCGCTTAAGCTCCGCCCAAATTCGCCCTTTGGGCGGACTTCAGATACGCGCTGGTCGCGTTATATGCAAAGCATTAGACTTAATCTCTAACACGCTGTCCAAACTTGACCATGATTTTGTATTAAAAATCTTAAATAAGTTGAGTGAAAGCAAGGATAGACCAGTAAGAAAAAAGCGGAAAAAATGCTGTATACATTGAAATTGGGCTTCTTTAAATCAGAATCCGAAATAGGGGACTACCGCTGAAACACTAACACTCATTTATCGTTGAGGGTTCAGTGCTGCGAGATACGTGTCATAGGTCTCTTCTGTGTGTAGGACGAGGATGATCCTCTCTGGAGTCCTGTGACTATTCAGGTGCTCCGTAATCGTTTTTATTGCTATTGGCGCGGCTTTTTCCAAAGGGTACCCGTATGCGCCTGTGCTGATCGAGGGAAAGGCGATCGAACCCAAGTTGTATCTTCTTGCAAGTGAGAGGCTGCTGTCGTACGAGTCTCTGAGAAGCTCTGCCTCTCCCTTTTCTCCGCCACGCCAGATCGGACCCACCGTGTGGATCACGTACCGTGCCCTAAGGTCTCCACCACCTGTTATTACTGCTCCCCCAGTTGGACACCCTCCCCGAGCCTCCCTGATCCTCCCACACTCTCGGCTGAGGCTTGGTCCTGCTGCACGATGTATCGCTCCGTCAACACCACCTCCTCCAGAAAGTGCACTGTTTGCGGCATTCACTATCGCGTCCACTTCCAGTTCTGTGATATCTCCCACGACCAACTGCAGCGTGCCATATTTGGACTCTTGCTGATACATATAGAACTCTCATCTCTTACGTCTGAAGGATTTTAGGTGTTTTGGTGAGAAAATATGACCTTTTGGGTGCTGCAGGTTATTCTCCCCAAGAGTCTTTTTAGTTTTGTAAGTCTGATAACTCCGATCGATGTTCTTATAAAAGTGGAGTGCTTACTTGGTTTCGGAGGCGTTGGTTATAAAGGAAATTATCTGGATTGAGAAGTACAGGCCCCACAAGCTGGAGGATGTTGTGGGGCAGGACGAGGTTATTCGGCGTTTGTGTTCGTATGTGAGATCTGGTAACCTCCCGCATCTTTTGTTTTCGGGTCCGCCTGGTGTTGGCAAGACCGCGTCCGCGATATCTGTGGCGCGGGAGTTGTTTGGGGAAGAGTGGCATAACAATTTTATCGAGCTCAACGCGAGTGATGAACGGGGCATCGATGTGGTGCGTCATAAGATCAAGGATTTTGCGCGCACTGCTCCGCTTGGCGAGGCTGATTTTAAGATTATTTTCCTTGACGAAGCCGATGCTCTGACTCATGATGCACAATCAGCTCTACGGCGTACTATGGAAAGGTATACGAGCAGCTGTCGTTTCATTCTGTCGTGCAACTATTCTTCGAAGATCATCGAGCCGATACAATCGCGCTGTGCGATATACCGCTTCAAACCAGTATCTGACGCGGCGGTGGAAGAGCGAGTAAAGTACATCGCATCTCAGGAAGGGCTCACCGTCACAGAAGATGGAGTTGACGCGATAAAATACGTGGCTCACGGAGATATGCGTCGTGCCATAAATGCACTACAGGCGGCAGCTATGATTGGTACAGAGATAGATATGGATGCGATCTATCAGATAACGGCAACGGCTCGCCCAGAGCAGATGGTTGAACTGATAAAGGTCTCTTTAAAGGGTGATTTTATGGCTGCGCGCTCGATGCTCGATGATCTGCTCCTTGAAGAGGGTTTATCTGGTGAGGACGTGTTGATACAGCTTCATCGTGCGGTCTTCGAGGTGAACATTCCTGAGAGATCCAAGCTCCAGCTTATGGAGAAGATTGGAGAGGTTGATTTCAGGCTCACAGAAGGTGCTAACGAGCGGATACAGCTCGAATCACTGCTTGCGTACTTTGCGATCATCGGAGAGCTATAGAAACCATGACCTTATCTCGCGCTCTCCCTGCGTTCTCCCTGTCTTGTTTTTTCTGTGGCGTCTCTGTTTTATCTGATTATGTCTATTATTGGTTCGTTGTTTATTATTGATCCTCCTCCGTGGTAGGGTTGGGTATCCAGGATTTGTTCTGGGTTCTGGGGTTGTGGGGTTGAGGTGTTTGGTCCGAGTATCATTGGTGATGTGACGCCTGTTATTATTGTTAGTACTTGGATTTTGTCTTCGTATTCTGGTAGGACTCGTGCGCCGAATATGACGTTTGCGTGTGGGTCTAGTTCGTATGTGAGTGATTCTGCGACTTCTTGTGCTTCGTTCAGTGACATGTCGGGTCCGCCTGTTATGTGTATGAGGCATCCTGTTGCTCCTCCGTATTCGACGTCGAGTAGTGGGTGGTTGAGTGCTTGGCGTACGACTTCTTTGGCTTTGTCTTGTCCTTTTGCTTCTCCCACGAGCATGGCTGCAACGCCTCCGCCTTTCATTATGGTGCGCACGTCTGCGTAGTCGAGGTTGACGAGTGATGGTTGTGTGATGGTTTCTGAGATGCCTTTCACTGTTACTGAGATCAGTTGGTCCATCACTGAGAATGCTTGGTCTATTGGGAGGTGTGGTACGAAGTCGAGCAGTCGTTCGTTGTCGAGTACTATTACGGTGTCTGCTGCTTTTCGTAGTTCTTCGATTCCCTCTTCTGCTTTGATTCCTCTGGCGCGTTCCACTTTGAATGGTGTTGTGACCATTCCGACCACGATTGCGCCTTGTTCTCTTGCTATTTGTGCGATGACGGGTGCTGAGCCTGTGCCTGTGCCGCCGCCCATTCCTGCGGTGATGAATACGAGGTTTGCATCTTTCAGTATCTTTTCAAGGGTTTCTCGTCCCATTTCTGCGGCTTTTCTTCCAACTTCTGGCTCTCCACCTGCGCCAAGTCCTTTGGTATTGTTTTTTCCGATCAGTATTCGTTTGTCGGCTTTTCTGTCTTGGAGGTGTGCTCTGTCCGTGTTTATGGCGATGGTTTCGGCGCCTGTCACGCCGATTTTGTGAAGCCTGTGTGTTGTGTTGTTGCCGCCTCCGCCGCAGCCCACTACTATTATTCGTGGTGTCCCGAATTCTTCAATTTCTCCGTTTCCTTGCTTGATGTCAATTTTATCTTTTTCTGTATGTTTCATTGCTTCGATCAAGAGTGATTCCATTCTTATCCCCTCTTTTTCAGGTAGGTTATGCTGTCTTCTGCTTTTTTCTGCACGTCTTCGAACAGTTGCAGTCGACCTCTTACTTTTTCACTGCGTTGATCGATCATGTCTCGTATAGCCGTCCTGATTGCTTCACTTGCGGACGGAAATTCGCCATACTCAACAAACAAGTCGATCATTTTTACTTGTTGTTCTGGGAGTCTGATTGTTATTCGTTGCATGTGCTGTTACTCCCTTGTCCATATACGGGATTTGGGTTTGTGACAGCGGGATGACATGAGTCTGTCATTTGTCTGCTGTCTGTACGCCAAGTGTCTGACGTCAATAATATAAAAAGTTATCTACATTATTATCATACAATTATAATATATATTTATACAGTTATAATCAGGTTGAACACCCATATCCCTCATAGCTTCGTAGGCAAATTATTATATTAAATTATCCAATTGGATCTGTACATGATAGACCTTCACACACACACCACTGCAAGCGACGGCGAACTCATACCCGCCGAACTCGTCCAGCGCGCCAGAAGAAAAGGATACACCACAATCGCCATAACAGACCACACCGACCCAACAAACATCGAACAGATCATAAACAGCACACAGAAGATCAAAAGACTCCAGAAAGACTACAACATCCAGATACTGATAGGCGTAGAACTGACACACCTACCACCAGCACAAATCCCAAAACTTGCAGAAGAGGCAAGAGAGATGGGTGCAGAGATCATCATAGTGCACGGCGAAACGATCGCAGAACCAGTGCCGAAAGGCACGAACCTTGCAGCGCTCAGATCAGACATCGACATACTCGCACACCCCGGCTTAATAACATCAGAAGAAGTTAGACTCGCAGCCGAGAAGAAGATATACCTCGAACTAACAAGCCGCTGTGGACACAACTGCACCAATGGACACGTCGCACGCATGGCAGAGAGACACGGCGCAGAGCTCGTGGTGAACACCGACGCCCACGCACCAGAAGACCTGATAACAGACGAAGAAGCAACCAAAATAGCAATCGGATCTGGGTTAACAACCAAAGAAGCAAAAAAGGTCAAAGAAAACTCAGAAAAACTGGTAAAACGAATAATAAAATACTAAAAGACTAACAACTGAATGATCAAAGAAAGAAAGGTAAGAGAAAAAGAGTCTGGTTGGAATTTATTATTCCTTCAACACCAGTACCTCTGTTGTTTTTATCATTGCTTCTGCTTTATCGCCTTCTTTCAGATTAAGATCTTCCACGGCTTCTTTTGTTAGCATTGAAGTCAGGATAGTAGGCCCACTGACCTCGATCTTCACCGTAGACGCGATTTCACCCTTCCCTATTCCCTTAACAACACCTTCAATCATATTCCTTGCACTTATCTTCATTCTTGGAAGCCCCCTTTGCTTGTTACAACCACTGCTGCGGTTGCATGGCATATACATATGAGATCATACTCTAAAAACATATCGCTCTAACTGATCTCTCATCAGTTTAAGCCCACACTCTGTCCAGCCACAATTCAGATATGGCTGTAAACACTGATCAC
>Ga0180301_10003781_pt1 | contig 11764 bp, 10 predicted proteins | sample GuaBasSediGuay16_FD_121797 | JGI IMG/M metagenome (GOLD analysis project Ga0180301, IMG submission 121797) | Subseafloor sediment microbial communities from Guaymas Basin, Gulf of California, Mexico - Guay16, Core 4569-2, 12-15 cm | ecosystem: Environmental > Aquatic > Marine > Hydrothermal...
CTTTCTATGCAATTAGCATATAAAGTGCATAAAAATATCATAAAAGTGGGGGTAACTATACAAAAGTCCCTCTGTAACTAATTGATATCGTTATAATAAAAAATATTGAACAGTCTCAAATTGCAAAAAAGGTTTATTGGATCTTCATTGTTTTACAGAAACGGGGGCTACAACCAGATTGCCTGTCCACAATAATATTTTGAAAAATCCAAACTGATACATATAGAAACATCTTTCATTCTATTTTGGGAGGAATATCAATGTCCTTGGTTGAAGTAACAAAAGTTTCCAGGGTATATCAGATGGGAGAAGTGGAAGTCCTTGCACTTCGCGATGTCAGCCTGTCAATTGAAGAGGCAGCCTTCGTTTCCCTGGTGGGACCTTCAGGAAGTGGCAAGACCACGCTCCTTAATCTTATGGGATGTCTGGATAGGCCGACTGCTGGAGAAATCACCGTAGACGGGCAGAAACTCAACGATCTTAACAGGCGCGAGGCAGCAAATTTTAGGGGGAGGCGGCTTGGTTTTGTTTTCCAGAATTTTAGCCTGATTCCAGTGCTCACCGCGCGTGAAAACGTCGAATACCCCCTCATCATGGTTATGAATCGGCCACGGGATGAGCGGGAAAAAGCAGTAAAAGAAGTACTGGAGGCGGTTGGCATGTGGGAGATGAGAAACAAACGCCCGGCTCAGTTATCTGGAGGCCAGATGCAGCGCGTAGCGGTAGCTCGCGCCCTGGTTGGCAGACCGAAACTGGTCCTGGCCGATGAGCCAACGGCCAATCTGGACTTTAAGTCGGCCTCCATGGTCATCCGGCTCATGCGAAAGATGAAAGATAATTTTGGCACAACCTTTATATTTTCTACTCACGATCCCCGCATTGTGGGCGAGGCAGAGGTAATTTACAGGCTGGATGATGGGAAACTCATAGGAACAGAACAGAACTCAGGCAGGAGACAGAACAATGATTAACATCTTCAGGATAGCGGTTAGAAACCTGTTCCGTCACAGAAGAAAAACACTCCTCAGTTCCTTGTTGATCACCATAGGTGTACTGATGGTCGTACTTTTTTCCAGCGGCGCCGGCTCTTTTAAGACTTTGATGATCGGCCAGATCACCGACGCCAGTCTTGCTCAAATACAAATCCACAAGAAAGGGTTTGTCTCTTCTATCGATACCATGCCTCTTCACCTGAACCTCAGCCCGAAGGCATATAAAAAGGTGAAAGATATCCTGGACAAGAATCCACAGGTAGACTGCTATGCGCCTAGGATCAAATTAGGAGCCGTGTTAAGCAATTACCTGGAGACGACCAATATCCGGCTTAACGCCATAAAACCGGACAGCGAAATAAGGGTCTGCCCTGCTCTCAGAGAGCGATTTACATTCAAAGGTAAACCTCCGGGAGAAAGCTTGATAAAGCCTGGAGAGATTATTATCCCGGACAGGCTGGCTAAAGGGTTAGATATAAAGATAGGAGACACCGTTGTTGTAGTTGCTCACAACAAGGATGGCTCTGTGAACGGCCTGAATTTTACGGTGGCCGGAATTGTAGAGACCCTCCTCGGCCCGCAGGGTAAGGAGGGCTATATTCACATCAAGGATGCTCGAACGCTGCTCAGAATAGACAGGCCCGAGGTAACCGAGGTTGCCATACGCATAAAGGACTTTGACAGGTTGAATGCAGTTTATTCGGATATCAAGGCAGCCCTGAGTGAATACAAAAATCCGAGAGGAAAGCCCATATTTGAGATTCATACGTGGGAAAAACTCTCGCCGTTTCATAATATAGCCAATATGATAGATCTAATGACTGTTTCCATGAAAATTGTCATGATCGCAATTGTTCTGATAAGCGTTCTGAATCTGATGATGATGTCGGTATATGAGAGAGTGAGGGAAATCGGAACCATTACGGCTATCGGCACGCCTCCGGCCAAGGTCATGGGGCTTTTTTTGGCCGAAGGCTTTTCCCTTGGGCTGTTCAGTACCCTGCTTGGGAACACAATCGCCATAGCAGGGATCTATCTTCTCAACATCTATGAGGTCAGGTTCTCCTTCGGGCGTATGGAAAACCTGCTGCTTTCTCCCTCGGTCAATTTTTCTGAACTGCTCTGGGTGTCGGCTATCGTGCTTGTGGTTTCTGTCTTTGCAACCCTGCAGCCTGCTTACAGGGCGGCCAGGATGAAACCTGTTGATGCTTTAAGGCACGTGTAAGATTGAAAGTGGTTAAGGTTAGTGAAATTTATGGGAGGCTTCATGAAAAAGGTTTTAATGGTGGCTGTGCTGATATTTTTTGCAGCCGTCTTTCCGGCATTTGCGCTTGATGGCAACGACATACTGAAAAAGGTCGACAGGAATCTCAATCCTGAGACCTTTGAGATGTACAGGAAACTAATCAATATAGAACCGGATGGCTCCAGGAAGGAGTTTGTTCTCTATACCCTGAAAAAGGGCGCTGACAGGGTTGTTTCGCTTTTTATTTCTCCTGCAAGCGAGAAGGGTCGGGCCACCCTGCGTGTGGGAGAAAATATGTGGCTTTACATTCCAAGCGTGGGCAAACCAATCCGCATTACGAGCCTGCAGTCTATTACTGGGGGAATATTCAATAACTCAGACATAATGAGACTTGACTATAGCGCAGAATATAACTGTGAAAAGATAGAGGAAAGAGATGGACAATACCTGCTTCATCTAAAGGCAAGGACAAGAACGGTGGCTTATGACAGGGTAAAGATGTGGGTGCACAGCGAAGAGTTGCTTCCAGCAAAGCTCGAATGCTATGCGGCCTCAGGAATGTTGATCAAAACCCTTCATTTCAAAGAAATCAAGGACTTTGATAATGGTATTGTGCGTCCCGCTGTTGTAGAGACAGACAGCCCTCTACACAAGGGCTATAAATCGGTGATGATCTTTGCCGGAATAAAGAGGAAAAAGCTTGCCGATGAGGTTTTTACCATTAATTATCTCTCGAGAGTGGGGAATCTGAGATAAGATAGTGACGCGGTCGCCTAAAATCGGCGAGATCGTCTTGCTGGTCATGGTGTTATTTGCCTGCACTGCCCGTGCCGGTGAATATGACTTTGATATTCCGGGAATTAAAAAAAGACCATATGAGATCGGCGGCAACTTAGAGACACGAGGCATCCTGCACAGGCTCAACCGTCACGGCCTTCTCTATAAAACGAAATACTATGACGCATCGGAGTCCGCCACGCGGGGCGAGTTTCACCAGATATTGGAATTGAATGGAAGAGTTCTTGTTGGGCCGTTGAGGGCCAGGATCAAGACCCATTCGGAGTATGTGGAGACTTATCGGCATCATGATCTCGACCATGAGCTGTACGAAGCGTATCTTACTTATAACACCTCTCCAGCCTTCACTTTGCAGACAGGAAAAAGGGTATTCAAATGGGGCAAGGGCTATGCCTGGAACCCGGTGGGATTTGTGAACCGTCCTAAAGATCCGGAGGACCCGGAGCGCGACCTGGAAGGATTCACCGCACTCGGCGCCGATTTCATCAGGAGCTTTGGGCCAGCGGGCCTTCAGAGCCTCTCTTTCACCCCTCTTATCCTGCCGGTATCGAACCATATTAACCAGGAACTCGGCGAGAGCGGCGACACCCTGATTGCAGCGAAATTATATCTTCTGCTCTATGATACCGATCTCGATTTCATGGTTCGGCTCGGCCCGCGCCGGCCTGAGATGTATGGAATTGATTTTTCCCGCAATCTCAAGGAAAACCTGGAGGTACACGGGGAGCTTGCCTATTTGCGCGGCTACGAGCATAAGGCGCTTGACGACGGGGGAAAACTCGCAAGCGAAACATCAAATGCATTCAGCTTTCTCTTTGGGCTTCGTTACCTTACTGCTTCAGACACCACACTTATCTTTGAGTATTATCACCACGGCGAAGGCTATGATTCAGGCGAGGCAGACCGCTTTTACAGTTTTCTCGATCAATCCTGCAGAAACTATCTTGATACAAAAAACCAGCAGCAAATTGACAGGGCCGGGAAGGTCCGGCAAGCCTATCTGCGAGACAAAAACTTCATGAAAGACTATCTCTACCTGAAAGTCTCTCAGAAAGAGCCTTTCGACATCCTCTATCTGACCCCCTATATCACACTTATTGCAAACCTGAACGATGGCAGCTTTTCTGTGTCCCCCTCCGCTACATATCGGCCGGTCACCAACCTGGAACTCACGCTACGGACAATATTTCCGATCGGGGGGTCAATGACGGAATACGGAGAAAAACAGGACCGCTGCAGGATGGAGCTGCGGGTGAAGTATTATTTCTAAGAAAGGCTTGATGGATGTGGATGTATCCCCATTTCCCGATCGGCACCGGAGCAAGACTTCGCGGGAGTGACGGGCCTGGAGGCGTTTCGGCAATCATCAAGGTTTATGTTCTTTTTTTCTACGAAGCTCAAGGATGTGTTTTAACGTAAACCATTTTTTTAAGCCCGGCATTGCATGGCGGATGTTATCTAAGTTTTCCCTGGCTGCTTTTTCACCTTCCTGAATTAGATTCTTTGCGTGCGAAAAGTCAGCCCAATGTAGGTCCTTAACATCAGGACGTATTACAACATCGGCTTCCATTAGTTCGTAATTTTCCAGGTAATGCGACATGAGTTCGCGGGCTCTGAAGTAGATATCAGATGCAGTTCTGATCTCTTTTTCCAAACAGATATCCTTGCCCACAGCTACTGCTATTACGATATCGGCGCCTTCCTTTCTGGCCACAGTAATGGGAACAAGGCAAATAATTCCTCCATCTGCCAGAAGTCTTTCTCCTTCTCTTACAGGTTGTATGGTACCCGGCACAGCACAACTTGCCAGCACAGCTTCGCGAAGAGAACCCCTGGAAAATACAATCTGCTCACCGGTTATCAGATCTGTAGCAACAGCCCGGAAGGGGATCCGTGTCTCCTGGATCTCGATATCAGGAATAAAATGGTTGATTGTGGACTGGAAGTCTTCTTTGGAGAGCAAGCCGGGACTGAACATTGCATGGGCAAGTTGAAATCGATCTTTGAAAAAACTCTCAATCTTGCGGGCGAGTCCTGCCTTATCCAATTTGCTGCGTTTTTCCAGGGCCTTGAATACCGAAGATTGAAACTCAGGGCTGTTGAGATATTCGTCTATCTTTTTTTCCATTTCAGCAATGCCGATACCGCTTGCATACGCCCCACCAACCAGCGAACCGATACTGGTACCCGTAAGTACATGAATAGGGATTGCCTCCTGCTCGAATACCTTCAGCACTCCTATATGCGCAAGCCCCCGTGCACCCCCGGCGCCGAGGGCCAGGCCGATACGTTTATGCATCCACGGTGATTTCACAATATTTCCTATATCAAACCCGCTATCCGATAGTCAAAACAAATAAATTGGCATTGTAACTATTCGGTTTCAAACTTCCATGGTTCAGGGTTGAACGAATGAAAATTGAGCTTCGTATGGTTGATATTCCCTTGCATAAAGAACGGCTCGGCAGTTACATCTCAATAAATACGGAGAGCGCAAGGCAACCAGCTGTCAACCCTGAACCCGGCAACCCGGACAGTTCCTTGGCATTTTCCCCAATCCGTGGTATGAGGAAATAAGGAGCTATCATGAAACCTGTTGCAGTGATTATCCGCGATGGCTGGGGCTATCGCGAAGAGACGGAAGGAAACGCTGTCAAAGCGGCAAAGACGCCAAACGTGGATTCATATCTTGCCAACTACCCTTGGGTCTTGATTCAAGCCTCCGGAGAGGCTGTAGGCCTGCCGCCAGGATATCAGGGGTCAAGCGAGGTCGGCCATCTGAATATGGGCGCCGGCAGGATTGTAATCCAGGAACTCAAGAGAATCAACGATGCGATGATGGACGGCTCCCTCTTTGAGACGGAGAACTTCAAGCTGCTGGTAGAAAACTGCAAGAAAAACGACTCGCGGTTCCACCTGCTTGGACTGTTGCAAGATGAAGGGGTTCACGCCCACTGTGATCAGATGTTTAAGATTATGCGTGCGGCCAGGAAGCGAGGTGCGAAAGAGATCATTATCCACATCTTCACCGACGGCCGCGACACGCCGCCCCGCTCCACGCTTCAATACATCGAACAACTAAATGAAGTCATGACAGAGATAGGCAATTGTCGCGTGGGGACCCTGATGGGACGCTATTACAGTATGGATCGCTCCCGGGATTGGAAGCTGACCAGCACCGCCTTTGAGTGTATCGTAAACGCCACCGGCCGAAAGGCCGAATCCGCCGAGGCCGCGGTGGAGGAATCTTACGCAAAAGACAAGACGCCTGACGGCGTTGACATGTTCGACGAGTACATCCCGCCTTACGTTATTGGAGACTATGATGGGGTCAGGGACGGAGACTCCGTGCTCCATACAAACTTTCGCCAGGACCGCGCCATTCAGCTTTCCATGGCCTTTGTCGAAGACGACTACCCGGGGAGGCGTTCGCGTCGGCCGGATTGTCTGTATGCTGGTCTTACCCGCTATTACAATGAGTTTGAGCGTTTCATTCTTCCGGCTATGGGTACCGGGGGCGGCATGAAAAATCTACTTGGCGAGGTCATCAGCAACAAGGGTCTCAAGCAGTTGCGCCTCGCAGAAACACAGAAATACCGCCATGTTACCAGCTTTTTCAACGGGAAATCGACCAGGCCGTATCCGGGTGAGGACGATATTGAGATAAAGAGCCAGTATGATCCCGCTACATTCGCTTCGCACCCAGAGATGAATGCCTACGATGTGCGGGACAAGTTTCTTGAAGTCGTCAGCGGGGGGTGTGACTATGCCTTTATCCTCATCAATTTTGCCAACTGTGATATGGTGGGACATACCGGCGACATGGCCGCTGCAACCAAAGCCGTCGAGGTGGTAGACGAATGTGTCGGAGATTGCATCAACCGACTCCTTGAGCTGGATGCCGAGATTCTGCTTACTGCTGACCACGGAAACGCCGAAGAGATGATAGATCCGAAGACCAAGCGGGTAAAAACCAGCCACACCGTGAATCCGGTAGAGCTGATTTATATCAGCAGCAAAGCGAGAGATAGGAAGCTCAGACGGGGTGGCAAGCTCGCCGATATCGCGCCCACTGTTCTCAGGCTCATGAAAATCGACATCCCGCCTGAAATGACAGCGACCCAGTTGATCGAGGGGTAAGGATACCCGCCCACCACAATGTGAACTGCAAAAACGAGCACATTCCCCGCAGGTGCTGCCGGAGGGCAGTGCTTCGCGGGCGGCTGACAGGCGAATATGAAACCAAAGGGGAATCCAGAAGATTATAACTTTGCATGCGAGTTGTGAAGGCTTTTGGCATTTCCTTTGACTCGTTTCGCAATAGCCCGGCTTGCAAGGATTCCACTCGCCGAGGCCTGAAGCAGCCCGCGGGTGATCCCCGCGCCGTCGCCAATTGCAAAGAGATTGCTCACTTCTGTTTCGAGTTCCGGTGACAGTTCAACCCTGTTGGAGTAAAACTTTGTCTCCACGCCGTAGAGAAGCGTGTGTCGTGAATATACGCCGGGCGCCAACTTGTCAAGCGCTTGAAGCATTTCGATAATGTTCAGCAGGTGGCGATAGGGTAATACAAAGCTCAAATCGCCCGGGGTTGTATCGAGAAGTGTCGGCCGGGTAAGGCACCGCTCAATACGTTCCGCGGTGCTGCGCCGGCCTGCTAACAGGTCCCCTAACCTTTGAATAATTATACCACCCCCCAGAAGGTTTGCCAGTTTTGCTATGTGAATGCCGTAGGCAATAGGATCATCGAAAGGTTCTGTAAAGGCGCTGCTTACCAGGATGGAAAAATTTGTGTTTGAGCTTGTTCTGGTGGCGTAGCTGTGGCCGTTTACGGTGAGGAGTTCACCGTTTTTCTCGGCAACAACCTCTCCATACGGGTTCATACAAAAGGTGCGCACCTTGTCGTCGAAGGTCTTGGAATGGAAAATGAATTTCGCTTCGTAGGTCGTATCGGTAATCTCCTTAAGCACGGGGGCCGGCAATTCCACGCGCACACCGATGTCAACAGGGTTCGTCTTGGTTTTGAGTCCCATCGATTTTGCCTCCTTTTTCATCCAGCTTGCGCCTGATCGGCCCGGGGCAGCGATGACGAAACGGCTTGGAATAATTTGACCATCAGCAAGCTTGACCCCCAGGATTCTGCCATTTTCAGCCAGGAGGTGTTGGACCCGGCAGCGGGTGCGTATCTCGACTCGCCCCTCCAGGGCCCGTTGCAGACGCCCGAGAACAAGGGGGCATTTTTCGGTGCCGATATGCCGAATCCGCATGGGTATGAGCTCAAGATCAGCAAGGCGGGCACGGTCAGCAAGGTCTTCGAATTTTTCGGATACGTTTCCGAAGACATGGTGTGGCGCTCCGTGAGCCTCATAAATTTCATCGGCTGTGCTGAGAAGCTGGAAAAGGGATTCTCGCTTAAGGAATTCACCTAAGAATCCGCCGACCTCAGTGGAAAGTGTCAATTTGCCATCACTGTACGCCCCGGCTCCTCCCCAGCCGCAAAGCATATCATCAGGGTTCATGCGATTACGCTGGTTCAGGCCCTTGCCTTGCTCCAATAAGAGAACAGGTTTAATGCCGAGTTCGGCCAGGGTCAGCGCTGCAAAGATACCGGCGGGGCCGGCGCCAACAATAACAACTTCGTAGTCCATAGATTTCTCCCCGATAGTATCTACTTGATGATCAGCTTTAGAGATTCTGGCCCCGTGAGGCCTGCATACTGTCAATGGACGGCACTAACTTCATTGCTTAAGATGAACTTTCATTTTTCGTAACAATTGAGGTTTTTGAAAACATCCGTGTCTATTTTTGAAAAGAGCCAAGCTATTACCATTTTTCGTATCAGTTTAGATTTTTGAAAACATTATTGCGGACAGGCCATCCGATTGGAGACTGGCTCTCTGTCTGAGTTTGAGACGGTCTCCAATCGGATGGCCTGTCCATTCCGTATGTCTGTTTTTTAAAAGAGCTAAAGTGTTACCATTTTTCTAATTTGCTGACCCTTATCCCTATGAGTCGCACCTTTTTTTTCAGCTCGATCCTGTTGAGGCAATCGAAAGCGGCCCTTTTTATATCCTCGAATGAATCTGTGTGCTCATAAAGGGATTTTGCCCTCGTGTGTGTTTCAAAATCGCTGAACCTGATCTTTACGGTAACTGTCCTGGCCTTATAACCTCTTTCCCTGATATTTTTAACCACCTGTTTTGTAATCTCTACCAGCGTTTTTCTAAGGATCTGTATGTTACCAATATCCTTTTGAAAGGTTATTTCCCTGCCTGAGGATTTTGGCTCCCTGTGCACGATAATCGGACTATCGTCTATCCCCCGTGATGCATCATAGAGATATCTCCCGTAGGATTTGCCAAATCTTTCAATTAGTTTATTCAGGGAGATCGAAGCAAGTTCACCTATCGTTCTTATACCCATTTCCTTGAGATATGCAGTATTTTTCGGACCAACACCCCGGAGTTTTCTCACAGGCAATGGCCAGATGCTGTGTTCTATGTCCTCTTCTGCAATTATTGTGAGGCCATCCGGCTTGTCCATATCAGACGCTATCTTTGCGAGTAGTTTGTTTGGAGCGATTCCTATAGAGCAAGTAAGCCCCGTCTCTTTTTTGATTCTTTTCTTAATCTCCTTGGCGATTTCCTCAGATCCGTTCCTGATCTCCGATATATCCAGGAAAGCCTCATCGATTCCCGCCTCTTCAATTATCGGGGTGAATTCTCTGAGGATTTTTTTAATCATTTTTGATACCCTGGAATAATCCTTGTAATCGACAGGCAGAAATACAGCATCGGGGCAAAGCTTATACGCGGTCCTTAACGGCATCGCAGAGTGTATTCCGAATTTCCTCGCCTCATAAGATGCAGTTGATACCACACCCCTTTTTGTCGGATCTCCCTTGCCTCCGATCACCAGGGGTTTTCCTGCCAGTTCAGGGCGTCTTTGTTGCTCAATGGAAGCAAAAAAGGCATCCATATCTATGTGGAGGATTCGCCTCATAAACAGGACAGTGGCGAAATGGCTATTGCAAGCGTGACTGCTCAGGTTGTCAGGTTCACAGTTCACGGTTGGTTGCCTTGTCCTCTTCGTATTTCTTGAGATGTAACCGCCGAGCCATTCTTTATGAAAGGGAGTAGCAACCTTACGAAGCTCAAATTTCGTTCGTTTAACCGTGAACCCCTCGCCCAGACCCGGCTTCCCCGTCCGATTGCGTTGAAAGTTCCGCCGTAGCATTCAGCACGAGCTTGTCAAGAATGCATATCAAGTCGCACCAGGGCAGGCGTGAATCCCGGAACGTGGAACCCGGGCAGTTACTTGCAGGCATTATATCTCCGGTGTAGAGGTATGGCAAACATAATATCTGTGGGTGTCGCCATGCTGGAATGCCGCCCTGCCGCAACGGCCAGCTTCTCGTTGTCTGCAAATGTCAGGGCCCTGAGAAAAGGACTTTCAGCGATTCCCCCTGTGTTTAATACACCTTGCCTTCCCATGTCTTATCCTTTTCAATGATGTGAATTACTCGCCATTTTTTTTCTTTTAGGGTTTGGCTGATAAATCTGCGATGACAGCGCCACGGGAACCTTTCTGCACACATAATGGCGGAAGCCGTCCCTTCCGCTACCTTTTCTAATTTATCGAGTCCTTTTAAATAATCATCCTTCTTCATATAGGTCTCATATCCGCCCTTCCTGTATCCACCCAGTTCTGTTCCCAAGAAGATATATTTAATGCCTTCTGCGTCTAATATCTGCTTAGACCTTTCTTGCCTGAAGTGTTCAATCTTGCTGGTAGGAAACCTTCTTACATCTATAAGACACCTTACACCATAGTGCTTTAATATCTGAAGAAACTCCTTCGGGCTGCGGGTGCTTGAGCCGATTGTATAGACAGTCCGCTTCATAGCTTCTGCAGGGAGATTTTCCTTTTAACTTTAAGTTCTTCTAATTATTTGAGAGCCTTTTACGATGTAGAATTTTCCCCGGAGCGTGAAAAAAAGTAGAAAGGGAGCATGTTGCGGCATGAACGTAGTGGCAGCAAGCCGGCTCTGCTGGATTAATCCGGCTTACCGGCCACCCAACTGTCTAAATCCGTCGGGGGGGTGATATCCTCGATCATGTCCCACTCATCCCAGCCGGTCGCCTGTCTGGAGACGTCGCTGGCGGCCAACTCGGGAGAAGCATAAGAGCCGAGCTCCACCCCGTCTATCGACAAGAGCCAGTTATCAGGTTTGCCGGGGTCAGGACGAATGGAAAACCTGCCGATTTTTGTATCGTAGTACCACATACCCCCCTTATTCCTTTACCAGACTGAAAGGGTTTCTACAAGCAAAATAAGGATAATGTTGGGGGTGTTGAATACGTCGGATAGGGTTGACAAGAAGAAGACCAGGCCTTAAAGTTCCTTCTATAAATTCCACAAAGCCCAGGATGTTGAAAAAGGGGATCAGTTCAGATTTTTGGAAATGCTTGTTTTTTAAAAGGGCTGAAGTGACACAAAAAAGGAGGTTTTCATGAGATCTGTTGGGTGGTGCCGTTACCTTAAAGCCGCCCCCCTGGCAGAAGATGTTGTAGATGAAGCCGCAGAAAGGTTGCTTGAAACTATTCTACTTTAGAATTATCCTGAGCTGGATTTTGACTTGAATTCTGGTATCAGTTTAGCTTTTTGAAAATATTATTGCGGACAGGCCATCCGATTGGAGACCGTCTCAAACTCAGACAGTGAGCCAGTC
>Ga0180301_10003782_pt1 | contig 11764 bp, 12 predicted proteins | sample GuaBasSediGuay16_FD_121797 | JGI IMG/M metagenome (GOLD analysis project Ga0180301, IMG submission 121797) | Subseafloor sediment microbial communities from Guaymas Basin, Gulf of California, Mexico - Guay16, Core 4569-2, 12-15 cm | ecosystem: Environmental > Aquatic > Marine > Hydrothermal...
AACCCATCCTTTAACACCAAGCCTATCAGCAACCTCCTTCATAGTCGCACGGAAGAAGACACCCTGAACCAACCCATAAATTCTTAAATGAGCCCTAACCATCTCAGCCACATATAGTCACCACTCTATAGATTATTCTTAACATGATATAAGAGATTTATATCCCTTATCACTAGCTAATTATTAGGCAGAGATGAGGTGTTCTCACGGAATCCGAAACCATTTAGCAGAGATGTGGATGGCCGCAGCCAACCGACTTTCTTAAACAGCCATGTTCATATACTCGATAAATTAAAAGATATATCTAAATAGGTAGGTTGCTTGATTCATAGTTGATGCCTTCTGTGAAATATTGATGAATACTAGATGGCAAGGCTAAATTTACAATGGATAAGGCGTTCAAGAATTAGCTAAGACAAGTATGACTTTAAAGGATGCATTATTAGCTTCTTTATATGTTTCAGCGTTTAGTATGAATGCTCTACATGGGGAGAATATAAGTTTACTTTTGCCTTGGATATAGAGATGTCATTGTTGGATTACCGAAGAAGTATTTAAGCGTTAAGTATACTATAGTGGATGGACATATTCTATATCGTTATGAAAGGTGTTCTTGGATGGGTGGTATATTTGGATTCATATATAGGGATAAAATAAAATCTGAAGTTCTACGGGAGGGTCTTAAAAGGCTTTACTATAGAGGATTATGATGGTTTAGGAATAGCATACATAGATGAGAATAATAGATTGATAGTTAAAAAGAACCGGGCCATCCTGACAAAGCTTGGGAAAAGCTGAGTATTCCTGAAATAATTCCGTCCAATATTGTTTTAGGACATGTTAGGTATGCAAATAGGGGTGGCCAAATATAAATAATACTCATCCCTTACTGGATTGTACAAAGAAAATAGCTATAGTCGATGATGGAGCATTACTGAATTATGAGAAGCAATGTGAAAGTCTCAGATCTGCTGGTCACAAACTCGTTTCTACAACAGATTTTGAAATATTACCCCACTACCTCCAAGAATATACTAGAAACAATATTTTGGAAGGTCTCAGAAACATAGCTAATACAATTAAAGGAATGTATGTTGCAGTATTTCTTATTGAAGGCTGCTCAGAATTTTATGCTATAAAACATGGCCAACCACTTGTGATAGGTATAAGGAAAGACCAGACATGCATATATGTCTCAAGCGATCTACCGAGCCTTTACGGTTTCGCTGAACAGGCTATAGTTTTAGATGATAATCAAGTAGCTGTTGTTGGGTTAAATGAAATCCTTGTAATTAATGCAGAATCAGGAGAAATAGTTGAGGAGTTGAGCCAAGTGTGGTAGATAAGGCTGGCTATCCTCATTTCATGTTAAAAGAAATCTACGAAATACCGTACGCTCTAAGACAGACTCTTAATAACACTTTTAGAGAAATATTTAAGCTTAGCATCTATGATCATCCATGGTGCTAGTAATGTTTTTATAATAGGTAATGGTACTAGTCTTCATGCAGGATATACGTCGGTCTATTATTTCTCGGATTTAGCTGGAGTTTATGTCGAGGTAATAAGTGTTGCTGAATTTCCATATTATGCATTGGATAGAGTCAAGACTGGTACAGTAATTATAGCAATTAGTCAAACTTACCCTCGAATTCAATGTCTACTTACTAATTGGTGCTGGACCCGAAATAGCTGTTCCTGCTACAAAAACTTTTACGTCAACACTAGCAACTTTGCCTATACTTTCAGCATATACGGGTGTTTATTCCGGTAAATTAGATAGATCTGATCTGGGAAGAATTTATGATGAGGTAGGAATGCTGTCTCAGAAATTACAAGAAAATATTGAAAGGATAGATCATGAGGTAAAGACAGTAATTGATGATAATAGAATTAATTGGTCAAATATCTATGTTTCAAGTAGTGGAATAAATTATCTAATAGCGCTTGAAGGAGCATTAAAACTAAAGGAGACAGCAATAGTCCATAGTGAAGGAATACGATTAGGAGAACTTAGACACGGCCCTGCTGTATTGGTAAAGCATGGATTCCTAGTGATCATTATAGAACCTTACGAAAAGGATGCTAGGGAACTACATGAAAAGGTCATTATGGAGATTAAGAATAAATATGGAATTATGATCGAGTCGCATCGAAAAATAAAGAGAGCAATAATAAGAATTTAATAAAAAGTATAGAAACAATCAAAGAATTATCACCAATATCCAATATCGTACCACTTCAATTATTAGCTTGTAGATTAGACATAAAACTTAATAGACCAATTGATACACCACCAAGACTTGTAAAAGCAGTAAATACATAGTAATGTATTTTCTTCCCTTACTACATTGTTCATAATATGATCAAGATATGAATAGAGCTTTAGGAACTTTTTCAGGAAATTATGAGCAAATATATAGGAGGTGATGATATGCCCTATAAATTCCTTAAGGATTTCTTTTCGGCTATTCTTGGTCTGGATTCCAGTTTGAAACGGGATTAGAAAAAAGAGAAATATCCCATAGCAACTAGTTGTACTAGGTTAGGGATTTTTATAACGTTGAAAAAGGGCCTTTGATACTTGGCTTCATGTATGAATAATTAAGTATGTTAGTTGTTGAAAGAACTCTTAACTTAGGAGTCGCGATTGCTGCTTTTGACCCTATAACACTTGGAGACACAATGTTTATAATTAAGGAGAAGTTTGATCTTATAATGAAATAGAGAATCCATAATGTTATGAGTTGATGAATATGAGGTTTGAAGGGTTTTCCTCCTGCTGTAACACCTTTTACAAGGGATGGAGAGGTTGATGAAGAGAAGCTTATGGAGTATCTAGATTTTCTAATTAGAGGAGGAGTATACGGCTTATATATGCTTGGAACTAACGGAGAAGGTCCTTTACTAACATTTGAGGAGAAGAAAGCCATGAAGATTACTGTTGAGCATGTGAATGGTAGAGTTCCCGTAATAGGGGGATGGGATGCATTAGTACAAGAGAAACCATAGAGCTTAGTAAATATGCAGAAAAAGCTGGAGCCTATGCAGTACATATTATAACACCATACTATTACCCAACTACACAGAACGGCATTATAAAACACTATAGGAAGATCGCAGAAAGCATAGAGATACCAATTATAATTTATCACATGCCTCCAAGGACTGGGGTAAAAATTGATGTGAGTACACTGCTGAAGCTAGTGGAAATACCAAACATAGTTGGTATAAAGGATAGTTCAATGGATGTTATCTGGTTCTATAGAGCCATTACGGCAGTTAGAGAGAAGAGACCTGACTTCATTTTCTTTAGTGGAAACGATATATTAATATGTACTTACCTAACCCTTGGAGCCAATGGTGCAGTTTCAGCAGTTGCCAATGTATTTCCTGAAATAGTCGTACAACTTTATGAAGAGTTCAAGAAGGGGGACCTGGCTAGGGCTAAAGAGATCCAGAATAAACTTCTGAAAATTAGAATAGCCATTCAAGGAAGGATTACCCTACATGGCAGGTGTCAAAGGAGCATTAAAACTCAGAGGAATGGACCTAGGCGACCTTAGAAGTCCCCTTGAATCACTAGATGAAGAGAGCTTAAAAGAACTTGAAAGAAGACTAAAAGAACTTGAACTCCTATAATTTTTCCTCATATTTCTTAGAGGCGATAAAGAATGGTAGTTAAATTACCTAAAATATCTTTATATACACATGATTAAAATAATGTATTAAGATTAAGTTTAAGAAGGTTCCTGCGTCTGAATACTGAATAATATCGTCTTTCATCTTTTGTGGGTGCAAGTCAATTGTATACTGCCCAGAAAACAGGGTAGTAATCATTTTCAATTTTTTGTTATAACTCATTGTTGTTTTATTGTTCATTTTAATTTTCGGACATAAAATTTTATGATCTTAAGGGAACGTCTGGTAACGAAATCGATACTGATCATTTACTAGATCTTAGTTTAAACTAGGAACTGCTATCCTAGGTTTTCAGGAAAGATCTCCTGATAGTTATGATATATTGTCTCATAATATGAGCAATATACTAATATTCTAATACAGTTTTTCCCGCAATCAAATGGATTGATCAACCTTGGAAAGATCGGGAGTTTCGCGAGTTCATTTATATTGGACTTTGCCGAGTCTCATGATGTATGAATGAAGCAGGATGAGTCCACATAAGGACAAAAACAGTCCAACAATGTTTCTGTGGGATTTGTACTGTCTCCGGACCATTGTAAGGTCGGTTTCAAGGATTTTATGACTTACTTATAAAATTCCATTGCTATAGTTTTCTTTTCTGATAGGATTTTGTTACGACGTAAAAAGACTTTAAATTAGAAACTTTTTTATATCTTTGTTATATCAATTATTATTATTATGGGGTATACCGTTTGTACGGCCCCAATATAAAAGTAAAACCTCCTGGATCTAAGTCTAAAGAACTTATGAAATTGAAGGAAAAATATGTGGCTAAAGGAGTAAGCGTGACGCATCCTATTGTGGTAGATAGAGCGCACGGAGTATATGTGCAGGATGTTGATGGAAACGTATACATAGATTTTGCAGGAGGTATAGGCGTTTTAAATGCTGGGCATACACCCGTTGAAGTTGTAGAGGCAATAAAAGAGCAAAGTGAGAAGCTCCTACATACGTGCTTCATGGTTCTAGCATACGAGCCATATTTAAGATTAGCAGAAAAGATGTACGAGATTACTCCTGAAGGCTTGGACAAAACAGTTTTTTTCAACAGCGGTGCAGAAGCTGTTGAGAATGCAATTAAGATCGCAATTTACTATACTGGAAAGCAAGGCATTATCACATTTGATAACGCATTTCATGGGCGTACTAGAGCAACTATGAGTCTCACGGGTAAGAACAAGCCTTACAAATATAAACTTGGAATGCCTATACCAGGAGTATGGCAGTTACCTTACCCCTATCCATACAGGTGTATGGGAGGAAAGAAAACAGATCCCGAAGTTTGCCTTCAAAGAACGCTAGAATACATAGATTATAAGCTAAAAACTCATATATCTCCCGATGAGACAGCCGCCATTATAGTGGAACCTGTTCAGGGTGAAGGAGGTTTTATTGTACCTCCTAAAGGATTTCTTCCCGAGCTAAAGAAGATTGCAGAAGAGAATGATATGCTGTTGATAATTGATGAAATACAATCAGGTTTCGGGAGAACTGGTAAGATGTGGGCTTTTGAACATTTTAATACCGTTCCCCACCTTATGACATTTGCAAAATCTATTGCAGCAGGATTGCCTCTTTCAGGAGTAATTGGAAGAGCTGATATCATGGATTCTGTACATCCAGGTGGCTTGGGAGGCACGTATGGCGGTAATCCTGTAGCATGTGCTGCTGCGCTCAAAAGTATTGACATTATAAAGAGAAATCTGGATAATGCTATTAAGATAGGTGAATTAATGTATAAACGCCTTTTGGACATGCAGGAAGAATATAAGATAATAGGCGATGTTAGAGGATTAGGACCTATGGTAGCTATGGAGCTTGTGAAAGATAGGGAGACACAGGAACCTGCAGCAGAAGAAACAAAGAAAATAATTCACAGAGCCCTAGAAAAAGGATTGATAGTCATAAAGGCGGGCATATTCAATAATGTAATACGAATACTAGTACCTATAATTGCTCCTGCGGATGTTGTAGAAAAGGGACTTGATATCTTGGAGGAAGTAGTTAGGGAAGTAGATAGAGAAATACACTAATATAGACTAGTATAGTAGGTAGGGCAAATATTTTTTAATTTCTAATTAAATTCCTGCATGGAAGGTGAGATAATGAAAGGATCAGAAGCACGTCCAACTCTGAAAAAGGCTTTATCCTCTTTAGATATTTTTGCAACAGGGTTTGGTTGCTTAATAGGATGGGGCTGGATAGTAGCTTTTGGAGCTATGATGGCGGAATCAGGAACCTTGGGGCTGATTCTAGGATTCATAATAGGAGGTACTCTAATGCTAATAATAGGCTTAACCTATGCTGAACTCTCACCTGCCATGCCAGTAACTGCGGGAGAAGTAGCATTCGCCTTGAAAGCTTTAGGCGTTAGACATGCATATTGGACTGGCTGGTTCATGTTCATAAGTTATGCAGCCTTGGCAATGTTTGAAGCAGTTTCACTTCCAGTGATTTTTAGCTTCATATGGCCGGAAATTTTCAAACAAATTCCTTTGTATACTGTGGCTGGATTTGATGTTTATTTACCTCAATTACTCTTTGGCATCGCTATAGTTCTAATATGGGCTTTCGTGAACTATAGGGGCGTAAAATTATATGGATGGGCACAGAGTATAATGGTAGTACTATTCCTGATTGTCGGTCTGCTGACAGTAGGTATGAGTATCATAAAAGGAAATCCCCAGTTCTTTATGGAAAATCTATGGGGTGAACTTGGACCAGTTAATGGAATAATCTCTGTTCTTGCTCTAGCAGGATTCTTCTACATAGGATTTGATATGATCCCACAGGCAGCAGAGGAGTATGCTAGAGATCCAAAGAAACTGGCTATATTAATCGTAGGAGCAATTATTATGGGTACGGTATGGTACGTGCTTGTTGGCACAATGATTGGATTTATGCTTCCGAAGGAAGAGCTCCTAACAGCAGATTTACCTGCGGCAGTTGCAGTTGCTAAAGCATGGGGTCCAATGGGAAGAGGCATTGTTTTATTCTTAGGAATCATTGGTATAACCACAACATTTTCAGCAAGCTTCTATGCAGCTACGAGGGTTTTATTCGGACTTGGAAGAGGAAAACTTTTGCCAGAGTACTTTAAAAAGATTCATCCAAAGTATGGGACACCAACAGGTTCCATAACTTTTGTGACAATACTTTCCATAATAGCTATCCTTCTTGGAAGAGCAGCGGTTTTATGGTTTTTGGATGCAACATCGGCTTTTGTACCACTGCTTTACCTTTATGTTGCTATTAGTTTCATCGTTCTCAGAAAGAAGAGACCGGATATGAAGAGACCTTACAAGGTCCCAGGAGGACTGCTTATAGGTGTCTTGGCAACGGCTTCATCAGTATTTCTGCTCTTATCCCTACTGCTACCCATGTCCCCCGGACATCTAGTATGGCCCTATGAATATGCTATATTTGTAATATTCCTAGTATTAGGTGTAATATTCTACTTTGTAATGAAGCCAATATTCGATAGAACACCTGAGGAAGAATTCAAGTACTACATACTTGGAGAGTATGCGGAGACCTAGGAAAAACCTATCTAATAGGCTTTTTAAAATATTTTTTAAAAAATAGGGGATAAAAATGAAGGTTGCAAGAATAGATTTAACAAAACAATATGTAAAAATATCGGACATCCCCAAAGAGTGGGAGGAAAAATACATTGGGGGTAAAGGTGTAGCAACAAAACTACTTTTCAGCATTCCCCCAAAGATAGATCCTTTCCATCCAGACAATGTTCTTATTTTTGGGATAGGGCCTTTAACTGGAATACCGCTCCCAGGATCCTCAAGAATGACGGCTGTTTTCAAGTCACCATTAACTTTTGGTTATGGAGAATCACAGTGTGGGGGCTTTATAGGATATGAAATGAGAAAGACAGGTATAGATTTCCTCTACATAACGGGAAAGGCTAAAAATCCAGTTTATATAGTGATTGAAGACCGAAACATCGAAATTAAAAATGCGGATCATTTATGGGGAAAAGATTGCTATGAAGTCGAAGATATTCTCAAAAAAGATGAGGAAGGAGAAATCATTAGTATAGGTCAGGCTGGAGAAAATCTTGTAAGATTTGCTTGTGCCAGTCATAGGAAAGGCAGGCAATTCGGGAGGTGTGGAATAGGAGCTGTAATGGGATCTAAAAAATTAAAGGCTATTGTTATTAAAGGTAGTGGAAAAATAGATGTCGCTGATCCAAAAGGACTCGAAGAGTTCAGAAAATGGATGCAAGAAAATGTTGTTAGCAAACTTTCAAGTTTAACGAAATACGGTACACCTGCTATATCAGTTCTAACCAATAGTGTAGGTGCCTTGCCAACGAGGTACTGGCAAGAAGGAAGTTTTAAAGAGTTTGAGAAAGTAAGCCCTGAGGTTTTAAACAAGTATCTCAAAAGACGTACAACGTGTTATGCTTGTTCGGTCGCATGTGGGAAGATAAGGAGCGTAGGTGACGTAGAAGTTGAAGGGCCGGAGTATGAGACTTTCTATGCTTTTGGCCCCCTCTGCTACATAAGCGACCCAGAGGTGCTTATAAAAGCGAATGAATTATGTGATAGATACGGCTTAGATACGATAACTACGGGGAATGTCATAGCATTTTATATGGCATGTAGCGAAGTCGGCGAAGTTGAAGAGAAGGTGAAATTTGGCGACAGCGATGGTGCCCTTGAACTGATCAGAAAAATAGCCTTCAGGGAGGGAATTGGAGATATACTCGCTGAAGGAACAAGAATAGCTGCAGAAAAGCTAAACGTGAGTGTTGAACCTGTTCATGTCAAGGGTTTGGAGCCTGCCGGGTATGATCCACGTGCTCTTTACGGCATGGCATTAGGATATGCGACCTCGCAAAGGGGAGCCTGTCATTTAAGGAGTTGTGCGTATCGTGCCAACTTAGCCGGGCTTCGTGATCCTCAGTCACCTAAAGGCCAAGCAGAAATAGTGAAGGATTATGAGGATTTGTATTGTATAGTTGATTCTCTTGTATTCTGTAGATTCTTATTCGTTCCAGTAGTTGGTCTTTATTGGAATGACATTGCGAAACTTTACAAGATCGTAACTGGTAAGGAGATAACAGTTGAAAAACTCAAGGAGATTGGAGAGAATATATGGAACATGACAAGAGAGTTTAACCTGAGAGAGGGACTGAGAGATATAGAAATGTTGCCCTCAACTTTCTTTAAGCCTCTTAAGCACCGTGGTAGAGAAATTGTCCTTAAAAAAGAGGACTTTGAAAAGATGGTCGAAGAGTATAGAAAATTAAGAGGTTGGACGTAGTTTTCCCATCTTGTGGAACTTATATGCAAATACAGAAAAGGGGATGGACATGAAAATAGTCAATATATATGAAGCAATTGAAAAACCAGATAATGTAGTGAACGTGATCTCCAGTTTCAATCCATTAATCGTTCGAAATATTTAATCTTAAATTAAAGTTACACGAACGTTACGAGGAGACTGATATTATGAACACCTAGAAAAGACTCATATTGGGTTAGATGCATATACAAGTTATCATTAATCTCCTAAATTAAAGACAAATCGACAAGATTGTAGATGAGGTAAATATAGTATTTCTTTTTTAAGACTTCAAAAAGAATTTTAGTGTAACAGAGAATGTATGATAGATCATCCAGAAGATGAAACTAGTTAAAGATAGATAAAAACTGGATTAAATTAAGAAGGCAACGAAATTAACCGATGTCGGTGTGATGGAAAGTATTGAAAAGGTTAAACTAGGCATAACAGAGCTTGAAATAGACAGTATGGGAGTTCTGAGATTCTTAAAGTTATTACTGAAAAATTCTCTAGGTTCAGAAGTCGAGATGTTTCAGTCAAGAGATCCAGTTATCCGGTAGGCAAGTAGCTTTAAATGAGTACCAGCTGATTGTGAAATATCGTTATTATCTCCTCTAAAAGGAATATCTTGAGCTCCTTGAAACCGTACTGTTAGCCTGAGAGGACGCTATAAAGACTACCATGCACGGAGTAGGGTATAAAGAGGTTGATGAGGTAGCGTTAAATGTTATGAGCGAAGTAGAACATGCTGAATACTTCATTCTTAGAACGGAGCCTGGATTGGGCTCATTGCTCATGAATCTAATATTTTAGATTCGACAATGAAACAGTACTAAAAGAGGCATTATCAACAATCCTGAACATCTCAAGCCCAATGCCCTCCGTTTCCTATTCTATAGATGCTTGCGAGCATCAATGTCCTTGAGGATAGACATCCTAATAATATTCCTGAAAACAAGGGAATACAACGCGTCTAGTTCAACAACTACATTTTAGTACTTCCCCATATACTTCTTGTGTCATGAATCGACCTTCTTCGAGATCATGGGTAGCAACCTATACTTCCTAAACTGCTCCCTAGTAGGAGCAGTCTTGCTAAGAACTTAATTAACAAGATATTAGAGGAAGGAAGCTCAAAACAAATACTGATACAAATTAAAGGATATGGAAAACATACATGAGCAATGAACTATGAATCCCCAAAGTGTAAGACCATACTAAAACAAGTACTAAGAAATATAGATTTGGTGGCGGGGCCCCCGAAATGATAGCGGGGGGTGGATTTGAACCACCGACCTCGGGGTCTTTTAGAGCGGTGGCCCGGTCGCTGTTTTTATTATTCTTATATTTCCGCTTTTAAATCTTATCTTATGTTTGTTAAATAATCCCGAATACTGGACATTATTTTTGGTTTTATTCCTTGTTGTACTGTCTCAATCTCTAGGATTTTTGATAGTTCTTCTGAACATTTTGTAGTTAGTTTAATCATTATTCTCTTATTATTGATTATGGGTTTTGGCTTAAATTCAGCATTTAGCCAAATATGCTTCACTTTTACGAAATCGTCTTTACCTATATATACAACTAATACTTTACTTGTTCTTGGAGATTTTCTAAAATCGATATATACACTTTTTGCAATACTTAGTAACTGTCTTAATTCTTCGATAGAGAAGCCACAAATGTAATTTTTGGAGTAATTTGAGAAATACAATTTAAGCTTTCTATGCCTTGATGGATGATATACAAGCCTCTGGAGCCTCGTAAGAAAACTATAATTTTTAATCGTGAAAACCTTTCACGCTTTTTAGGAGTATACTCACTTGCTTTTATATACCCATTATTATGAAGGTAGTCAAGGATTCTATGTATCAATCGACCTTTTAACGTTTTTATTTCATAAGATACGGAAATATATGACTTACCTATATGGCCGCCTCCATCTATTATTCCTGCAAATAAAGCACATAATTCATCTTTATCGAGTCTTGATAGAACGGAAACGGGGTCTTGTAGCAGTTTTCTGATATACAGGTACATGTCCTTTCGAATACTACTTATTTCCTTGGATGATTTACGAAGCAAGACACGTACTCTATAATAAAGTGTTTGCTTAACTTTTCTACGTTTCACTAAAACCTTGATAATGATCTCATCACTCAATTGTAAAAGGGTTTTAACAATAGCTATTGCTGTATCAAGGGCAAGACCAGTAAACAACAAAATAGCTTTATTTTTCCTCAGTGTATGACTGAATTCTCCATCAGTAATTAGGAGTCCATGGTTTTCCAAAAGTGGAGTCTTTTTAAATTAGGGCTTAAATTAAGTTTATGAGAGAGTATGATATGGTCGTTTTCATTAAGATTAGACAATAGCTCTTTCACGAAATCAAGGTTCGTTAAATATTTTGTTTTCATTAAAATCTCTCCTCTTAATTCTATTCATAGCTTGAAAAGCTTCACTATATAAAATAAGCACTTATAAACCGGGATATGCCTATACCTTGACTAACTTGGAGAATACTATACTGTGATGATTATACTTAATGAATTAGGTTAGAAAGAATATGTAGGGCGACCGAGCCACCGCTCTTATGAGCTTCGCGGGAGGGGTTTTTTAACCGCCTCCTCCCGCGGGCTACCTGGCTGCCCTACCCCGCTGTTTTGCCCCGCCAAGTATTATTTAGGTTTGTTTTTGGTGGTTATAAAGTTTTATTTATTTGGTGATTATTTTATTGTTTTAAGGTTTATTA
>Ga0180301_10003783_pt1 | contig 11763 bp, 12 predicted proteins | sample GuaBasSediGuay16_FD_121797 | JGI IMG/M metagenome (GOLD analysis project Ga0180301, IMG submission 121797) | Subseafloor sediment microbial communities from Guaymas Basin, Gulf of California, Mexico - Guay16, Core 4569-2, 12-15 cm | ecosystem: Environmental > Aquatic > Marine > Hydrothermal...
CCTTGTTTAAGTCAGGGGGAGGAAAAGTCCTCATCGATTCAGGGCGACCGAAAGTTCATCATCAACCAAACTTGAGTAGTGTTAAGGAGCTATTAAAGCTCACTTAGGTAGGCTATTAAAGCATGGTAGTTAGGGTCAGGAATACTAGTCCGGAGACTATGAAGAATGTCCCGGTAGCGTACTTAATTACCGACAACGCCTTACGGGTGCTCGAGTACTTACTCACTAGCTTGTTTAGTATAGCAGCTGACGCGATATTTACTGCAGCGTAAGCTGTTACGGCACCAGCTAGCGCGGGAAAGTAGCCGTAAATGAGCGTTAGCGAAAGGAGCGTTAGCTGTGATTTATCGCCTAACTCCGAGAGCAATATAGCTGTAAAGAAGAGCGTTAAGGAAGCCCCCCTGCTAACAATCCCTGCTTCCCTCTTTGAGAGGATTATTACTAAGCCAACAATAATGAAGAGTACAGCTGAGATTAACTGTAGGTACGTCAGGTTTAGGTACTTACTTACTAAGGTGCCTGCTAGAACTATAGGTATGTTAGCTAAGGTAAAAGCAGCAACAGACACAGCAACCGTCCTGACGAACTCGCCTCTAGCAGTAGCAAATGCAGTAGTAGCTATCATCGTTCTATCTCCGAGCTCCGACGCCAGCACAGCAGCAACAGACATTACGTAGCCGCTTAAATCATTCAATGAGGCTCACACCGTGAATCTAAGCAGTAACTTACTTATTTACATTATTACCGAGGAAGATACTGCCTAAACCTAGCGGTGTCGGGAAGGTAAAGTAATGTGTCTGACTACCCTCCAGCACCTACAGAAAATATTGTTATTCTTGATGATTTTCCTAGCTTAAATACGTGGTTCTTATCATACGATACTTCACCGTTAACAGCTATGAATGGCTGCTTACCGAGATCTTTAGATTCGGATAAAGGCTTTAACTTAGGTATGCGCCTTAGGATGGTGTCTATTATCTCGGACAGGGTATACTCTCCCTCACTCACCTCAATAGCTAGCTCCCCTACCCCAGCTACCTTAATTAAGTAGTCGGATAGTATCTTGACAGGCACCTTAATCTTCTTAGCGACCTCTTCTACGGTCTCCATGGGTTGCACCCCAGCTAGTCTAATTGTTTAAATATTTCTTTCCTTAAGTACCAAGGACTTTCTGGGCTATCGGTATAGTGAATTCTAGGTTTAGTTCCTTAAGCTTATTCGGTAATGGTACACCAGTCTTTTTGTCCCATCCCCTCAACTCGAAGTACTTATCAAGCATTTCATTTAGTTCCTCCTCGGTTATGACGTATTCCTTGCCATCCCTAGTCCTCACTTTCTCGTGAGTTATTCTCCAGGGCAGGTTGTCGTCTTTTCTCGTGCGTCCTTCCCTTACCTGAATCATTCTCTCTAACGTAATTATTCTCTCTCCAGCCCTCACCAGCTCTTCAGCGTTCATGGGGATTCCTGTAGCTGCCTCAAATAGCTCGCTCATGAGGAATTCATCTACAGCGAAGCCCGCGGTAGTTATGAAGGCGCAGAAGCCTACGCTATCGGTTACTGCGTACATCTCCTCATGCCAGGCAACAATCTCAGGTCTGCCCTCATTTTTGCCTACTCCAGCCCACTCCCTGTGACCTGTTATCCTCTCTATCAGCTTCTTAGAGTCCTCAGTAAAGCCGAACTCGGCAAAGGTCTCCGTGTGGAGGTGGTCAGGACCCCTCGGGTTGAGGGCGAACGCTAGCGCGTAGGCCCTGGCAATCCTCGTCTCTACTCTCGAGTGCTCTAGTCCTCGTGCTTGGACGGCCCACTTACATGTCTCATCATCTACCCTCCTGCAGGCTACGGCTAGCCCCTCGGCCAGTAAGTCGCCTATGCCATCTCTACGCACTATCTTATCGATTAGCTTCATGGCAGCCTCAATATTCCCCCATACGGGCTCTGTCCCAAGCTCGTCCTTAACCTCCCTTAGGTACCCCTTCTCGTACGACTCCATAACCCACGCAATAACGCCGCCTAAGGAAATGGTGTCAAGGCCGTAGATATTAGCTAGGTCATTCATCTTGATTAATGCGTCCGTATCTGCGTTGCCTATATTGCCTCCTAGAGCATTCGATGTCTCGTACTCGGGGCCTACGGTGTCGACGCCTCCATACTTGCTCGTTCTTGTGTGTCTGTGGCAGCTGACGATGCACTGGCCGCAGCCGACCCTCCCTACTAGGTATCCTGCCTCGACGTAGTACTCGCCCGAGTTCTTGTACGCGTGCTCCCAGTAGGGCTTCCTGAAGTTGTAGTTAGGTAGGGTATTCGTTCTGTCGAGACCCATCGTACCACTTGCGGTACCGAACTTAGCAGTACCTACGAGGGCTTCATCATTCATTATGTTCTTAACTACCTTCATGGATAGCTCTAAGTACCTCCTCGGGTCGTAGAGGACTACTGACCTACTTCCCTTCGACAGGACTATGCCCTTAAGCTTCTTGTACCCTAAGACAGCTCCTCCGCCACCACGCGCAGCTACGTTATATACTGAGGTATTTATTGATGCATACTTAACTAGCCTCTCGCCTGCTGGGCCTATGAGTAGCGTATCTATGTGTATGCCGTACTTCCTTACTAGCTTAGCGTGGGCTGTCCTTACGTCAAGGCCCCATAGATCCTTTGCTGGCAGAATGTCTACGTGGTCATCCTCTATGTAGATGTATACCGGCTCCTCAGAAGCACCGCGAATAGCTATGATGTCGTAGCCATTAAGCTTTAGCTTAATTCCGAAGTCACCGCCAACGCTTGCCTTAAAGTACCTGCCCGTTGCCGGCGACTTGAATGTGACTGTAGTTCTTCCAGCGCTAGGCATCGGTGTAGCTGTGAAAGTGCCCGCACCAATAAACACTACATTCTCGGGGCTGAAGGGCCTTACCTCAGGCTTTACGGTGTCCCAGTAGAGCCTTGCCTGAATACCCCTAGAGCCTATGTACTCCCTAAGTAAGTCGCTGCCGTACTTCTCTACCCATATCTTCCTGCTTGATAAGTCTATGTGAAGTATCCTCCCATGTACTGAGTACACGGCCATCCCTCTCACCCATACCTGCTCTCAATCTCCTTAACCTTCGAGAGTGCCTTAGCAGCTAGTACGAGGCGCTCGCGCATTACCTCCTTAGTTAGCTCAACGAGCTTTAAGGCGCCAGGCCAGCAGACCTTAACGCACTGTGGGTCACCGCCGCATAAGTCACAAATTAGTGGGTAGGAGTAGGCGGACTTAGTGAAGTTTATTGCTTTGTAGGGACATGCCTTAGCGCACTCGCCGCACGACGTGCACTTCTCAATAATTACCTTAGGCATTTCTGTATCAGGGTCCCTAATGATGGCGCCCGTAGGGCACACACTAGCGCAGGGCATGTTAGGGCATGAAACGCATACAGCAGGCACGAATGTTGCTAATGCCTTATCCTTATACACTACGATCCTAGCGAGCGAGGTTGATGACTTACCAAAGTGGTACGTGCTGCAAACGAGCTCACATAAGTGGCATCCAGTACACTTCTCAGCATCTACGAGTATGCCTAAAGCCAAGCCTAAAGCCCTAGTGTGGGAAAGGCGCTAAGTAAATATAAGTATTTTATTTAATTTTTCAAAATAAGTGCATAGCCGTCAGTGAGCTAGGCTAAGGGCAGCACCAACAATCTTTTACGTATGCGTCAGTCTACTTCAGTTTCTTAGTCACGATGAGGACTAGATAGTCCTTAATGCCGTCAATATTACTTATCTTGTCTATTATATCGACTAGCTGCTCCTTATTCCTCACTCTAAACCTGGCCATCACCTCGTACCTACCTAAGATCTCCATTACCTCGTAAAGCCTCGGCAGCTTAAGGACCTTCTTCTCTACCTTACTCATATTAGACTTAGGTTCAATAGCTATGAGTATGTAGACCTCGAGGCCCCCGTAGGTGCTCAAGTCCATGCACCACAGCCAGCGCCTTACTCTCTAGTGATTATGGGTGACCTACTTTTGAAGGGGTTTAAGGTTACGTAGCTCTTCAGTATTATCATAGTATTCGTCTTTATTATGCCGGGTATGGCGTACATCTCAGTAGTTAAGAACTCCCTTAGGTCTAGGAGGTTCTCAGCTATTATCTCAGCTACTATGTCGAAGTCCCCAGTAACTTCATACATCTTAAGTACCCTCCAATTATCCAATAACTTCCTTATTGCGTCCTCTCTAAACCTAGGCTCAATCCTTATCCCAGTGAATGCGTGGACTTGATAACCTAACTTGCTGAAATCTATGTCACTACCAAACCTTTTAATAATTCCGTACTTAAGTACCTTCATTAACCTATTCCTGACAGCAGTAATGCTTATGCCTGCCATAGCTGATAGCTCACTCAGCGAAATCCTTGAATTCTCATATAACGCTCTTATGATGCTTATATCAATATTATCGACCTTTACTTTCTTCAAACTCCCCCTCTTAAAAATACGTTGAATAAACTATAAAAAGCATGAGGTACGTATCTAAATACTAAATTCAGATATTTGTTGAGGTATTAAACTTTTCATATAAGCGAAGATGATTGTTACCTCAAGAAACCCTTAGGTTAATAGAGGTATTTTCACATAAAGTACATATTCTTAACGTACGCGACGACTACCGGGGACTAGCAATTAAGCATAAGGTACTCCATGTGGACCTAGGCAGTAAGAGCTATGCGGTGAGGGAGTATGAAGGGTACCTAGGGCCTCTCGACATTGGCGTTGACCTACACCTTAAGGTTTACGAGAGCTTCAAATACGACGTATATGACCCGAGGAATGTGGTTGTCATCGGCAGAGGCCCCTTTGCTGGCGGGGGCTTCTTCGGGGCTCATAGACTAATCGTGGTTTTTAGGAGCCCACTAACTAAGGGCTTACATGTCTCAGCCGTTGGCGGCGCTGCATACAGGTTCTTGAGGACAGGCCTTCACGGCTTAGTTATTGAGGGTAAGTCAGATAGTCCATGCATACTGCTGATTGAAGGCTTAAGAGACGGTGTTAGGGTGCGCTTCGACTATTTAGATATGGATGAGTTATTCGAGATATACAAGGGCTATGAGGGATTTAGGGGTGTTAGAGCCCTCACTAAGTACCTAATAAGTAATTATGGAGAATTCATTAAGAGGAATAAGGCTAGGGCACTACTCGTAGGTCCAGCATCTTTTAAGTCATGCATGGGCGCTATATGCTCACCCAACATTGATTACGTTAAGTTAGAGGTTAGAGTAGAGGACTGGGCTGCCAGAGGTGGCGGAGGCAGCGTATTAGCTAAGTCACACAATTTAGTAGCCACAATCTACGGTGGCCAAGTAGAAGTAAAGGAGGGTGTAGGAAGATTTGACTACGCTAGCGGCTTAGTTGCGTCATCAATACATCAGCCTTATGTGCGTGCTGTTATTGAAGGAACTAAGAAGTATAGCTATGACTTAGAAACGAAGACCGGAGGCACCTTAGGAAGCAACATAGTTGCTTATGGAGATAAGATACCGTGCTTCAACTGGAGATCTATTAAGGTGGGTAAGGACGTTAGGAAGAAAATACATGACTTAATGATTAAGTACTTCCTAGAACCATTCAATAGAGAAATCATTGAAGGTACCTTCTGGAGGACGTGCGGTGAGCCGTGTCCTGTGAGGTGTAAGAAGACAACGGATGACGGTAAGCACATTGATTATGAGCCATTTAATGGCTGTGGGCCCATGATAGGCGTTCTAGATATCCATGACGCATTCGAGGTAGTTGACTTAGTGGACGAGTTAGGCTATGACGCTATCGAGATAGGTAACCTCCTCGGCTGGCTCTTCGAAGCCATTGAGGTAGGGCTCCTGAAGCCTGAGGAGGTAGGGCTCCATGGTAAGCCGGTGATAGATCCTGTGAAGTGGGAGTTAGGGCACTCGAAAATAAATAAGAAGCTGGCGCTGAATGTCATTGAAGAAATGACTTACGGAGACAACGAAGTACTCAGGTTAATAGCTGAGAAAGGGTTGAGGGCTGCTGCTAAGGAGCTCGACAAGAAATTTGCTGGCAGGGTTAAGGAGTTAAACCTGAGGTTTGAGGACTTAGGCGTCTACGTATCCTACGGCGAGGAAGGACACATAACACCTAATTACTACTGGTCACCAGGTGTTCTAGCACCGCTAGCGGTGCTCGGCAGGTACTGGACGCTCTACTCGCCAGTATTCCTTAACCCTGAAGAGTATGCTGCAGCAGCTATTGATAGAGCGATTAAGGAGTACGCGGTAGATAATTCTGGGTGGTGCAGATTCCATAGGAGGTGGGTTGAGAAGGCGCTCCCTAAGCTGTATAGGGCGGTACATAACGTAGTTGTAGACCCGTTCGAGAACGCTAAGAAGTTCTACAGGGGGATGATAGAGTACCAGGTGAGGGCTGGCGCGATACCGAAGTTCTGGGACAGTAGCAGGGTTATTGAGGTGTTAGGGAGTACGGCGTGTGAGCACGACTCTAGCGAGTGGTGTGAGAGGTTCCGTAAGGACCCGGTGGGTGCTGCTAGGGAGTGGTGGCTCAGGTTCCTCAGGTATGTTAAGGAGTTCTTTAATGTGCCTGAGCTAGAGGTGAGTTGATATGGCGTTGAGGGTTAAGGTATTAGGTATTTCGGCAAGTATAAGGCACGGTAATAGCGAGTACTTACTGAGGAAGGCGCTTGAAGCAGCTAAGAATGTAGCGCCAGACCTAGTTGAGACGGAGTTCTACTCTATGGCTGGCAGAATAATAAATCCGTGTATTCACTGCCTATCGTGTGTAGACCATAGGGACTGCATAATTAAGGACGACTTCGACGAATTACTTGAGAAGTGGCTTGAAGCAGACGCGGTAATATACTCCATACCTGTATTCCACCTAGGGCTGCCAGCACACTTCAAGGCGTTCCTCGATAGGTTAGGGCAGACGGTCTTCGCTAGGTACTTAGATAGGCCTCCTAGGTTCATGAAGGTTATCGGGGTAATAACTCAGGGCACGGACCTAGGCGGTGGTGAGGAGTTAACTGCAATGCACGTTATAGCTCACGCGCTAGTTATGGGGTGCGTGCCAGTAGCTGGCGACCCTCCCGAGTCATACATAGGTGCTATAGGCTGGACTAAGAGGTCACCGATGCCTGACGCCTTCGAGAGGATGCTGAGTAAAGGCGACTTCGACTCCCAGGTAACTCTTAACGCAGCCGCATCCCTAGGGCGTAGGGTAGCGTTCATGGCGTTAATAATTAAGAACGGCGTCTACGCACTAAGGGACATCTTAGGGAAGGAGTTAAGCTACTCGTGGTTTATAGAGAAGATAATGAATGACTTAAGAGGTGGTGGAACTGAGGAATAAACTTGAAGGAGTTGTCGTTGCTGTATTGACTCCATTTACCCAGGAAGGAAGGGTTGATGAGGATGCCTTAAGCAAGCACTTAGCTTACCTGGTCGAGAGCGGGGTTAATGGATTATTTATCTTAGGAACTACGGGGCTAGGACCAGCACTAGCTCTAGATGAGAAGAAGAAAGTAGTTGACTTAGCTGTGGACGTGGTGGGTGGTCGGGCCCCAGTAATTATTCATGTAACAGATATAGTGCTCCCTAACGTATTAGAGCTAGTTAGGCATGCCTCAAGGAAGGAGGTATCAGCTATATCTATTACTGCGCCGTACTTCTATAATAGAGTTGATGAGGAGGCGCTCCATCAATTCCTCAAGGCAGTTATAGAGGTTAGTGCTGTTCCAGTACTCCTGTATAATCAGCCAGCATATACGGGCATTAACATATCCGTAGGGGTAGTACGTAAGCTACGTCTAGAGAATGAGGTAGTTATAGGTATTAAGGACAGTAGTGGCAACTTAACGCAACTCTACAACTATGTTAAGGTACTTAAGAGTGAGTTCGGGGAAGGCTTCATAGTGCTTACTGGCGGGGACTCGCTCTTCTATCCAGCACTCATGCTTGGGGCTGACGGTGTGGTGTCTGCTTTAGCTAACATAGTTCCTGAGCTATTCATTAAGCTCTACGAGAGGTTTAGGAGCGGTAATGTGTTTGAGGCATTAAGCATTCAGAAAAGGATTGATGAGTTAAGGAGTATCTTGAAGTCCTACTCGCAGCTCTCCGCGTACTATGAGGCAGGTAGGCTGCTGGGCCGTAGTGTAGGGTATCCGAGACTGCCTATTAGGAGGCTAGGTAGTGGTGAAGTAGCTAACTTGAGAGAGAAGCTGAGTAAGGCTGGCTTCCTACCTGAGAAGTAGCTTCTTTTTCCTAGACTCCTTAAGTACCTCAAGTACCTCCCAAGTAGGTAGCGCCTCGATATCACCTCTGACTGTTACTACGAGTGCTCCAGCGTAGTTAGCGTATTCTAGCGCTTCATCCAGCGGTAGGCCTCTGTAGTATGAGGCTATGAATGCCGCATTGAATGCGTCGCCAGCACCTATCACGTCCTCGACAAAGGGCACCTTATAGGGCTCAGACCTAATTACTGAGCTCTTAGTAACCGCTATGGCTCCCTCCTCACCTAGCTTGACAACAACTACCTCAGCACCCTTATTAAGTACTTGCTTAGCAGCGTCAACTACTGGGGTATCAGGCAGTAGGATACTTAAGTCCTCAATATTAGTAAAGACTATCTTAGCCCGCAAGTACTTAGCTAGTACCTCCCTAGCCCTTTCAGGGCTTCCCCATAGCTTCAGGCGTATGTTAGTATCGAGTATAATGTCTAGGCCGCCCCTAGCTGCTGTAGCGTAGGCCTTATTGAATGCCCTCAGGCACGAGGGACTTAGCGCAGGCGTGATTCCCGTTAGGTAGAGTGCCCTAGAATTAGCTATGTACTCTTCATCTACGTCATCCTCGCTCATGTGGCTTGCTGCTGAGCCGCGCCTGTAGTAGTAAACTGTTGACCTACCTGGGACTGGGTAGTGCCTCTGAATAAAGTAGACGCCCGTCGGGTGCTCGCCGTCTCTTCTAACTCTCGATACATCGATGCCCTCACCCCTCAAGGTACTTAATATAAGCTCTCCAAACTCGTCATTACCGACCCTAGTTATTAGCCCGCAGGAGTGCTTCAGCCTGCTAAGCCCGATTAATGTGTTAGCTTCGGCACCTGCCACATGAACCTCAAAGTACTTAACATGCCTTAAGGGACCGGGCGTCAGGGGGTTTAGCTGAATCATTACCTCCCCTAGAGAAACGAAGTCCAGTCTCAACTTCATCACCTGGGATTAAGCACTTAATTCCTTACCGATCGAGTAGACTTTATTCCTATAGTAGATTACTGGCTCATCCTCATTATTCCTATAAGCTACTACGGGATCCCCAATAATGAAGTAGTGGTCGCCTACCTCAACGTACTTCAGGAGCTTACACTCAATAACGATTGGCGCGTCGAGTATTATGGGTGCCTTAACATACCTGCCGTCCCCGACCCTTATGCCGTATTCTCTCGATGCTATGGCGAACTTATCGACCTCCCTGCTACTCATGGAGCCGAATACCTTCAGCGACACGTCAACTAACTTCCTAGAGATCAGATTAAGTGCGAACTCGCCATATTTTAAGATTAGCTTGAGTGTTGTCCACTCACGGTATATAGACACGCCAACGTACGGAGGCTTCCATGAAACCTGCGCGAGCCATGCGGCAACCATACCTGCTCTCTCGCTACCGCGCCCTGCAGTAACTATTGCTAGCGGGAACGGGTACTCGCTTAACGCGTCCTGAGGGTTGAGTAAGTTAGCTTGGGTAACCAAAATTCACGCCCTCCTCTTAATTCTCTGCAGGTAACGTACTAATCTCTTAGCCCCCTCTACCACATTCTCTACGGACGTAGCGTAGGACAGCCTAACATAGCCCTCACCGTTAGGGCCAAAAGCGCTTCCTGGCGCTACAGCAACTCTTTCCTCCCTCAGAAGCTCCTTAGCGAATGACCTTGTGTCGGCTGTGAACTCAGATACGTTTAGGAACAAGTAGAACGTCCCCTCAGGCTTAACGAACGATACTTCTGGGAAGTCCCTCAGCACCTTAATTAACTCGTCCCTCCTCCTCTCATACTCCTTAGTCATCTCCGCCGCTAGGCTCATGTACTCCCTCAGCGCCCTTGCTGCAGCAACCTGGAATGATGCTGGCGCACATGAAGCTACACCCTCTTGCATCCTAACCATGGTCCTTATGAGTTCCTCATTTGTCGACAGCACAAACCCTATCCTCAGTCCGGTCATAGCGAATGTCTTCGATAAGCTATTAACTATGACTACGTTATCGCTGTATTCCTTGGCCTCAGCTATGCTGTGGAAGGTTATGCCATCAAAGACTATATTTTCGTATACCTCATCAGCGACTAAGATAGCGCCTTCCTCGTAGGCAGCCCGTGCAATTTCCCTAAGTGTTGCTAGAGGCGTTATCGAGCCTGTGGGGTTGTGCGGATTATTAACTATCACTACCTTAGTCCTCCTTGAGATCCTAGACACTACCTCGCTAGCGTTAATTCTGAAGTTCTCCCTCTCGCGTAGCTTGTACCTAGCTATGGTCCCTCTAGCAGACTTAATCATGGAGATGTATGAGGGGTAGCCTGGGTCAGGTATGAGTACCTCCTCACCAGGCTCTAGCACAGCCAGCAGCGTAAGGAATAGCCCCTCCGTACTACCTAGCGTGACTATGATGTGCTTCTCAGGATCAAAGTAAACACCGTACCTCCTGGAGTAGTATTCTGAGATAGCCTCCCTGAGCTCAGGCAGCCCTGCATTATGAGTGTAATGTGTGTACCCCTTCAGCAGCGCCTCGTAGGCAGCATCAATAATCTCCCTAGGCGTGCTGAAGTCTGGATCACCTATCTCTAAGTGAATAACGTTCTCGAGCTCTAGTGCTTCATGGTAGATCTCCCTAATACCTGACTGAGGGATGTCGGCTACCCACTTAGAAATAATTGACTTCATCCCCAGATTAAACCTCCTTATCATGAAGGAAGGCAGTTTATTTTAAGCATTTTATTCAACTGTTAATTAACTTCATTGAGTGAGGCGAGAGGCTAGCACCGCAGGCTAGTATTAAATTACTTAAAAGAAATCAAACTGTAGTAGCCGCAGATACAAAAGCCTTTATCCCTCCTTAAGGCTAGAGATTTAGATAATTTTAAAGTATCTCATTAACGCTCACCTATGAGCGGGCGTAATTCCTAGTTTTAAAAATTAATAAAAATTATTATTTGCCATCCCCACGAGTCCCTAATGACAGGTGTGTTCTATGGGCAATGAAGTAGCCCGTGAGAGGGGATTTCTCTATGACTGGGAGGTTGAGAGAGGCCCGGAGCACATGCTGAGGCCTTGGTGGGACATAGCGTTCGTGCAGGTAGGTCTGTTCCTCTCAGGATTCATGATAATGACTGGCGGTCTGCTAGCTGGCTGCGGGTGGCCATGGTATGACGTCCTCGCTTGGCTGATAATAGGTAACTTAGTTATCTTAGCTCTATACATCCTGATAGGTCACGTAGGCGTTAAGGAGAGAGTACCTATAGCGTTCATAGCCGAGAAGTTCCTCGGTAAGTGGGGTGCTAAGGTATTTAACTTCTTGGTACTTGCTGGCGCCCTGGCATGGGGCGCGCTAGGCATCCACATGCTCGCTCTCTCGATAACTGACCTAACAGGCGTGAGCATATACATCACGGCTTGGGTAGCAGCGATATTCGTGTGGCTGTCGTCAGTAGCTGGCTACAAGACGATATCGTTGCTCTCAAAGATAGTAATACCTTGGTTCCTGGTGTTCC
>Ga0180301_10003784_pt1 | contig 11761 bp, 11 predicted proteins | sample GuaBasSediGuay16_FD_121797 | JGI IMG/M metagenome (GOLD analysis project Ga0180301, IMG submission 121797) | Subseafloor sediment microbial communities from Guaymas Basin, Gulf of California, Mexico - Guay16, Core 4569-2, 12-15 cm | ecosystem: Environmental > Aquatic > Marine > Hydrothermal...
TCATTAGTCTTCACTATGGGTGGATCCTCAGTGTTGTTACTTGGTATGTACGTTAATAATTTCTTTATTATGTTTATAGCCTCCTCATCATTATTAGCGATAAAGTGTGCAACACCGGATTTACTTGCATGAACATCTGCACCACCTAATTGTTCCTCAGTGACCTCCTCACCCATAGCTGCCTTAACAACTCTAGGTCCTGTTACGAACATGAATGAAGTCTTCTTAACCATTATTATGAAGTCCATAAGTGCTGGTGAATATACTGCACCACCTGCACATGGACCCATGATTGCAGCTATTTGAGGTATGACACCTGAGGCCATAACATTCATGTAGAATATGTCTCCGTAACCCTTCAGTGAATCAACACCTTCTTGAATTCTAGCACCACCTGAATCATTTAGGAATATTACGGGGACACCCATACTTAGAGCATAGTTCATAGCCTTAACAATTTTTGCTGCATGCATCTCCCCTAAGGAACCACCCATGAAGGTGAAATCCTGAGCTATAACGACAGTCCTCCTGCCATTAATTCTTGCTAGTCCTGTAACTACGCCATCACCATATGCGAACCTCTTATCCATACCGAATTGAGTAGCTCTATGACGTACCAGCATATCAAACTCTAGAAATGAGTCTTTATCAACAAGTAATTCTATCCTTTCCCTAGCCGTTAGCTTTCCCTTAGCATGTTGCTTCTCAATAGCTTCTTTACCACCACCTAAAAGTGCTTGAGTTTTAATTTCACGTAACTTCTCTAATCTAGACTTAATCGACTCATCCATGATAGCAGCCAAGAATAGTGTTGGAGACCGAAAATATTAGCGTTAATACCTTGATTAGAATTAAGTGAATAAAGCTATGTATATTGAAGCTATTATGGCTGTCGTTATAACACCAGCTATGTTTGGTCCCATAGCGAATGCCAGTATGTAGTTTCTTGGATTATATTTTGAGGCTACCTTCTGACTTATCTTAGCTGTTGTGGGTACGCAGGATACAGCTGCAGGACCTAGTAACGGGTTTATCCTACCTTTACTTAGATAGTAGACTACAATACCACCGATAGACCCTCCGATACTTGAGAGTATTAATGCTAGAATTCCAAGTACTAATATCTTAAGTACCTCACCCTTAAGGATTACCTCAATAGTAGTCAATGTTCCTAGGATGAAGGCTAATAGGAAAGTAGATAGCGACAGTATTACATCATCCATCAATTTTACGTACCTACTTATACTCACCTCCTTAATGATGACACCAGCAAAGAATGATAATATCAATGGTGATGCTTGAGGAAAGAGTAAACTTAGTATAGCTGTTATAATTACCGAGAAGGCTAACTTCTCCTTAGGTGATATCTTAGGTAATTCCTTAATATCCATGTAAGTCATTAGCATTTTCTTGGGTATCGTTAATTCATCAAGCTTTTCCTGAAATAAGTAAAGCATGCTTAGGTATAGATAACCTACAAGTGTTATCGGTATAAACAATTCGGGAGCTAGCTTTAATGATGAGTAAAGAACTATAGGGCCATCAGCACCGCCAATTAAAGCTATTGCAGCTGCTTGTCTAAGGTTAAAGCCTAATGCAACAGCTATCGGTAATGTTAATATAGTACCTAGCTCAGCAAATGAGGCTAGTATAAAGCTTATATAGGGTCTAGCCATTAAGAATGTAATGTCGGTCATAACCCCAATACCTAAGAATACTAAGCACGCTATTAGACCATTACTAAACATAAACGTATAAAATGGCTGTAGCCAATAGATAAAGTTGTTACTTAGATTCGTAAAGTCCATATTAACATGAGGATTACCTACGCCAATGATAAATGCTAGATTTGCTGACACCATACCTATACCCATCGGAATCATAATTAATGGCTCCAAAACCTTCTTATAGCCTAGATACAGAAGTAGAGCACCAATTAGGGCTAATGTTAACCTAGCAATTATTTCATTAGGAGGTAATGACGCGATCCCGAAAATCTTAATTAATAAATCACATATATTTAATTGTGCATATAGTTCGACCATCATTACTTAAGCCACCTCAATACTCTCCTTACGATGTCTATTATTGTAGCAACAACAACAGATACCACTATTAAAACAACATATATAATCAATATTAAAACGAACATCTCCATAACTCCCCGAATATATATGGAGAGAAATATTAAATGTTAAATTCACTTGATGTTTACGAATTATTGATATTTATTAGTTTTTATATCTTAATATGAGTTAATCATATCAAGAACTTCAGTAGCTTAGTACTTAATACATTACTAGTATACAGCTATACACTAATGTATACTCTACCTTTTAATATATATGGAGCTAAATATATACCGGGAGAAAAGGTGAGTGAGATGTTAAGATCTAAATTAAGTAGCTTAAAGGAAATGCTGAAAATAAGGAGGTTTAAGGGTAGGGTATATGATGTTATAATGAAGCGCAACTTGAATGGCATAGTTAAACCCATAGTTACGAAAAGTATTAAAATTAAGGTGAAAATACCATCAAGGAAATCACTTAAGTGCCTTAATATGTGCTACGACTATGGCTATGATTATGTAGTATGCAGTAGAATATGTGGTAATTGAGTCTTATTCTACTCTCACCTAACGCACCTCCTCCTCTATAAGTCTTATTAATTCGTCAGTAATTCTCCTTAAATCCTTCAACGTACTTAACACATCATCCATACCTAGTCCTGAAGACTTTATCATATTGTATGCTTGTTTAATGGCTCTTTTAAGTGCTTCATCACTACTTAGCCCCCTTCTCATCCAATGCCTCCATAATCTTGAAGCGGAAATTATAGCTCCTTCAACATAACGTTTCATAATCTCCTCTCTTGGTTTCCTCATTATAAACCCCTACGCATTCATGTCTGAGTCCGTACATTATTATACGTATGAGAAATAAAAATGTGTAGGAATTAGCTTAACTACTTAGTTACCCATACCTTTAGCCCCCTAAATGCTATATTTTGAGTAAGATTTTTAACATATGATTTCAGTAGCCTGAAAGAGGGGCATTTAAGAGTGGAAGTGATATGGATAATTATCGGAGGTCTAATAGCATTCTTTGTTGCCTGGAATAACGGTGCTAATAACGCCGCTGATGCAATAGGTACCGCTGTTGGTTCTAGAGCTATAGATCTCAGAAAGGCTTTAGTAATTGCTGCAATAGCGGATTTTGTAGGTGCTATACTCTTCGGATCGTTCGTATCTGAAACCATAATGCGCGGAATAGTAAATATTAAGCTAGTAACTAATCCTAAAATCATTATTTACGGTATGTTCTCATCACTTCTATCTACAGGTTTGTGGATGCTTATAGCATCAATTATGAAAATGCCCATGTCTATCTCGATGGCAATAGTTGGTGCCGTCATAGGTTTTGGTTTAGTGACATTGGGTATTAATGGCATATTATGGGATACCGTAGCTTACATCTTCATTTCATGGGCAATATTACCTTTCTTTTCAGCGATTGTGGCAATACTTCTTCAAAGATTCTATAGCAGATTATTAGCTAGTGTGAAATTACTACCGTATGCGGGAGCTTCATCATTATTCCTAATATTATTTTCAATATCCTTTTTACTCCTCTATGGCAAGGTTTTTACGGCTTACTCTAACGCCCTAGTATTTTCATTGCTACTAGGTTTTACATCCTTCTTAATGTTCTTAATATTTACTAGAATTTTTATGATTAAGAGAGGTAATACAAAGGACATTTCTAATACTATACTTAAGGTATTAGTAACTTTCGCTGCAGCTACCATAGCTTTTAGTCATGGCGCAAATGATGTAGCTAAGAGTGCTGCACCATTGACAGCAATAATATTGGCTTCAAGTAAGGGCTACATACCTTTAACAGTTAGTGTTGATACATATGCTTTACTACTATGTGCATCAGGTATTGCTATAGGTATTATATCATGGGGTTATAGAGTTGTTGGTACACTTGGTGAGGAGATCACCACATTAACATATACATCTGCCTTTATTGCTCAAATCTCTGCGTCAATCCCCTTACTTATATTTACGAGACTAGGTATGCCTGTATCAACAACTATGTCGATAGTCGGTGCTATAGCGGGCGTAGGTCTTGCTAAAGGAGTTAGATATGTTAACATTAAGACATTGTTAAGGATATTTAGTACTTGGATAATTGCTGTACCAGTAGTTATGGTTATGTCTGCAGGGGTATATTTCGTAATTAGTTCTGTATTATAAGAATAACTAATCCTCCATCCTTAATGCTAACGTTCTAATGTAGTCCGCTGCATCCTCAGCATAATCAGTTATATTCTCAAGTGACTCAAGAAAGTCTTTAACCATAATTATTATTGCTGGATTAGTTATTCTCTCGCCATACATTACTAATAACTTCCTTCCATTAACTATGACCTTATCAGCTAGTTCCTCAACTTCCTCAACCTTATCAGCATATCCTATGGCTCTCGACTTATCATGTTCGAATAGGGCCTCAAGCCCATCAAGTATTAAGTCCATGGAGTCCATAGCTAACTTACTTAACTCTTCAACTACATCCCTAACTTCGTCAGGCATTTCAAGGTAAGGTATTATGGTTAAGTACCTTGAAGCCTCCTTAGCCGATTCAGCTACTAAGTCTAATCTCCTAATAAGTCTAGCTACCCACTCCCTTACGTAGCCTCTTCTAACTTCAGTACCTATCTTTAGTATGATGCTCCTCCTAATATTATCAGCTTCGGTATCAGCATTTATGCCACCAGCTAGTATTCTTATAGCTTCACCAGCTCTTACATTATTGAGTAGTTTTATACCGTCTCTTAATGCCTTAACCACTGTACGAACCTTACGGGCATAATTAATTATGTCACTAATTAATTCCTTACTAAGTAACTCCTCAGTACTCAAGACAATCCCTACAGACTATCGCCTCATACCAAAAATATCTTTCTTAAGCGTTATGAGTGTAGGACTTAACTTAAATATTTCTAAGGTTTTACTCATCTTCCTATGTATATCAACCTTAAGTAGCTTAATCTTGAATGTGAAATATATTATGTAGTATACCGTGAGGATACCATGTAAGTAAGCACCTATGATGCCAAGAATTGGTACTAAATAATGGTTACTATGACCTATTATTACATTATGATGAGTTATTAACCTATAGAATATCATTAATAATGTAAGTATAGATATAGATATTAAAATTAGAGCTATAATGAAAAGTGTTAGATGTCCCGTAATCAGTAACGTTATTGCTATGAAGGGTGCTAATGAAAAGAGGATCCAAGCGTATGTATCAAGAGGTGGGGGTCTACCAATTATCAATGCCCCCTCAATTAAGCCTTTAACACGTGCTTTCTGCCATTTTAGAACATCGCTGAAAGTACTTGGTATGGAGGCTAGGAGTTTAGCGTCATCGTCGTGACATACCTTGACCCTCTTAATGAGTCCCTTCTTAAGTAGTAAGTATGTGAAGTAATAATCATCACTTCGTGAACTTGGGGGATAATTAACGTATTTGTAGATGTACGTTCTCACCGCTTTGTTGTTTCCTGGTGCATGTATTTTTGAGAGGCTTTTAAGGAATAGATGGAGTGAGTGATACCAGAAGAAAATTTTTGACCAAATACTTCTCTCAATATTTATTATAGCCTTACCTGAGACAATATCACAACCCTCCTCATACATGTACTTTAAAATCCTACTTACATAGTTGGGATCGTAGATATTCTCGGAATCACCCCATATAATTATGTCATAACCATGTTCTAACGCATAGTGTGTTGCCTCTATTCGTGCAGGACCTACACCACCCTTAACCTTCTGAATAACGAATTTTATACAAGGGTATTTCTCTTTAAACTTACTAGCTACTTCATAAGAATTATCACATGAGCCTCCATCAATAATAAGTACGTCAAAACTTCTGCATATTCCGCATAACTGCATAGCTAAGCTCTTCAAGCACCTCATTAAACCTTCAGCGTTATCTTTATTCATAATGACGACAAGCGCTTTAGCCATATTCCCTTATAAGTCTAAATAATATGGATTAAAGTTTTTCACATTTGAAAAATTTGTATAATTAATATTTCAATTATTTAACATAGCTATGTTAAGTAGATGTAATACAGTATTTGAGAGTACTACATAAGCTACTTATTTGGTGTCCAGCTACACTTATAAGGCTTATGTTCAAATTTCTCATGGTGGTACATAAGTGGTCGAGACGAAGGTATGGGCTGGCTTCATAATTGCAATCGTGATTGTAGCTATTGCAGCATTTTATTCAGGTACGACCGTAGCTCCATCCAAAACCGTAACCACGACTGTAGTAAGTACTACAACAGTAACAACTACTTTAGGAGCTGGTGCCGCAACTGTTACTGTAACATCTCCTGCAACAGCAATAACTAAGACAGTAACTACGACTGTATCCCTTACAGCAACACCTGCTGTACCAACATGGACTCCACCAGAGAAGATAAAAGCTGCATGGATATACGTAGGACCTGTAGGTGATTTTGGCTGGTCATACATGCATGAGCTAGGTAGAGCTGTTGTTGCCTCACTTTATAAGGATTGGCTTGAGACTACATATGTTGAATCAGTTAGTGAAGCTACACTTAAGGAGACTATAGAGACGTTAATAGCTAAGGGTTATAACGTGATATTCACTACCTCATTCGAATTTATGGATGGTACCTTTGAAGAGGCTAAGAAGCACCCAGACATTATGTTCTTCCATTGTAGTGGTTACAAGAGATTACCTAATATGGCTACATACTTCGCTGACCTATACCAAGTCTACTATTTAAACGGCTTAATGGCTGGCGCCTTAACCCGAACTGGAAAGATAGGATACGTTGCTGCATTCACCATACCTGAGGTTGTTAGACATTTAAACGCTTTCGCTATAGGCGCTAAGGAGGTTGGTGAACAACTAGGTAAAGACATAAAAGTCTATGTGATCGAAATAGGTGCTTGGTTCGCACCGGAAAGAGCAACTGAAGCTGCAAGAACGTTAGTTACACAATATGATGTTGACGTAATAGCATATACTGAGGACTCGACAGCTATAATACAATTTGCTGAAACATGGTCTAAGGAGCACCCAGAACACCCCGTCTATGTATTTAGCCATTACAGTCCAGGCTACGTTTACGGTCCAGACGTAGTTGTTAGTGGACAATTAGTTAGGTGGGAGGTCATATATGCTGACATACTAGCAAAAATAAAGGCTGGCATATTAACACCTTACAACCTTGAGAATGTAGATTACTGGTACCTACTAAACACCGATGCTGTAGATCTAGGATGCCACTTATTTGAGAATGGTACCGTAATGAGGATTAATCCAAAGTTCATACCTATGCTTAAGGAGATTAAGGTTAAAGATAAGTTAACTGGTGAGACCCTAAGTGTCTATGATTTAGTGATGAGGAGATATTATCAAATGAAGTTTGCACCATTAGAGCAACCTCTACAAGGTCAAGCTACAACCCATAAGTATGAGAATATGACATTCATAGATATTGTAGTGGGTATGAAATACGAAATGAAATATAGGATAGCACCTATATTCGACCCATTTACAGGTCCATTAACTGGGTACATGAAGGATAATCCTGAAGTGAAGGTCAAGATACCGGAGGGTATTATCTTAGGTCATGATGACCTATGGAATATGCAGTGGTTTGTTGACTGGGTTGTATACTTAGGTGCTGGCGGGTAAGGAGGCGAGATGTTTTACTTAATAGGATTAATGCTAAACCATGAGTTTATTTTTAATGGATATATACCTCACATTATTAAAGTCCTCACGTATCTGAAGCTAATGTTTAGGAAGGGATGAATTAATGAAAGACATTGTTTTAAAAGTTAAGAACTTAACAAAGAGATTTCCCGGTGTTACAGCCTTAGATAATGTTAACTTCGAATTAAGGTATGGTGAAGTTCACGGATTATTGGGAGAGAATGGTGCTGGTAAATCCACATTAGTTAAGATACTTTATGGAATATATACTCCCGATAGCGGCGAGATATACATTGATGGAAGGAAGGCGGTAATAACATCTCCTATTGATGCATTAAAGTACGGATTAGCACTTGTTTCACAAAATCCACAATTAATTGATAAATTAACTATAGCCGAAAATCTTATACTAGGACTCACTAAGCTAGGTTTAATGACCCCCATAAGAAAGATTTACGGAAAATTAAGAGAATTAAGTGAGGAGTTAGGTACTGAGATAGACCCTAATATTGAAGTATGGAAGCTCAGTTACACCCAAAAACAATTAGTTGAAATACTCAAAGCCTTACTATTAGGTGCTAAAGTATTAATGATAGATGAAGCAGCAACACTCCTACCTTCCAACGAGAAAAGGAGATTTTATGAATTCCTAAGAAAGTTTACACTGAAAGGAGGTTCGGTAATCTTAATTACGCATAAGATCAGTGAGGCATTAGAAGTTTCTGATAGAGTTACTGTATTAAGATTAGGTAAAGTTGTCGGAACTGTTAGACCTAATGAGGTTTCCATAGATGATGTTAGGATGATGATGTTCGGAGAAAGAATAAAAGAGGTAAGTTACTACACGGAAGAACAAATTAAGGTATTAGTAAGGAATAAAGTTGTACTTGACGTTAAAGATTTATGGGTTCTGGGCGATCATGGCACCTATGCAGTAAGGGGTGTAAGCTTCAAAGTTCATAGAGGCGAAATACTAGGTATAGCAGGTATAGCAGGTAATGGTCAGAATGAGTTAGTGCAGTCAATTATGGGGTTAAGAAAAGTTGTAAGAGGTAGGATCATAATTGATGGTCATGATGTAACAAATAGAGATACAGCAAAGGTTAGAAAGTTAGGTGTTGGATACATTCCTGACTCACCATTAAAGCACGGCATAGCCCCTGATGGCAGTATTGAAGATAATATAGCTATGTTGCCATGTATCGCGAAGGGGATAGTTAGATGGAGCTATATAAGATCCCTTGCTAGAAAATTGATTAGCGAATACGATATTGTAACACCCTCAACAAAAACACCTATAAAGTTACTATCTGGCGGTAATATAATGAAGGTTCTTGTTTCTAGGGAATTAAGTATTGCAAGGAAATTATTGATAGCATATAACCCAACAAGAGCGCTTGATGAAGCTACGGCTATAAAGGTTAGAAAAATGATTAAAAGAAAGGCATGGGAAGAGGGGACATCTGTATTACTAGTATCTGAGGATCTTGATGAAGTTCTTCAATTGAGTGATTATGTCGCAGTTATGAATTCCGGAAAGTTTGTAAGTTTAATTCCTAAAGAGAGAATTGTGAGAGAGGAAGTTGAAAAACTTATGGTGGTTAAGTAATGCACATTACTGTAGTTAGGAGAGTCAAACCCTTACCTCTCGGGAACGTGCTTATACCTTCACTTTCCATAATCACCGGTATATTACTGGCATCTCTTATACTTTACTTATTAATGAACATACCACCGAGTCAGTTCTTTACATATGTTGGTGAGGGCTTTGTATCGTTAGAAACATTGAGAGACTTCATACTCTTAACGATACTTGGTACTGCATTAATAATATCGTTTAAGGGAGCGGTCTGGAACATCGGTGCTGAAGGACAGATAACTATGGGTATGTTAGCAGCTGCTTATGTAGCTTTATTCACTAATCTAAGCTCATCACCGATATTAGGTAAAATAACGATGGTGGTCTTAGCCTTAATCCTAGGTGGTGCATGGGGGTTAATAGCTGGTGTACTTAAGGCTTATCTATCTATTGATGAGGTTGCTTCAACACTTATAATGAATTATATAGCATACTACATATTAAATTACTTAGTTAGAGGACCTTGGAAGGGAAAACATACTTATGGATACATAAGAACGGACTTAATTCCTGAATCAGTATGTTTCTCGACACTCCCTATCCGTGGTATAACGATAACTTATGAGGAAATTCTATTATTGATAGTTACCTTAGTATTTGCATATGTATTACTTTATAAAACGGCATTAGGTGTTAGAATTAGAATTCTAGGATCAAATCCTGAAGCATTAAAAGCTGCTGGTGTAAATGTTAAGTTACTCATAATTACTCTATTAACCATTAGCGGCGCTATTTCCGGTATAGTTGGTGCAATCCAATTAGCTGGTTATTTACACAGGATAAGTTATCCCATTGAGACTCATACTCCATACCTAGGTTACACAGCAATTTTAGTTGCTTGGTTATCTATGCTTGACTTAAGAGCAGTACCCATTATTGCTTTCATAATAGGCTCCCTCAATCAAGCTGGTAGGTTGTTACAAATAGCTGGTGTTGGCGGTATAGCAGTAACTTACCTCTTCATAGGGACTATACTAATGACCTTCACAATATTAAGAGTGTTTAGTGAGTACAAAATTAAGTTGATAAAGGGTTAAATCATGAATACGATAATACATTCTATATTGGCTGTAGCACCCGCATTCACAGCATACTACTTAACAGCTTTAGGACATGGATTTTTTGAGAAGTCAGGAGTTCTTAACTTAGCAATCGATGGAGTATTCTATTTAAGTGTTGCCATAGCTTATGCCTCAGCTATCTATACAGGTAATCCGTACATAGCCATGTTCATATCAGCACTCACAGCGTCAATATTTGGTATTCTACTAGCCTTCATAGTAACTAAGCTCCCCATAAGTCATGGCGCTGCAGGACTTTCCCTCATGTTTCTTGGTTATGGTTTAGGGGCATTAATAGGTAATCCTGCTGTGTTTAAGTTTAGGGAAATTAAAATGGCAAATATTGGTTTTAGTATTAACATACCTAGAACACCATTAACGAGTGTGACTCTTTTCATGGTATCTATAGTGGCTTGTCTCGTACTTCTTTACATACTTAAGGGTACAAAGCTGGGAGCAGCGGTAAGAGCTTCAGGTGAGGATCCTCATGCGGCTTCAGCGCTAGGTATTGACGTACTTAAGATTAGACTACTAGCTGGTGCTATAGGTTACGCACTCATAGGTATAGGTGCAGCTATATTTGAACTTGTGTGGTTACCTACATGGCAACAAATGCATGGTATGGGTCATGGATGGATAGCATTCGCAATATCACTCTCGTCTGGTAGACACCCTATACTAACAATGCTTACGTCAACAGCATTCGCAACATTACTAACTTATCAATACTTACTTCAAGCCGCATATAATCTGAGCCCTGAAATAGCTAAGATGACACCCTTCATTGCTGCTATAGCAGCGATGACTATATTCATGGTGACGCCATTAAGGAGAAAATTATCACCTCCCTTATCTCTAGGTAAGATCTTCTTCAAAGAGGAGAGGACTTTATAACCTTAAAGATGCATTATTTAATTATTTCCTTAGGCATCCTCTAATCACTAAATTATAGTATCGTAGTCTCACACGTAAATTCTTAAGGTTAAAATAAGGTATACACATGAAATCGATAATATATTCCACTGAATACTTTTTATTTTTCTTTTAGAATTATTAATGGATCGTATAGTTTAAAGGTGCTAGTTAGATGAATCGAGAGGGTAATGATATTCCCTCATTTGAGAGGGAGCTGTTTGAAAAAATCAAGACTTTCTCACTAATGAAAAGATACCTAAACCCATCACTACTAAACTTCATAGAGCAAATCCAAAGTTACGAGTTCATACCTGAAATAACTAGAGTAGCTGAGGACATGGGATTACATACATCAACTGTCTGGA
>Ga0180301_10003785_pt1 | contig 11755 bp, 10 predicted proteins | sample GuaBasSediGuay16_FD_121797 | JGI IMG/M metagenome (GOLD analysis project Ga0180301, IMG submission 121797) | Subseafloor sediment microbial communities from Guaymas Basin, Gulf of California, Mexico - Guay16, Core 4569-2, 12-15 cm | ecosystem: Environmental > Aquatic > Marine > Hydrothermal...
AAGTTTATCGGGAGCCTTTATGGAGATTGTTTATGTTTATGGAGTACCCATATTCTTCATAGAAGATGACCGGGCTGTACCCACCTTTATCAGAATACTCGTGGATAGAGAGAAAAGGAAAGCAAACGAATCTCTGCCAAAGGAGAGATGGTTCAGAAAAAGACTGAGCGAGATTCCAGAAAAGGATGAGAAGATATATCTCCTGTCGTCCATACCAGGTATAGGAAACGAACTTGCGAAAAATTTGCTCAGGCATTTTGGGAGTATAGAAAAGATTGCGATTGCTAGCATAGAGCAACTGATGATGGTGGATGGAATCGGAAATAAGAAGGCTGAGCAGATATACAAGATTTTTCACTGAGGGTTAACCAATAGTTGAAAGACAAAATGATTTTGCCCCCTCATCCAATGTTGAGAATTTCTTGCTAAATACCATTATGTTGTGCCTCTTCAGGAATAAAGTGTTGTAGCCCGCTTTCCTCAGATATCTTTTTGCATATTTCATGCGAAGTATTATTTCATCATTGGATATCTTTGGTTCCAAACTCTCCGCAAAGGTGCCTGGTCGAGATGAAAAAGGGAAGATGTATCCCAAGGAAAAATCGATCTCTTTTATGAAATCCAATGTCTCTTTAAACTCCTCTCTTGTTTCGGTTGGAAAGCCGTTGATACATTCTGTTACTAACATTAGATCTGGACATGCCTCACGTAATCTGCAAAAAGCCTCTTCCATCTTTTTTACGTCGGAAAAACGGTGCATGAGCTTTAAGATTCGCGGATTTCCGGATTGGATAGAACTACCGAAACCTTGGATTTTATTTCTTTTTAGTATACTTTCAAGTGGGTCAATATACTTAACTACCCATACGGGATGAATGTTGCGGATATGGATTTTGTAATCGCCGGGGATGGACGTCAATTTGTCTAATAATTCAGGTAAATTACTTCCTATATCTATCCCGTATGCACCCAGATCATCGGCATCCAAAACAAAATTCTTATATTCTGATTTTAAACCATTCTTAAACTCAGAGATGATCGTATCAAGCGGTTTGCTCCTTATTGAGCCTATGGCTTTTTTGATCACACAATATGAACAATTTCCCAAGCATCCCCAGGCAGGTCTTATGTAGAAAACATCTTCATAAAGCCTGATACTCGAAAACCATCTCTTTTTGATATATTTCGCAAACAAATGGTTTTTGATAATCTTCTGGTAATTGATCGCACCATCATAAAGCAAGTTTGTTAGACATCTGCTGAAGGTATCGAACAATCTTTGTAAGGGAAGCAATTTTCCAAAGAATTTTTCGAAAATCTTTATCAATTTATGCTTGTTGATATTTTCCCAGAGAGTATTTGCATCTTCTATGTTGGCAAAACTTACCCTGTTTTCTGGAAAGAACTCATCTATCTTTTCCAGCTCACTCGTAACAATCGTTTTTCCATTGAATAGCTCCCTCAATCTCTCTTCTTCTATGGCAGGCAAACAACCGCCCACAATCAGTTCAGCATCGTAACCTAAAAACCTATTCACCATCTGGAGAGATTGATTGGCGTGTTCCGCGGAGTAGGCACAGGTTATCAAAATGATAATATCAGCCTTCGTTGGGTCATCCACAATCTGACAGTTATTCCTTACGAAATATCTGCTTAGCTTAAACGCATCGAGTTTCCTCCTGTTGCAGGTTGAAACCTCATATATAAATACTGTTTGCCTTCCCATGTTCGAATTGAATGTGTTCTGAGTTATTATATATATTTCTGATGATTCGAATCAAGGGAGCCATAAACCGAATAACCTTTCTATTACATATTTGGGTTGAAGCGAATATGCGAGAGATATCTCCACAACCGCATTCACGCTACATTCATTGCAATTTTCCACCTTTTTACAAAATTCTTTGAATTCTTGAGTTCTAAACACATCTTTAAAGCTTGTATCTTTTACATTTCCCCATACTTTATCAATTATGTCACAACAGGATACGATATTTCCATCAGGCTCTACATAAACAAAACATTTCGGTGCATGACAAACATATTTCCTATCGTTGGCAATATGTTCCAAGTAACTGAAAGAATTTGCAATCATATATCCAGCTTTTTTAAGCTCGATAATCTTTGAGAAAACCGTTTGTAGCTCAGACCGATCGAGTCTGAGATGCTCATTGTAACCCCTGTAGATATCCATCGGTTGGAAAGTGATGGGAGCTTCTAGCTTTTCAGAGAGCTTTGCCAATCCTTCCACTTTATCTTTGTTTGTTTTGCACAAGACGCTGTTGATGGACACTCTTATCCCATCACTATGGTACAACTTAATTCCCTCTATAGCTTTTTTCAACAATCCTTTTAATCCACGCATCTTGTCGTGAACCTCATCATGGGAGTCTATTGAAACAACCAAAAAATCAATAAAAGGCGATATTTCATCGTGTTTTTCTTTTAAATAGAACCCATTTGTAACCAGTATTGTATAAAAGCCTAGATTTTTTGCATAGCGCAGTACATTGGAAATATCTTTACGCAAAAGAGGTTCTCCCCCCTCAACAACATACAAAACTATGCCAGCCTTCTTTGCGTCTTCAAGCATCTTAAAAATCTCACCTGTTGTCAACTCATTTTTGCTGAGATGCGATTTTTTCCAGCGCTCACAGATTATACATTTACAGTTACATTTATAGGTAACATCATGTACGAGTCTGAAAGGCGAATGTGTTAAAAATCTGCTTCTCAGTAGAGCCACGGTCTTCATAGCAGATCACAATATCTTTTTGATATTAATAATCGATGGGTAATTTTTGAATTAAAAACTTAAACTTGCCTCCCGATGTGAGAGGAATTTGATCAACGTATCGGATTATCAAATCAACCTCTCCACCAAACCTTTTTTCAAAAGCTCTAACGATCGAGTTCTCATCCTCATCTGTATATCCTTTATCCTTCACGATATTGAGAATAACCTCTCCTTCTATTTCTTGAACCAACTGGCAATTCCTTACATTATTAGAACACTTGGCTACCAATCCATAGAATCCCGTGAGAGGTATGTATCTTCCACTTTTAGAAACAATAAAGTCCTGTACCCTACCTTCAATTCTCTTCAGTAAAAGGTAATTTCTACCACATTTACACTTTTGATGGGCAAGGACACCAATATCTCCCGTTCTGTACCGGATGAGGGGAAAGAGGGGGTTGTTAAAACCAGTAACCACTATTTCTCCCATCTCGCCTTCCTTGGTGACCGGTTTTCCGTCCTTACGGATCAACTCAGCAATGCCATATTCAGGATAAACATGATAATCGTTACTGTAAGCGCAAGTCGTCGCAAAAACAGAAACTTCGTTATGCGAGTAGACAGCATGAACCCTACATTTGAAAGTTTCTTCTAATAATTCACGTTGCCAGTCATATAAGGTTTCACCCGAACAAATGACTGTTTTGACGCTTGAGAAAGGCTCTATTTTATTTTTATTCATATACCTAGCCAAAATTGTAACAGCTGAAGGGAAGCCCAAAATAAATTTCGGTTTCAATCTCCTAATTTTCCTGATAAATGTTGGCATATTTTCATCCTTCATGTGAAAAGATGAAAGGATCAAGATTCTTCCGAAAACTTGGTACTTGCACGCCTCTTCTATCCCTATTATATGGACTTGTCTATCTGTAAAATGACAGTCCACTTGATCCAATAGTATTTGGAGAAAAGCCATGTGAATGGCCTCTGCTACTCCTCTCTCTACGTATAACCCTAATGGAAAGCCTGTTGAGCCCCCAGTTGTTATGTATTCAAATTTACGTTTGGGAAAATTTTTTGCTTTAAATTCCTCAAGATTCTCTCTCACGGTTTGCTTATCCAAAAGAGGTAATTTCTGCAAGTCTTCAACAGACGATATATCTTTTGGTTTCAACTTTAGTTTATCAAACAATTTAGCATAGTAGGGAACGTTTTTGTAAGCATGATGTAACAGCTTTCTCAATTGTTGTGTTTGATACTCTCTTATCTGTTCCTCGCTCCATGTATAGGATTCTTTCAGAAACTTGTACATCTTCTTGAAATGTCTATAATGGGTTAATATCTTCAATGCATCTCCAGTCAACGGATTTTTTTGCACAAATCTTTGTAGTATATTGGTCATTTTACGAAAACCTCTCCCTGTGATACAGTTACCGAAAGTTATAGTTTTAATGCTTAAATTATTTTTCAGGACTAAAATTTATAAGATGATCAACAAATGTGAAGATGCAACATGTCAGAGGTGAAATCATAAAGTTTCTACTAGTACTGCCCGTTGAATCGGACTTTAGAGGGACATACAATGTGCTATTTGGATTAGCACCACCTTTGGGTCTGTTATACCTAGCTAGAGTTCTTGAAGATGATGGTAATGAGGTAGAGGTTCTCGATTTTTCTGCCGAGAAGTTTGAGCCCCATAAACTGCTAAGTAGGTTGCCATCTGTAGACGTAGTTGGCATGACCGTTATGAGCACGTCAGTTCATAAAGTAAGGAAAATGATAGAAATGATAAAGGAAAAGGATCCTGACATACCAGTGGTAATAGGTGGTCCCCACTGTAACATATTTCCAGCAAGAGCTCTCCAAGAAACACATGCAGATATAAGTGTGCAGGGCGATGGAGAAAAGGTGATAACGGAAATCAAAAAAGCACTAAACAATGAAAAGTCTCTCTCAGAAATCCCTGGCGTTTTTTATCGGACAAAAGACATCATCAAAAAAGGACCACCCCATCGACCTATCAAGAATCTTGACTCCCTACCTTTTCCGGCAAGACATTTGGTCAAGAAATATCTATATGGTAGAGCGTATAATCCACGTATCAAAAAAGGGGAGTTCACCTCGATCGTTACTAGTAGAGGCTGTCCATTTCGCTGTAAATTCTGTTCGAGAAGAGCGGTTAACCTCAATCTTTACAGAACAAGATCAACAGAGAATATTTTAGAGGAAATTAGAGTATTGCAGTCCGAAGGATATAAGTATATAGCTATTGAAGACGACTCATTTTTATCAAACAAAAGGCAGGCGCATGCAATATTTGATGCTATAATTCGAGAAGGTATAGATATGAAATTCTATATCACTGCAGCACGAGTAGATTCAGCAGATAGAGATCTTTACAGGAAAATGAAAAAAGCAGGAGTAGTGAGTATACAATTCGGTCTTGAATCCGCATCACAAAGAACTTTAGATTTCTATAACAAAAAGATTACAGTTGAACAAATAAAATATGCTGTAAAACTAAGTCATGAAATGGGTTTTCTCACTTCAGGAACTTTCGTTCTGGGCGCACCATTTGAAACTAAACGAGATTTCAAAGAAACTGTTAAGTTAGCAAAGTCCTTACCTCTGGAGGTAGCTTCATTTCTACCTCTGAGGTATAGAGCAATAACAGAGTTATGGGTAGAAGCCGTCAAAGAAGGAAAAATCGCTCCAGATGAGTACGAGGTAATGGCGGATTCAAATCGAGGATTAGGGCTGTATACCGCTAAAGAGTTATTAAAGTACTGTGAGAAGGCACAGCTTAGCTTCTATCTGCGTCCAAAATATTTCGTATTTTTGCTGAAATCATCTTTAGAGAAGAATGATTTTTCAATACTCCATATGTTGATATCGATTTATCTTTCAGCCATCAAAGAGCATATCAATCCATTTAGGTTGCATTCTAAGAAGGATCAAAAGAGACTGGAAATCAGATGATCTTTGAAGGGGAATTTGAAATAGAGCGAGAAGATGCGCAAAAGGAAGAACATGAGGAAAGTATTAGTAACGGATGCGCAGCACAGAGCAGCGTTAGCTATCATACGTTCTCTTGGCAGAAAAAAATTCAAAATAACTGCAGGTAGCGAACTCAAATCGGCTATGGGGTTTTACTCGAAATACTGTACCGAGAAGGTAGTTTATCCCAACCCAAAACGTGACCCCCTTTCTTTTCTAAAGAAGTTGTTGAAACTAGTTAAGACAAAAGATTTCGATTGTATACTACCTTCTCATACATACACTATGCTACTACTGTGCAAATACAGGGACATATTTTCAGGATATACAGAGATACCTCCCCCCAGCTATGATATTTTCTACAATGCATACGACAAAGCCAGACTATTAAAAATTGCTATCAAAAATGGAATAAACTGTCCAGAGACCTACTTCTTCAACGATCTAGATGAAATTTTATCAGCCATCAGTCGATACCCAGTAGTTGTAAAAGCATCTAAAAGACATGGAGTGGGAATAGCCATCTGCAAAACAAAATCCGAGTTGAAAGAAAAATATTCAGAAATGGTATATAGGTATGGGGATTGCATCGTACAGGAGTATATCCCAAATGGTGGGGAATGGGGGGTTTACACTCTCTTTGATTATAATTCAAAACCTGTAGCATTAACAGTTCAAAAACGGAGGCGAACACTCCATCATTACGGCGGAGCAAGTACCTTTAGAGAAACCATCAGAAATGAGAGACTCGTCAAAATAGCTTTCGATCTCTTGAAAAAACTCAAGTGGTCGGGAGTTGCAATGGTTGAGTTCAGGATAGATGCTAGAGATGGAATACCAAAGTTGATGGAGATCAATCCTCGTTTCTGGGGATCATTGCAACTATCAATTTCATCGGGCGTCGATTTTCCGTATCTATTGTACAGATTGACCACCGATAAAAAGATAACACCAAATCTGTACTTTAGAGAAGGGGTGCAGTGCAGGTGGTTGGCAGGCGATATAGTGGGTTTTTTCCATTCTTCAGAGAAACTGAATTTCATTAAAGACTTTCTAAAACTTAGGACCAAGTATGATGTTCTATCTTTAAGTGACCCGAAACCATTTATTATCTCAGTAATCCGTCCAATCAAAGGCTCGGGTGATGAAGAACCACGCGAGGATGATCCAACGATAAATATAAAAGAACTTATGAAATGATAGGCTATTGTCGGTAAATGGGGGAACATGAAAATACTGCTGGTCTTTCCAAGAGTGGAATATGTTCCCGGCAGAAAGAGAAAAGGAATAGAACCCATAACTAGCCTGATAGGTGAGGCAATATCTCTTACCCTTCCCCAAGTCGCTGCATGCACGCCAAAGAGGCATGAGGTAACGATAATCGATGAAAATTATGAAAAACTGAACTTTAAAGAAGATTATGATCTCGTTGGCATAACTTGTCTTACCATGAATGCTCCCCGAGCTTACGAGATTGCAGATAGGTTTCGATCGATGGGTACTCCAGTTGTTCTGGGAGGTCCACACCCCTCGGCATTACCAGAAGAAGCAAAACAACATGCAGATGCTGTAGTCATAGGTGAAGCAGAGTTAACATGGCCTCAGCTTTTGGAAGACTTTGAAAAGGGTGAGTTAAAACCCTTTTATAAAGCAGATAAGCCCGTTCCTCCAGATATCATACCAGAGCCGAGGAGAGACTTAATCAAAAGAAAATACTTCATAGATGCCTTGCTAGTAAAGAGGGGCTGTCCGAATCGGTGTGAGTTTTGTACGGTTACAAGCATGTTCAACTGGGAGATAAAACCTATCGAGAAGGTATTAGAAGAAATTAACAACATTTCCACAAGAGATGTTTGTATTTACGATCAGAATTTGACGTGGAACATGAGTTACACGAAGGAACTTCTAAGGAGGCTAAAGGAGACAAATAAAAGATGGCTTGCAAATGGTACGGTGAACGTTCTGGGTAGAGACGATGAGTTTTTGAGATTGGCAAAGGAGGCCAATATATATTATTGGTACATCGGCTTCGAGTCGATCTCCCAGAAGAGCTTGGATGGAGCAAATAAAAAGCATAATAGGGTCGAAGAGTACGAATCTACGATTAAAAAGATAAAGAAGCATGGCATGATTATTAATGCATCTTTCATTTTTGGCTTTGACGAGGATACACCAGACATTTTTGATGCCACAATAAAAACTATAGAGAAGTGGGACATAGATATGGCAGAATTTCATATACTAACTCCTTTCCCAGGTACGCGCCTATATGATAGGCTCAAAAAAGAAGGTAGAATTGTGACAGAAGAATGGGACAAGTACACTACAGCTACAGTGGTTTTCCAACCAAAGAACATGTCCCCACAGGAACTGTTTGAAGGTACAAGAAAAGTGGCAAAATCCTTCTATACAATCCCAAAAATCATCAAGAGGACCATCAAAGCTTTTAAAGTAACCAAGGATCTCAGTATAGCCCTGTTTGTTCTACTTAGAAATCTGCGATATCGAGAGAGGTACAAGAGACAATTTAATTTTTAATCCTGACAGGTGAATAAGATGAGGATATTGATTCTCGGTGGGGGATCAGGGGACGTAGGGCGCGATGTTGCAAGAACCTTGTTACTTGACAAGAAAGTCATCGATCAAATAACTGTTACTTCCCGGAAGCTGGAGATTTCCCAGAGATTTGTTAGAGATCTTGGAGACGAGAGGGTATCTGCCCTCCAACTCGATGTAACGGATAGAAAAAGGCTATTCGAAGTTATGAAGGATCACGATTTGACAATAAATACGGTCGGACCTTTTTCGAAGTATAGCATCCCTATAATGAAAACAGCTATTGAATCCAGAGTTAACTATATAGACATATGTGATGATATCGAGCCCACCCTTGAAGCCCTACAACTGAACAAGTTTGCGGAAGATGCCGGCGTTTTTCTGCTTTTAAGTATGGGTTGGTTCCCCGGTATGTCCAACCTAAGGGCCAAGGCTTTGGCTGATCAGATGGATAGTGTTGAGGAGATAATAATCGCTTGGGTAGCAGGAAAAAAATCACCAGAAGAAGTTCCTTCAAAGGGTTTAGGTGGGATAGAACATTATCTTAAAGCTCTCACTGGAGAGATATACACTTTCCGGAATGGTCATCGAGTTAAAATTCCTGCTTACCAAAAAGGGGTTAAACTTCCTTTCCCAGAACCGCTAGGGGAGTATACGTGTTACCAGTTAGAGCACCCTGAAACCGCTACTCTCCCATACGTGATACCAGGTGTTAAAACCGTGACAGTTCTCGGATCTCTATATCCTGAAAAAAGAAACAAATTTGTCAGGCTTCTCACTCGCCTAATCGATTTAAGACTTGTTTCAATACCAATGGCTACTAAACTCATCGGTATGTCGATGAGGTCAAAGAAGAAGGTAAGTTTGCCGAGGTTGAATGCATCTTTTATTGCATGCATAGGAGAAAAAGATGGGGAGAAAGGACAAATGAGTTATGGTGAAGTCAATACAAAAACCACCACTGCTGAGGTCACAAGCCAACCTTTGGCTTGTGCTGTTTTCCATATAGCTCATGGTGGTAAAATCAAGCCAGGAGTTCATCTTCCAGAGACTGCCCTTACGGTAGAGAATATAGTTAAGATGGGAAAACGGTACAATTTATCTTTTGTTACAGAAGCAAAGGAGCAGATGGTTTGGAGTGAAAAGACTATCTCAATTGGATGGTAGAATAAAAAGAATTGGGAGAAAATGCATTCAAAAAGCGATAAAGGACTGAATAAGTATGGTATCAGATACATAGTTCGGCTTTACCTCAGTTTAGTGGCAATGGTTTTTGTCTTTTTCCTGTCTGCTGGTAGAGTGAATATCCTTCGTGCCTGGATATTTTTTGTGATCCTTTTTGTTTCTGAGACGATCGATGTAATCATCCTATGCATAAAGTTTCCAGATTTCCTGAACAACAGAGGTAAAGAGAAGAATGATGTGGAGGCTTTCGATAAAGTGATACGCCCAATGTATAATATCATAGCCTTCTACGGTGTTATCATGGTTGCGGGTCTTGATATTGGAAGATTTCGTTGGTCAACAATTGATACGAATTTTATCTTCCCAGGAGTAATGCTAATAGGGTTTGCAGATGCTCTAACCATCTGGGCAATTTTAAACAATCCTTATTTTGAGTCAGTAGTAAGAATTCAAAAGGATAGAAGCCAAAGGATTGTAACCTCTGGCCCATACAAGTATATCAGGCACCCAGGATATCTTGGACTCATCCTAACCCATGTCGGTTATCCACTCATCATTGGATCTCTTTATGCTTATCTTCCTACTATAATTGGAATAGGTTTGTTGGTAGCTAGGACATATCTGGAGGATCTGACCCTACAAAGGGAGTTGAAAGGTTATGTTGAATATTCACAAAGGGTGAAGTATAGGCTCCTCCCAGGAGTGTGGTAAACAGTGGGAAGGTCGTTAAAGATTTTATTATGCTCCCCATTAACCCTTGATAAATATTATGCTGGTTACAGTAGTAAATTAAAGGCGCTTCTTCATAAAATCTTCGTTAAGACCAGTTACCACAAATCTCTATCACTGGAAATGCTTTCTGCTGTGACTCCTCCACAACATGAAGTTACAATTCTTAATACCACATACAAAAACATTGATTTCTCGGGAGATTATGATCTCGTAGGAATTCATTGTTTTACATGTACCGCTCCTCTTGCATACAAGGTTGCAGATGAGTTTAGAAAGAGAGGTATAACCGTTGTTCTTGGTGGTTACCATCCTTCGGCATTACCGGAAGAAGCAAAACAGCATGCAGATGCTGTAGTCATAGGTGAAGCAGAGGAGATTTGGCCCCGACTATTGAAAGATTTTGAAAAAGGAAGGTTAAAACCTTTCTACCGACAGAAAAAACCCGTTGATCCAGCGCACATTCCTTCTCAAAAGTTTTCGTCTTCAAAGGATTTTCATCCAGCGGTTCAAGCGACCCGTGGTTGCCCCTATCAGTGTGAGTTTTGCTCGCAAACTATTATAAATTCTAAAAAAATCTTCAGGGCTAGACCTATAGAGAATGTGGTTGAAGAAATCAGGTCAATTCCGGGTAACTTCTTTATTTTTCACGATGCTTCTCTAACAATTGATCCAAATTATACCAAAAGACTCTTTAAGGAACTGATAGGTGTTAATAAATACTTTTTCTGTAATGGCAATGTCGATGTTCTCAGCAAGGATGAGGAACTGTTACATCTTGCAAAAGAAGCAGGTTGTGTTGGATGGCTAGTTGGTTTTGAATCCCTTTCACAGGCATCTCTCGAAAGTGTAGGTAAAAAGACAAACAAAATAGATAACTATATCAAAGCTGTTGAAAAGATTCATGATCATCGAATGATGGTTTGTGGCACCTTTGTCTTTGGTTTTGATGGAGACACTATTGAAGTGTTTGATAGAACTAGAGAGTTTGTTGAGATCAGCGGAATCGATGTTCCTGACGCCTTGATATTGACACCATTCCCAGGAACACCACTCTTTAAGCGATTGGAAAGAGAGGGAAGGATTTTAACGAGAGATTGGTCGAAATATGATCACAAGCACGTTGTTTTTAAACCAAAGCACATGACGCCCGAGGAGCTCCTTAGTAACACCCGCGAACTGTATGAAGAATTCTTTTCAATGTGGAATATGTCAAAGAGAATCATAAAAAGCATTAAACTTGGTTATCGCCCCTTTATAAGTGTACTGTTTTCAAGCCTCACAATGGCTGCTACAGAGATGGGTGTAGATATAACTCTATAGTCTACGACACTGATCGAATGATTTACATGAGAGTTGTAGAAATACTCGATAAATAAAAATACCCTTGACCTATTAAGCCAAAAACATGACAAAGCTATTCGGAACAAACGGGGTTAGAGGCGTCGTCAACCAGGATATGAACAGTGAGCTGGCACTCAATCTCGGGAAAGCAATAGGAACATATTACGCAAAGAAAAAGGAAAGACCCTGCATCGCAATAGGTACAGA
>Ga0180301_10003786_pt1 | contig 11753 bp, 16 predicted proteins | sample GuaBasSediGuay16_FD_121797 | JGI IMG/M metagenome (GOLD analysis project Ga0180301, IMG submission 121797) | Subseafloor sediment microbial communities from Guaymas Basin, Gulf of California, Mexico - Guay16, Core 4569-2, 12-15 cm | ecosystem: Environmental > Aquatic > Marine > Hydrothermal...
ATCGTGTCCCGTGGTTTTCTCTAAAGCATCTATGTCCTTGGGCTCAATTTTATTCCATGCTTCAAGAAGCTTCCTATAACATCCTTTAGGGGCAATGTTCTCGTATTCTAGTGCCTTTATTAAAGCGGCTTCTACTTCAATATATTTCCTTAAAATGTTTTTTCTATCGAAAACTTTTCTCATTTCGTTTGAGCCGTATCGGTATTCTAATGGACATATTGGCGTTTACAATCCCCTCTTCACATAGGTTATTAAAGAGCTTCTTAGCCCTTCAGAGCTTATAGGTACATCGCTAATTTTAAGTTCTTCAATAATATCCAGCGCAGTCTCAAACACGCTACCTTTGTTACGTGATTTAGCTAAGCTGTAGAGTGTTTCACAAAATGACCAAGGATAAAATATCCAAACCCACTTCTTCAGCTTCTTAACGTAGAAGTCAGGAGTAATAATGCTTCTAGCTTTATAATGTAGTGCAGCAGTCTTAATATCTTTAGCACCAAACTTCTTAAGAACTTCCATAGCTTTAAGCATTGTTTTTCCGGTATCAACAACTTCATCAACTACTAAAACATTCTTATCTTTGACATTAAGTGTTTGTGTAACCTTAACTACGGGTTCAGGAAAAACCATTCCGCCTATGCCCCAGAATCTAGAGTTAATAACGTATAGATCGTATAGTCCAAGGGTGTCACTAATTATTCTTGCCGGAATAAGCCCTCCACGAGAAATTGCAACTATCACGTCAAAATCGCTATTCGACTTAAGAATTTTCTCAGCAAGTTCATAGCATAACTTTATTGCTTCATTCCATGAAATATAGAGTATTTCCAAAATAAAGCACCTCCATACTAACATGGCTCTATGGTGCTTGGCGGTTTGCAGGAAACAGCGTAGGTAACCATCGATACGTTATCTATTTCGCTAGTTATTCTCCTAGATATTCTGTCAAGAACATCGTACGGTATTCTAAACCAATCAGCTGTCATAGCGTCTTCGCTAACGACAATTCTAATAGTAACGATGTAGCCTACATCTCTCGAATCCCCTTTAACACCAACCCATTTATCGTCGCCTACAACCGCAAAAGCTTGCCAAACTTTATCGTAAAGTCCGTTTTCTCTAAGTTCTTCCTCAACTATCCTAGTAGCTTTCCTAACAATACTTAGCTTTTCGAAAGTAAATTCACCAATAATTCTAACGGAAAAGCCCGGTCCCGGGAATGGGTGTTTTTTAATTATTTCCTCTGGAACCCCAAGATACCTAGCTATTCTCCTCACTTCGTCCTTGTAAAGGTATTTTAGGGGCTCAATAACTCTTAGGCTAAACCATTTAGGAAGACCGGCAACGTTATGGTGGCTTTTTATTTTATCTGCTCTAACAACACAACCGCTCTCTATTACGTCAGGATATGTTGTTCCCTGTACCAAATACTTTATTGAAGGATCTTTTTCAGCTATTTCCTTAAAGATTTTAGCGAAAAGCTCACCAATTATCCTTCTACGTTCCTCACAATCTCTAGTTCCCTTAAGTTTTTCAAGAAAGACGTTTTCAGCATCTATGATTAACGGTTTTAAACCTATTTTCTCCAGGTTAGCTAATGTTTCATTAACTTCGTTTTCGCGAAGCAATCCATGATTAACGAAGACAGGGATAAGTCTATTGTCAACAACCTTCTTTATAAGCAATGCTGCTACTGTTGAATCAACACCTCCACTAACCGCAGCTAATACTTTAGCATCAGGTTCTATCTCCTCCTTCAAATACCGTATAATATCATTAACTATGCTACTTACCGTCCATTTCCTAGGAACATTAGCGATTTTTAAGAAGTTATCTAAAAGAACTTTACCTTTAACAGTATGGGTAACTTCAGGATGGAACTGTACACCATAAATAGGATTGCTATCGAGCTTAAATGCTGCAACATATCCTTTCTCAGATATAGCTAGAACCTTTGCCTTACTAGGAAGTTTAGATACGTAATCCCTATGACTCATCCATACAGTTTCGCTTCTACTCCATCCCAGAAAGAGATCATCATTATCTACAATGTTAATCGTTGTTCTCCCATATTCTCCTTCTCCCTTAGCGACATGTCCTCCTATAGCTTTCGCTATGAGTTGATGACCATAACATATTCCAAGTACTGGCTTATTTAAACTTAGAATTTTCCTTACAACTTCTATATCATCAGGATTTTCATAGACGCTTGAAGGTCCTCCTGAAAGAATTATTGCTTTAGAATTTTTAACAATGTGCCATTTGGAATTGTGAAGTACTTCACTGCATGAAATAACCTCAGTGTATACACCTAACTCTCTAAGTCTACGCGAAATTAAGTGAGCGTATTGCCCCCCAAAGTTTACTATAACAACCCCTTCAGGATCCAGTGTAAAACACCGCATATATCGAATTTTATTCAAATATTTAAACTTTTATATAATTAGCTGAGCATAAATTTATATATTTGTTTAAAAATTATTAAACCCATGGATTCTCAAAGTATCATGATATAAGCTCTAATTGGTATCATTAAAATATCCTTTAAAATACTGTTAATGTGAGGTGAGAAACTACGGATTACGATGAGAAAGTAAGGCGTTTCTATAAAACATTGGTTGAAAAGTATCACTTATCAAACTATACTGTCGAAATTCATGGCAAAGCGGAAGGAAAAAATGTTTCTTTCAAAATAGTGCCTCCTAAGGAGTTCATGTTACCGAGTAACGAATATGCTATAGCTAAGGGTAAAGAGGTCATTATGGAATGCTGTTTTGAACAGGGAAGAGCACATGTCTTTACCGCTAAGCCCTACAGTGGTGTCTTAAAGATTTCTGAAATACTCAGCTTAAGTCTTAATAGTATTGTGAATAGAAGCGCATTCTTTTGTTCACTAAATGCGTTAATGAGGCATTTGGGACTTATTGACAGAACAGTTCATTGTAAAGGAAGGGAACCTGAACTCTGTGGAGAAAAGCTTGTAAAATGGATTTTAGAAGAGTACGGTAATGTACCTGTTCTACTTGTAGGTTATCAGCCAGCCTTCGCTAAGTCGCTAACCCGAGTTCTTAGCAGGGTTTTCATAACAGATATGGATCCTGAAAACATAGGTAAAATAGTTAATGGTGTAAAAGTCCTTAGCGATAGGGAAAACATTAAGCTAATGAGTAGAGTTAGGGTTGCTCTCATAACTGGAAGTTCTCTCATAAACTCCACCCTATGGTATTTAATTGAGGAAGCGAAACGTAATAATGTAGAAACTGTAATTTATGGTGTTTCAGCTGCTGGAGTAACTAAAATACTTGGGCTTAAGAGGTTCTGTGTTTTCGGAAAGTAAATTTAGCTTCTTAACCCTATAAGCTACTTCCGACGCAATAAATAGCTTTAACCATGTCTCCAGGTATGAATGGTAGAGGCCCAGCAATAGCTAACTCGCTTTTCACACCATACATTAGGCTAAGCCATAGAAGACCAGTAAGGTAACTGTGAAAGCGCCAAGCATGGAGGCTAAGGATATTCTAAACCTACCCTTGCCTCTAAACCCTATGAGACTCGATAGAGTAGATGCTATAGGGAAACTGTACAGGAAACCGGCTGTAGAACCTAATAGAACAACTAGTCCCCCTTTAAATCCTGCTGCTAAAGGTAAACCCAACATTATAAGTACAATGTATAATTACTTGGGTTTCAATATGCTTGTATATGTTTTTATATGTTCTTCATCGCAGAGTGCTCGGTTTATGGGTTTGATAAATCATTAACCTACTCCCCTACCAGATACTACTGCTAGAAGTTCCCTCCTAGCGGGTTCTCTAGTAGGGGCGGTTGCCGTATATTAATATTACAGAGAAACTTGTAAGTTTTCTTCCTGTAATATTGTTGTGGGTGTGCTGTAGTGGGTAAAGTTCTTGATGTAGTTATGTTTAAAGGTAGATTACTTAAGAGCGGTAAATATGAGCTTAGAATCTACATTTACGCTGAATACAAGGATATGTTAGAGAAGTATGTGGGAAGTGAGGTAGAAGGAATACTAATTATAAGAGGGAAAGAAAGGTGAGTTATAGGACAATTATTCTTCCATTCACGATACACAACGATGGGGCAAGACTGCTATTTAGTACAGCAATACTTTGGAGAACAGGTGTGTTACATATACTGGAATTAGCTAAGTCACTTGGAGAACAAGAACTAAAGACTTCTTTTATAAGAAGTTTAAAACCAAATACTATAAGGAGGCATATAAGTTCATCCAAACAAATATTATGCTGAGTCATGTTGTGAGCTAATATACGAAATCGGGGAAATCGTATTTAGCATTAAGAGAGTATTGGAGGAAGAAACTAGGTAAGGAATTACCAATAGATTTCCAAGACGTAAAGCTGTCCGACTGAGTGATGTCTGAAAGTCGTGAAGACAAATATGCTAAAGGCGATCTCAACATAAGATTACTTAACTTAGAGCATGTCAAAGTAAAAGTATTCAACGTGGATAGAAGAGATTATTCTATTGAGTTATGGATTGGAAAATAAGATCCCGTAAATACAGGTGTATTCTTGAGGAGTTAATAGAGTTAGCTAATGATAGGCAAGTGGAATATAACGCTAGAGTATACATACATGATGCATCTGAGGACATTGTTAAAGGGGAAGTACAGGCAGTAGTACCATATGATGTTTATGTGAAGTATTATTTAGAATTGTTCAATGAAGATTATGAGCTAAGATATGTCCTTGGATTTGACGTAAACTATGATCGAATAAATGTTGTACTCATAGACTTAAACGGCAAGATAAAGTATACGGGGAGACTTGACTTAACCAAGTATGTTACTCAGGGTAGGAGTTGGAAGGATGCTAGAACATATACTATACACTAGCTACATAAGCTATTCAATTACATAGCAATGAAGTACGGTGAATTCATAGTATCAGTTGAGATCCCAGAGATACTAGGCTTATTAAAGTTACGATGGACAGTAATCGGTAGAAGACTTAACCCAAACTATAACTTCAAAGTAATGAGATTTACATCAACTTTAGCTGAAACAATAATTAATGTATCTGAGAAGCTTAGAATAAAAACCCTGAGAGTGTATCCAAGAGGCACAACTAGTTCTGAAGAGCATGCTATAGTTATGAAAAGGTGTGGACTTGATAAACACATGGCTAGTGCATACCTAGTAGCAGTAAAAGGATTAAACCAAAACCATAAGAACATTTAAAAACATATACAATCATATAAACTTTGCTATGGCTAAGAAAACCTACTAAAGCACTGCCAATAATTCCGGAGAGAACAACAGCCAATGTTTGCAGGATTATCGGGACAGGTGTAAAGGGTAGATAAACAGTTATTTGAGCTAAAATCGCTGTTAACAATGTGAAGAAAGCTATCAAACCTATTCTTCTAGTGTTTAAAACTATCATTTCACATCCACTATTGGTAACTACCATACGTTTAATTAATCTACTACAATTAACCTTAAGGTTAAAGGGTGCTTCTTTTGAACTGGAAGAAAATTAGCTTTAGAGAATGGCCTTACATGTTACATCCAAGACCTGTTGCTATAATTGCTTCAAGCTATAATGGTAAAGTATCTGCTATGCCAGCATCGTGGATAATGCCTGTTTCAAGAGATCCTCCAGTAGTTGCTGTAGCAATATCTAAGAAAAGATTCACATACGAGTTAATAGCTGGAAGCCGTGAGTTTAGTGTGAATATTCTCCCTAAAGACTTTCTAGATAAAATACATTACTTAGGATGTGTTAGTGGTAGAGAGGAACCGGATAAAATAGCTAAAGCAGGGTTAACTATAGCTAAAGGTAGAAAAATAGGTTCACCTGTAATTCTAGAGTCATTAGCTATAGCGGAATGCACTCTATGGAAGAATATTGAAGCCGGAGATCATAGCATGGTAGTTGGAAGGATCGTTGAAATATATGCTAAGCCAGAATTCGATATCTTCAACGAGGAAGTTTTTGAGAAAACATCCTTACATGTGGGAAGAAACGTTTACACGTATCCGGTAAGCAAGAAAATTATAGTAGGGGGAACCTGAGGAGCTGAGGCATCTATGAGCATCGGTAGGGGAAGGCATGGTAGAGGAATGGGACCTATAGGTTACTGCATCTGTTTGAGATGCGGATATAGGGTAAGGAAAATTCCTGGTGTTAGATGTTTGGAAATGAAATGTCCTAAGTGCGGTGCAGCAATGGTTAGAGAAGGCTCATACCACCATCAATTATACTTGGAGAAAATGAAAAATAAGAAGTTAGAGGAGAAGTAGATAATCATTGTAGTGGTGGTTAAAATTTTGACTAAAATCTACGTTTTAGCGGATGATTATGCGGGATATGAAAGCTCATTTCCAGGGCAACATGGAGCATCATACTTTATAGAGCATGATGGTATAAGCTTGCTTTTCGATACAGGACAGAACGGTAGACTAATTTTAGAGGTAATGAATAAACTAGGATTATCACCTAAAAGCATAGATTATATTTTCCTATCACATAACCACTACGACCATACAGGAGGTCTACTTGAAATTCTCAAAGCAATAGGTAAGAAAGTTCCGATAATAGCTCATCCAAGTATTTTCCGGGAAACAGTAGTTTTAAAACCTAAATTGAGACACATAGGCATACCATTTAGTATGGATGAAGTTGAGAAATATGGTAGGCTAATTTTAGTTAATGAACCCTTTGAAATATCGGAGAACATTTTCTCAACAGGCGAAATCAAGGAGAGACTGGATTTTGAAAGGCAAAGTTTAGAAGTGTACGCTATAGTTAACGGGAAACTAGTTGAAGACCCAATACTAGACGATATGAGCTTAGTAATAAACAGAGCTGACGGATTAATTGTTATAAGTGGATGCTCTCATGCAGGAATAGTTAGCATTGTTAAGCATTCAATGAAGATTACGGGCAACAATAAGGTTAGGGCTATCATTGGAGGGCTTCATCTCATAAGTGCTAGTAATGAAAGAATAGAGAAAACAGTAAACGAACTCTCAAAATTAGGTGTCGAAGAAGTCTTTGCTGGACACTGTACAGGCTTTAGAGCTGAAGCAAAATTCTATGATGCTTTCAAAGAGAAATTCCATAAGCTACATGCTGGAATGAAAATACTGATTTAATCATAAAGAGGGAACGTATTTTCTCATTTTAGAAGCTAAAATCATAGGTTTTAGATCTACTTTAACTTCAACGGTTCTAACATCCTTTAGCGGGATTTTTTGAAGAAAATCTTTACTTTTAGCAATTATTTCGCTAGCTGTTATAGTTGCCACAGTATCCTTGATAGTCATTTGATACCTTGCTTCTTCATTACTCAAGAAACCTACTCCTCAAAGTAAGCATTTAGTTTGCAACCTTGTAGTTTTCTCGTAAAAACAGAGATGCTATAAGTGATAAAGCTAGTGAAAGAGTGGAAATTAGTGTGAAAACTGAAAGCTCAAAGGTAGGCATGGCTAACGCTGTACCGTCGAATTTATCGTATAAGTAGCCGAGTACTGAAGCTCCAATAACTGCACCAACATTACCTAGGGCGTTCACTAAGCCTAACGCTGTCCCTCCAAGCCTATAGTATGTTACAGCTATTTTCCTACTGATAGGTACTATTCCTGAGTTCGCCGCGTAAAATATGGCTAAACCTAGAATCGCCAACGGAAACATCCTTACGCTCACTAGAAACCCTCCAAGATAGGCTATGAGTAACGATGCCCTTAAAGCTGAAAAATCACTAAATCTATCAGAAAACCAGCTTAACATGTAACCTCCAGCTAACGCGATAAGGCTTGAAAAAGCTATTGTTTGAGCAACAACTGCTTCACTTACGCCGAAGAACTCATTAATGTAAACGTAAATCAAATCTCCTCTCATCATCGATGCGAAAAACGTTACGTTAAAAACCACTATAACCAGTGGAATAATGCTTATGAGCTTGCCTTCATACTTTCCTGATTTTTCTCTCCCACGTTCTACACTGGAGACCATTGTTTCAAACCTAGAATTATATGTTATTGCCAATGCAAGTATTGATGAAACAATAAACAGTACTGTAGAAATGTTTAGAACGTCTCCTATTGGGTTATGCGAAAGTATTGAATAAGTCATGTTTCCGGCAACAATCCCCAAGCTTCCTGAAGCAAAATATATGGCATAGGCTCTACCTCTAAATTCCTCACTAACGCTTCTTCCCAAAATAAACTGTACTGAAACCCATGAGATACCGTTTAGAACTCCTTGGAGAAATCTGACGACAATTATTAAAATAACGCTTTTAGCTATGGAGTAAAGTTGCACAACAAACCCATTAACTAGGAAGCAAAGGAAAGCAGCATAAGAAACCTTACCACCATACTTATCAGCTAATTCCCCTGCAACAACAGAGAAGATAGCTCTTGCAGCAAAAAACGACGATGTGAGAAGCCCAACATTTAAAGCGGATGCTTCAAGAACCTTCCGTGTAAAGAAAGTTACAGCTGGAATACTTATTCTAAAAGCCATAGTACCTACAAAAGCCAGCGTTAAAATAGATATCAGAGATAACTTACTGGAGTGCGTACCCCTAACTACCTCCCTTGAAGAACATTACTACTTTCCAAAAATATTTAAAATATTCTTTAATATTCCTAAAGGAAGCTAAGGGTATAAGGTATTTAGAGAAATCTTCCATTAAACCTGAAAAACTAAGTGTTAAAGTTAGACTTTAAACGTATAATTACCTAGTGAACAGCGTTGAAAATAAATGTTCAAATAAGGAAAGCAACGTTAGATGACGTAAAAGGGATAGTTGATGTTTGCTGCTCAGACATTGAAGAATGGTTCAAGATAGTGAACGGGAAAATGTTGAAGCAAAATATGAGGAATTATCGATAGCTAAACGCTGGGCTCATGGAGGTCCATGGATTAGTGTTGAAACATGCTCAATACTGCTTAACAACATTTTAACACATAATCAATACTCCCTTGTAGCATGTTATAATGGAATGATTGTGGGTGAATTGGAACTTTACATAGCTGAAGAGAATAGTATACTTGGCAAAACAGCGTATATTGATGTTTTAGTAGACCATAGGAGGTTTAGGGGAAAGGCATAGGTAAACTACTTGTTAAAGAGGCTACTAAGATAGCTGAGGAGAATAATTACGATACTATTAGCGTATGGCTAACACGAGGAACCATAGAATTCTATAGGAAATGCGGGATAGAGAATGTAGCATTTAAGCCTATAAACATAAGAGTAAGCTTAGATTCCGCTAACATATTGAATAACGACATTAGCATACTAGAGTTCCCTAAAGAACATGAAACGATAAAAGACCTAGCTCTAATCACGCCAGAATATACTCATCATATGTAGCATGGTCTAAGATCTCATGGGATTACGTAACTAGATGATAAAATATTCCGTATTAAAGGATTTGCCAAAGACTTAGGAATAACCTTTGCATTAGAGAAAATGTGGCCTGAGAAAACACCTAGACTGTATATGTGGTCCTTAAATCTTAATAATATCTTCCAAATACTTAAGCACATCTTTAATATAGCACGTTTAGAAGGTATTAGAAAATTAAGAGTAATTTTAGAGAAGGGAACTCTGAGAAAAGCAAGCATTAAACTATCCATATGAGAAATTAAGCTCCGAATTAGTTTTAATGAAAAACTTTAAGATGGAAACGGGTTTCATATACATTTTTAGAATGAAACCATAGATATGTAATATTGGGTGTAATCATTCTCAGAGTTTATGGCTTAATACCTATAACCGTTACAATACTTAGCTGTCCAAAATGTATGATGATGAATTTAAATCACCACCTATCTAGACCCATGTTCTTCGAAATATACAAACACCACAATATGTGCGACTACATAATACTAGCTTATACTCCAGACGAAAACTTCTGCAGATGCCTCAACAGAAATGTTAGAAGAAGTCTTCCGAAAGACATTGTAAGCGTTTTTGCAAATATTCTCCCGAAGGATCATATGTCGTAGTAGTTAAAGCTAAATGTGAATTTCTTGAGACCGTAGAGAGAGATTTAACGTTACACTTTTAGCATCGAATGCTCTAGACAATGGCAAATTAATATTCTACATGTTTATAGAGAAGAATAGGCTTAAAGAATTCACACATACTTTAACGAGAATCTACGGTAAAAACAATGTGCACATAGAGAAATTAAAAACTATCGACATTGTTGAGAGAGGAGTACATTTAAGCATGGATAGTTTAGAGAGATGTTTAAGAAAACTTACTGAAGGAGAAATTAGAACGTTAAGATATGCTTTAAAATCAGGATATTTCGATATACCGAGGAAAATAACGTTAAACCGTTTAAGCATGGAATTAGGGCTTTCAAAAGCAACTGTTGAAGCACATTTGCGAAAGGCCCTTAAGAAAATACTTAAAAACATAAGCAATAAAACCATTTCCACATGTCCAATACTCCTCTCTTTGTATTTTTATGTTATAACTGATAATGTGGTTTCTAGCTAAATAGTTAATTCTTAAATTTTAATAAGCAACTTATGTACCATACAATTAGGTTTAAGAATATTTTTATAAGTTCAACTCTTTCTCTATTCAGTTATTATGTAGAGTAGTGTTCTCAGGAATTTATGATATCCTCGAATATGTCTCCTGAATGTAATGCTAAATAAACTCTATAAATTTTCTTTGAAATGGTACTCCATGAGTATTTCTTCTCAGCTTTTAAACGTGCATTTTTTGACATCTTTTTACGCAGTTTTCTATCTTGCAATAAGGTTACTAGGTATTCTATGAATTTTCTAAGATCTCCTACATTAGCTAGAAAACCGTTCACGCCGTGGTCTACTATTTCAGCTAATCCGCCGGCTTTAAAAGCGATAACAGGTGTTCCTGTAGCAAACGCTTCTATAGCTACCACGCCGAAGCTTTCACCGTAGATGCTAGGTATGACTACGACGGCACTACTTTGTAATAGGTGTATTTTTTCTTCTTCTGATACTAGCCCCTTAAATATGACGTTCTTCTTTAGATCTAGAGTAGAAGCCATAGTTTTAAGTACGGGCTCCATATAGCCCTTGCCTACAATAAGCAGCTTAGCCTCAGGTATTTCAGAGACAATATCTCTAAAAGCTTTTAATAGCAAGTGAACACCCTTCCTATAAACAAGCCTACCTATGAAAAGAGCTACAGAGTTTTCAGAAGGATTCTTTAGTGGCTTATATTTTTCAGTATCTACTCCATTAGGTATTATTAGTCGCTTCACGGTACTCCTTAAGAAATTTGAAATAAACTTATCAGCTGCCTTGCTTACTGAGATTACGGCATTAGTGCTTGAGAGTATTTGCTTTAGAGGCGTTAGAAATAGTGATGAGGATTTCCATAGGTAAGTGTACTCGTATCCTAAGGCTATGCTATGGTTTGTTAAAACCCGTGGAATAGTGTTTTTTCTAGCTACATCTAAAGAAAGCAAAGAGAGAGGTGTAAATGCATGATGTGAATGTACCACATCAGGCTTTATTTTAAATATTATTTCTTCTAGCTCAGATCTTCTAGGAGGTACAAGAATTACGTCGAAGGGGAGCAGAGAGTTTACAAGCATACATTCATAATCATCAAGAGTGTCTAAGGTCCTTTTCGCCACCTTACCTGTTTTTCTTGAAATAACATAAACTTCTAACCCGTAGTTCGTTAGAAACTTAGCTAAGTACCTTACATGGCTTTGAACTCCACCTATGCTTAAAGGATGCCAG
>Ga0180301_10003788_pt1 | contig 11750 bp, 11 predicted proteins | sample GuaBasSediGuay16_FD_121797 | JGI IMG/M metagenome (GOLD analysis project Ga0180301, IMG submission 121797) | Subseafloor sediment microbial communities from Guaymas Basin, Gulf of California, Mexico - Guay16, Core 4569-2, 12-15 cm | ecosystem: Environmental > Aquatic > Marine > Hydrothermal...
TCTGGTTAGGAATAAGACAGACCTTGTAGAAAAGGCAAGGAAGGTCTATCAGATGCTTCTACCTCATTTTGTCTGTCAGTACGATGAGACAGGGTCTATTGGCAGGAGGTACCGCCGGCAGGATGAAATCGGCACTCCTTTTTGCCTAACCATTGATTTTGAAACTTTGGAGAATGACGACCTGACCGTTCGTCAGCGGGACACAATGGAGCAGGAAAGGGTAAAAATAAAGGAGTTGGTAGGCTACCTCAAGAAGAAATTAGAGGAATAGGGTTTGAATAGTGGCAAAAGAAATTAAACATATTTCTGTTCTCTCTAAGGAGGTTTTGGAATATCTGGCTCCAAAAAGGAATGGGGTTTATATTGACGCCACCCTGGGAGGAGGGGGACATACAGAATCTATTATTTCCTATCTGGGGAAAAGAGGACGGATTATTGCTATAGATAGGGACAGGTTCGCAATTGAGATGGCAAAAAGGCGTTTGGGTGAATATGGGGACAGAATTGTCTATGTTCAGGCAAACTTCAGCGACCTTGACGAAATTTTAGAAAAAGTTAAAATTGAAAAGGTAGATGGGGTTTTGTTTGATTTTGGGGTATCTTCTTATCAGTTGGAAAGTCCGGAAAGGGGGTTCAGTTTTAACAAGAGATATGATGCTTTCTTGGATATGAGAATGGATACCTCTCAAGAATTGAGGGCATTTGATGTAGTCAATAAATATCCCGAGAAAAGGTTAAGAGAGATTCTTTACAAATTGGGAGAAGAGCCCTTTGCCGGAAGGATTGCCCGACAGATTGTTTTGGCAAGAAAGGCAAAGCCAATTAGGACAACGAGACAACTTTTAGAGATTATCTGTCGCTCAATTCCTGCTTATTATCGCTTTAGAAGAAAAAGCCATTGGGCAACCAATGTTTTTCGGGCAATAAGAATGGAGGTAAATCAGGAGTTGCCAAGCATCAAAAGGGCTCTTCCCTTGGCAATCCGGGCATTAAAGAAAAAAGGGCGGCTGGTTGTTATCTCTTTTCACTCCCTTGAGGACAGGATTGTTAAGAAGACCTTTAGAGAGATGTCTCTTTCTCAAGATAGAAAGCCGGTGGTTAGAATCTTGACAAAAAAGCCGATTAGACCCACCCCGGAGGAGGTGAGAATGAATCCAAAGTCCGATAGCGCCAAACTCCGAGCAGTGGAAAAGTTGTAATTGAATTCAATAATATGAAATCATTGACTGCCATCTTCAGCCAAATAAGCAAGGTCTCTTTATATTTGGCTATTTTTTTGATACCTTTATTTTTTTTGCCCTTTGGCTCTGATGTTTTGGATTATTCAAAGCAGGTCTTGTTTTTGCCTTTGGTTTTCTTATCTTTGATAACCTGGTTTTTCAAACAAATAGGTCAAGAAAGAATAATTTTAAGAGGGAACAAGTTATTATATTTTACCTTCCTTTTAATTTTTATTCTTTTTTCTTTATCTACTATTTTCTCTCTATGGCAGAAGGCCTCTTTCTGGGGTTGGCCATTAAATGTTAGCGACAACCTCCTTGCTTTTACTTCCTTTCTTATTTTAGCGTTTCTTTTTGCTAATGTTTTCCAAAACGAAAAAGAACTTTTTTTGGCGGCGCTTTTATTTCTCATCTCAGGAGCAATAGCCGGACTTTACCTTGTTTTACAACTTTACGGTGTTTTTGTGTTGCCGTTTAATTTCTCGCGAATTCCTTCGTTTAATAGTATTGGAAGTGTTTATAGCGCTGCTATTTTTTTGGCTATTCTCTTTTCTCTGTCATTGGGATTAGTTTTTAAGGCCAAAAATCCAATTCTTTGGCTTCTTCCTCTTATTCTATTGACAGAACTTGTTTTAATTGATTTTAAAAATGCCTGGCTTATTGTTTTTCTTGGGGGGCTAATTGTTAGCATATTCAGTTTGACTGATTCTAAAGAGAGGCCTCGGTTCGGTTGGCTATCTTTTTTGGTGATAATTTTGGTTTTATCTATTTTCTTCTTTTTCTTTCCCTTACGCTTTTCTCTCTTTCCCTCCTTGCCTTTAGAGGCTTCCCCGGGTTTTCTTTTGGAGTTTAATATCCTAAAAGGCGTATTTAATGAGGGAATAAAGAATATTCTTTTAGGGACAGGACCCGGAACCTTTATTTTTGATTATTCCAAATATCGTTCCCCACTTCTTAATCAGACTATTTTTTGGGGAACAAGGTTCTCTACTGGAAGTTCAGAGGTTTTAGATTGGTTTGTAACCAAGGGCGTTTTGGGAGGAATTTCTTTAATTTTTCTTCTTTGTCTTGCAATATATTTTTCAATTAAATTGGTCAAATCAGAAGACTCCTTTGGGCTAAAAATCGGGCTTTTAACTTCAGTGATTGGGCTAACCGTGGCAGGCTTTCTTACTTCTTTCAATTTTACTTTATGGCTTGCTTTCTGGTTTTTGATGGGAGGTGTGTTGTTTTATACTTCAGAACAAAAAGAGATAGGTTTGTCTTCCTCTTCTCTGCGATTAGTTTTTTCTTTCCTTTTTTTGGCAATAACGGTTATTGGTCTGGTTCTGCTTATTTTCCAAGGTCAAAAATATCTTGCTCAAATTAACTACAGCAAAGGAATTAAACTTTCTCAACAAGGGGAAATTGACCAAGCAATTGCCCATCTTCAAAAAGCAACCCGTCTTAATCGGTCAGTTGATGTTTACTGGCGGGATTTAGCCCAACTCTATCTTTCTAGGGCTAATCTTCTTTCTCAAGAGAGCGGATTGAAACCCAACCGAACACGATTGATTAATGAGAGTATTAGGGAGGGAATTAAATCTCTTGAGCGGGCGATTAATGAGTGCCCGGTAAATGTTGCCAATTGGAATGTGCGAGGATTTTTTTACCGAAACCTTGTTGGTGTTCCGAAAGCAGGAGAGATAGCCCTAACTTCTTATCAGAAGGCGGCAGAACTTGAGCCTGCTTCTCCCTTTGCCTACGGAGAGATGGGCAGGGTATATATCTTAATGGCTCAGGAATCTAAAAAGAAGAAAGCAGAAAGGAAGGCAGAAGAACAATTGTCTTTAGCCATTAAGAGTTTAGAAAAAGCCATTAAACTCAAGCCGGACTACGCTCCCGCTCACTACCTTTTGGCAGTGGCCTATGACCAGCAAGGAAAAAGAGAGGAGGCGATTGCCAAATTGGAAGAGTTGGAAAAAATCAGTCCTCAGGATATTGGGGTCTCTTTTCAGTTAGGAATGCTATATTGGAGAAAAAGGGAAATAGACAAGGCGCAAAAAGAGTTTGAAAAGGTAATAAAATTAAATCCTGATTATTCTAATGCCTTATATATGTTGGGATTGGTTTACGATAAAAAAGGAGAGAAGGAGAAAGCCAAGAAACTATTTGAAAAAGTTGCTCAATTGAATCCTGAAAATGGAGAAGTAAAGAAAATTTTAGAAAATCTTAATAGAGGGCTACCGGCTACAGAGGGAATGGGTTCTTCTCAACCTCCTATTGGAGAAATGCCTCCGGAAATACAGAGATAAAATAATTTCCAATTTCCAATTCCTAATTCCTAATTGGTAATTGGTAATTCAATAAAGAAGGTTGTTCCTTTGCCTTGCCCCTGAGATTCTGCCCAGACCCTGCCTCTATGGGCTTTAATAAATTCTACAGCAATGCTTAAGCCTATTCCTCTGCCCGGACCGTAAAGTTTTTTTGCTTCTTCTCCTCTTTCAAACAATTTTCCTTTTAGGAAGTGAGAAATCTCTTCTTTATTCATACCGATGCCGGTGTCAGAAATGACAATTTCTAATTTTCCATCTTTAATTCTCGGTGTAATGGTAACGCCTCCTTTAGGGGTGTATTTGATAGCATTGTCAACTATGTTCCAGATTGCATCTCTGATTTTTCTTTTGTCTAATTTCATCTTTGGCAAGGAGGTTTTTTTGAATTTTAGGTAAATACCCTTTCCTTCCGCTTCTACTCTTAATTCTTCAACAATACCTTCAATTAAATTTTCAATCTGGCAGTTCTCTAACCTAAGAGTTTTTTCTCCCATTTTAATCTCATATATATCCAATAAACTTTCTATCAGGGAGGAGAGAACGTCGGTCATCTTTTTTATTTCAATAAGTTTTTTCATAATAACCGGATTTTCCTCCCTTCCGTAAACACCCTCCAAAATTGATTCCAAATACCCTCTAATAGGAACAAGAGGAGTTCGAAGGTGGTGTTGGAGTGATAGAATAAGTTGGTCTTTTGCCCGGGTTAATTTTTTTGATTCTATGACCAATCTTTCTGATTCCCCTTTTCTTTTATACTCTCCGTAGGTTGTTTTAATTAAAAGGTATCCTAAAATACAAAACAAAAAGAAGATAATAGCAGTAAAAATTTTTAGGGTAGGAGTTGATACCAAGAAGAGCAATGTCAACAAACCTATTCCCACCATCATTGTCAAAGAAGCCACCCAGACAAGTTTTGTCCGTAAGAGGTTTGTAATAACCAAAGCCATGAAACCAACCAGAAAAAGAGAGGCAAGGGGCCCTAACCAAAGATATTTGTTTGTTTCTGTAATTAGGGGAATGAGAATGTATATTAGACCAATGAAGGTGATAAATACTCCAAAAGCAACTGATATGGATACAGCCTGTAGATATTGGGCATCTTCTCTTTTAATAAATTCTTCAAATAGGATTGCTCCAATCCAAACTCCATAGAGAAAGAGCAACAAAAAGACAATTATACCTGTCGGAGAAAGCAACAGCGCTTTTTCTATAGAAAAGGCCAAAATTATAAACAGACCTAAAAGAAAAGATATAACCAACCAGGCCCTAAATTCCTTAACATCTCTGCCAGAGAGAATGACAACAAGACAAAAAAGTTCAGGAACAATAAGAGTTGTGAGGAGAAAGGTTATTTTGATCCAACTATCAGAGTTTAATAAAATAGGATTGCAATAGAAATATAAGGAAAGCGACCAGAGAATAGTAAGGATAGACAAAATTGAAAAGTGAATTTTTTTCTGCACAGCAGTTGGCTTACTTTAGATTTTGCTTAATTATATTGATTAATTCTTTAAGAGAATACCGAGCCTTAATTAATATTTTATCAATTCCTTCTTCAATTAGTTCCTGATTGGTTTTAGGGTTGCTATAGTTGGTTAGAGCAAAAATTTTAATATCCTTTGTCTCAGGATGTTTTTTTGCTTCTTTTAATATTGAGATGCCATTCATATCAGGCAGAATCAAATCTAACAGAATTAAGCCAGGTTTTTCTTTTTTTCCTTCCCTGATTTCTCTTAATCTTTCAATCCCCTTTTTGCCAGTGTCTAAAATCTCAATATTTAATCCGGCCATTCTAAAGACCTCTTCAAAAAGTTTAATTGTCGGCAGGTCATCCTCAATTATAAGAATTTTTGATTTTGTCATAATCCTAAAAAAACCCTTACTCTATCTTTGCTTGTTTCCAATACCCCCCTTCTAAATTGATAGGTAATTTTGTTTTTATCGGGAGTATGAATGATAAGGTTATTAAAGATAAGGGTGATAAAATTAGCATGCCCCGGAAGTATATCAAACCTGCCTAATTTATTTTCTGAGGACACCGCCTTGGCTTCTCCCTTATAAGGGATTTTTTTAATAATTGGCGAACAGAATACCTTTACTTCAAGGAGGGGCTCTTTCATATGTATTTTAACATATTGACAATGACAATTGTATAGCTTTATGCTTTTAATTCATCTGAGGTTCCAATATATAAAAACGCCTCTTCAGGAATTTTATCAAATTTGCCAACCAAAATATTCCAAACCCCTTTAACCGTGTCTTCTTTTTTTACATACTGACCCGGTTTTCCAGTTTGGTCGGCGACCGTAAAAAGATTTTGAGTCATAAAATTTAAAATTTTTTTTGCTCGGTGATATATTATTCTATCTTCCAGAGAAAGCTCGGCTTCTCCGACAATAGACACGATTCTTTGTAGATATTTATATCTTTCCAAGGTTCTTTTTGCTTCTATTAGGACATCGTAGTGTTCTTGACCCAATACGTCAGGGTCAACCACTGAGGAAGAGGAAGCCAAAATATCTACCGCCGGATACCTGCCTTCTTGGTATACATCTCGGGAAAGAATAACTACCGAGTCAAAATAGGGGAGAACTGCCTGAACACCAGGGTCAGTTATGTCGTCGGCTGGAACATATATTGCTTGAATACTGGTTATTGAGCCGGATTTGGTTGAGACCAATCTTTCTTCCAATTGACCAATCTCACTGTTGAGGGTAGGTTGATATCCTCCCTCAGAAGGGATGTCTCCCACTAATGTTGAGAGTTCGTTGCCTGCCTGCAGGAATCGGTAGATATTATCAATAAAAAAGAGAACATCTTTTTTATGGAAATCCCGAAAGTATTCAGCAATAGTTGCTGCTACAAACCCTACCTTGAACCTCCTTACCGCCGGTTCGTTCATCTGTCCAAATACCAGGGCTACCGAGGGCAAGACATTGGTTTTCTTTAATGTTTCATAGAGTTCGTGCCCTTCTCTGATTCGCTCTCCTAAACCGGCAAAGATTGAGATTTCTTTCCTAAAAAAAGCAACATTGTGCATCAATTCACAAAGAAGCACAGTTTTTCCTAATCCTGCTCCCCCAAACAACCCTAATTCCTCACCCTTTCTTAAGGGGGTAAAGAAATCAATAACCTTTATTCCGGTTTCAATTACCTCTTTTTTAAAGACAACTTCTTGATAGGGAGGAGGGGATTGGTATATCTCTCTTTTTTCTCTAACCCTGGGAGGGGGCAAGCCGTCTTGAGGATTGCCAAAAATATCAATTACCCTACCTAAAAGTTCTTTCCCTACCGGTGTCTCCAGGGTTTTGCCTGTTTTTTTGACCCTTGCCTTCCTGAATAATTTGTCTGTTTTGTTGAGGGAAAGGCAGACAAAAACATTTTTGGTTCGGGCTCCATAAACCTCTAACAGAATTTCAGGGTCTTCTTCTAAAGCCAAGACCTCTTTGATAAAGGGTGGGTCTTCATAAAACTCAACCTCCACCACCTCTCCTTTAATTGAAAGGATATATCCTACTCCCATAATTGAAACCCAGCGAATAATTCAATTTGCTTTTTGTTTGACAATTGGCGTTCTAATTTTTTCTGTTTTATCTTTAGTTTTCTTTTTATTTCTTTGGCGTTTTCAGTGGCTTGGTACATAGCGACCATTCTGGCGGCATATCTTGACAACCGGTGTTCCAAAACTGCTTGGTTAAAAAATGCAGATATTAGTTCGGTTTCAAAAAATTCTAAAATATCTTCTGGGGAGGGCTCAAACAAATAGTTTTTAACCTTGCCTAATTCTTTTTCTAATTCTAAAGTAATTCCTCCAGAGATATTATCTTGGACCGGCTTTTGAGATATGGCAGTGCTAAATTTTCCATGAAATACTATGATTTCCTCATAGTTTTTAATGAAGTCCATAATTTTTTTCATTTGTTCCTTTCTCGGGTTGTCATCATCTAATTCAAAATAAAATATCTTACCTTCAAAGCCGCCTCTTTCAGCAAGATACCTGCCTGTTTTTCCAACTACTGCCAAATCTGCTTTACTATCATTTAAATAGTTTAAGAGATTATGCCAAATATCTAAAATTAGGGTTCCGTAAAAAAATTGATTAGAAGACAGGAAAACGGCAATCCTTCGCTTGTTGCGTTTTATAAAAGAAATTTTTTTTAGTTCTTCTTTCTTTAATCTCCCCTTTTTTTTAAGTGAATTGATGTAACTTTTTTTTATTTGGTTATAAACCCGAGACAGTTCCTCAATGAACTCTCGATTGCTTAAAACCCCCCGGCGGATCTGGTTCATTCTCAAATAAGCAATCTCTTGGTAGATGCTGGTAATTGTTTTGATAGTGGAGGTTGCCTCCAGGTCTTCTTTAATCTGTTTAAGAGTGGGCATGTAAGATTTTTATAACCTTGGGGATATTCTTTTTGGTAAAACCTTTAAGTTCTTTTAGGTTTTTTATCCTCTTGATATCGTTTTCTATCTCCAGGAGGGTTAAGAATTCTTCAAAAAAAGGTCCCTTGTGGTAACCTTCCAATATTTTATTCACCTCTACCTTCATTACATCGTGGGGTTTGTTTTCCCAGAAATCAGAAAGTAGCAGTCCAAAAAGAAGTAATTGCAAGGTTCGGGGAATTATTGTTTTTATGCCTTGGCTAAAAAGAATTTCCAATTTTTTGCCAAGGTCAAGAAGTTTTTGGGTTCTCGGAGATAGTTCTACTCCAAATTGAGCGATTTCCATTAGCCTTTTATATTCAGCCATTTTTTTTCTTGTCCAGCTGGCTAATTCTTTGTCTAACAGTTCTTTGGTTTGATTACCTACCCTTGAAACAGAAAGGAAGGCATTAATGGCTGGCCTTTTTCCCTCTCTAAAATTATCAATATCAAAAAAGATATGGCCATCAGTTATTGCCATAAGGTTGGTTTGAATATAACCTGAAATATCGTTTTCTAATGTTTCTGCTACAGGCAGAGCAGTAATGCTTACCTCATTATCTTTACTGCCTGATTTTTGGTCTGAAGATTTATTGTTTGATGCCTTGATATTTCCCGCTCGTTCCAGTAGTGCCGCATGAATATGAAAAATATCTCCTGAATAAGAGGCCCGACCAGGGATTCGTTTTAGCAATAAGGAAATTTCCCGATAAAATTTGGCATGGGTGGTAAGGTCATCAAAAATAACTAGAACTTTTTTCCCTTGGTCCCGAAAATATTCGGCAATAGTCATCCCAGAAAAAGGGGCTAAATAGTTTATGGTATTGGGATCTTCGGGAGTACTGACCACCATTATTGTCTTGTCAAATACCTCCATTTCCTTTAGATATTCTTCCACCGACTTTACCGCAGCAACCTCTTTTCCGATAGCCACATAGATACAGATTACTCCTTTTTTCGCCTGGCTGGTTATAGTTTGCAAAAGAAAGGCAGTTTTGCCGGTTTTAGCATCCCCAATAACTAATTCCCTTTGACCATAGCCAATAGGAACCAGCAGATCTACAATCATAACTCCCGTCTCTAAGGGCTCGTTTACCCGTACCCGCTGGGTGATGCCGGGAGCCTCTCTTTGGATATTAAGGCATCTCTTTTCTCCAGTTACAGGGCCCAAGCCATCTATAGGTAAGCAAAGAGGATTGATTATTCTACCTAAAAGTTTTTGAGAGACCGGGATTTGAAATACCCTATTGGTTTTGGCTACTCTTTCTCCGATTCTTAAATTTTTGACACTAAACATTAAGACCTCTGCTGTTTTTTTATTCAATCCATGAACCATACCTATCTCCCCATGCTCAGTAATTATCATTTCTTCTAATTTTAGAGTAGGGAGGCCTGAAATCCATGTAATTGAGTGGGTAAGACCGGTAATGTAACCAATTTCTCCTGTCTTTTCTGTATAGTCCTTAAAACCCCTCATAGTGGCTTAGTTTATCGTTTATTAATTTATCTATTTCTCTTGCTAAAGAGTAATCTCGCCAGTTTCCTTGGTATTCAATTATTGCCCCTCCAACAATTTTTGGGTTTACAGTTAGATCTAAAATAACCTTCTGGCCAAGTTCTTCCTTAAACCACAAACTTATATTTTTTAAGAAATCATTACTGGGAGAGAAGGCAATTTCTAATTTAACTTCGGGAAGCGATAAAAGATATTTTTTTATCTTTTCAAGAAAAGAGTATTGCTGCTCTGGATTTTTAGAAAGCATTCCTTTTTCTTCCATTTTTTCAAAAAAATTTTTTAATTCCTTGCTTATTTTTCCTTTTAATTTTTCGCTTAACAAAGCCCTGCCTTCTCTAAAGGCAGCCTGTTGCGCCTGACTTAAGCCCTCTAAATAGAATATCAACTCCTCTTTTGTATTTATTTTCTCTGTAAACTCTTCAAGAGGTTTTTCCATTGATTGAAAACTGACGATTAAAAACTGTTTTTTAAAAAACTTCTTTTTTTGCTTTCTTTAGAGATTCCATTACTAACTTCTCATGGGTAGAGAGGTCAATGGCTTTGCCAATTGTTTTTTTAGCCACCCTGGCCAATAGATAATAAATTTTTTGGTCTATTTCTTTTAATCTTTCTTCCTTATAATTTTCAATCTCTTTTTCTGTTTCTTTTATGTTTTCTTTTAGGGCATCTCTGGCTAATTGACAGGTTTTTTCAAACTCTTGAGAAAATTTCTTTGAAAAAATTTCTAACTGCTTTTTAACCTCTGCTGTCCAGAGATTACGGGTTTCTAAATTTATTTGTTCAAGTTTTGAAATCTCTTTCTTTGCGCTTTCAGAGATTTTTCTTTGAGATTCTAAGCCGAAGTCAGAAATTTTCCTTTGGGTTTCTAAACCAAGGTTTGATAATTGAGAGAGTTCCTCCTGGGCTTTTTGTAAAAAAGCATCAATTTCTTTTGCAACCACATCGGCTTCTTTTGACATTTGTTCAGAAACCCTTGAGGAGGTTTTTTTAATTTCTTTTTTCTCCTCCTCAAATTGCAACTGGTAATTTTTAGTAATCTCTTCGGAGGTTTTTTCAATTTCTTTCTTAAATCCATCAAGCCCGATTCTAATCTCCTCTTCTATTAATTTTTTCAGTTGATTGTAGAAATCTTTAGAAATCCTAAAGAAAAATTCCTCTTCAGATGTCTTTTTCTTTTCTTTCAAAAGCAGCAGATTTAGACAAACCAATATCGTTAAGATAATAAGGGCAAGAAAAGTAAAAAAATGTAGATTTTCTCCTGTTATAATGTTCATAAGTAAAGTATAACAAATAAAGCCAGACCAAGTCCAGCCGTGGTTAAAATTGAAATTCCAATCAAATTTAGAGTCATTGCTGTAATAATACTTTTTCGAGCCAAGGGGTTTCTACTGATTCCGGCTATACCTTCCCGCAGCGCTTTTACAAAAGAAAGGAAACCAATTGTAAAACTTCCTCCCCCAACAAGAAGAGCAAAAATATAGCGAAGAACTTCGGGAATGTTTTCTGGTTTTGCAACTCCCCGGGCAATTTTAGCAAGTACTCCTCCCCACTCAGGTTTTTCTATAATTGCATATTGGATATTAATAAAGGCAGTTATTAATCCTTCTTTCTCTTTTAAATCTTCCATTGCCTTTCCAATCACAAATCCGTTTTCAGTAGCTTTTTGCCCTACTCCCGGTTTATTAGAAGAAGTGATAAAATCTCCCTTTTTTATTTGTCCGTTTTCATTGCTTACCCTTACCAATGTTTCTCCCCAAGTGATAATAGGTAGGGTAGTGGTAGTAGGTTTGTTGAAAATCATAATCGGGTTTTCTCCAACTACTCCAATAATATTCTTATCATAAGGAACGCTTGAGCGAACCAATCCCTTTTTGGTTTGAGAAACAATATCTCCTACTTTTGCTTTTTCATCAATTACCTTTAAATTTTTAGCAATTAAAGGCAATCCTTGCGCTAAAGCCAATTCAGTAAAGATTAAAATTCCTAAAATTGCAAGCAGAACTTTTATTTTCTTCATTCTGTTTATTATATCTATTATACAACAAAAATGAAAGATAGGTAAATCCACGCAAACCCAAATCAAAATCCAAAATTAAATAAATCTCAAATGTTCAAATGTTAAATCCATATGTTAAATGTTAAATCTAAGAAAAGTCCGAAATCCGAAACAAATAAAATAGAAATTCATAGAAATTAGCACCTTCGGTGCGAAATTAATAGAAATTCATTGAAATTAATAGAAATTAATAGAAACTAATAGAAATTAGTAGAAATTAA
>Ga0180301_10003789_pt1 | contig 11750 bp, 8 predicted proteins | sample GuaBasSediGuay16_FD_121797 | JGI IMG/M metagenome (GOLD analysis project Ga0180301, IMG submission 121797) | Subseafloor sediment microbial communities from Guaymas Basin, Gulf of California, Mexico - Guay16, Core 4569-2, 12-15 cm | ecosystem: Environmental > Aquatic > Marine > Hydrothermal...
CCTCAAGGCAAAACATAAAAATAGATTCATTAATCTGGTAACATTATTCTCTATCGGCGGAATATTGATTGGTGTAGCCGCAATTATTGTGGTGATTTCTATTATGAATGGGCTGGAAAGTGAAATCCGAGGGAGAATTTTGGATACCACCGCTCATATCACCGTTTTTTCGTTCCGAAAGGAAAGTATGAGCAACTGGGAGGAATTGATTGCGAGTATAGAGGATTTCGAGCAGGTCAAAGGTGCATCGCCCTTTATTCAGGCTAAGGGAGCTATCGCTGGACCAAAAAGCAGTGATGGTGTCCTTATTCGAGGTATCCACCCAGAATATGAAGTCAGAACAAATAAGATAAGTGAAAGGATGTATTGGGGAGAATTTAATCTGGAGACCTCGGATACAGGTTTGCCACCGATTGTTTTGGGAAGATATCTGGCTGGCGAAATCGGCGCCGAACCCGACGATACTGTATCATTATTCATTTTGCGAGGAAACACACAATCGATGTCCACCGCAAAACCCATTGCTAAACAATTCGAAGTTGCGGGATTATTCGAGACGGGAATGTATGACTACGATGCTATCCTGTGCTATATCCCACTTCATATCGCGCAAGCGCTTTTCAATATGGATAACCAGATTACAGGAATTCAAGTTAGGATAGAAAATTTTTATGATGCCAATAAAATTGCACAAAAAATAGAAGCTAATCTTGGATTTCCATATTACACAGTCCCGTGGAGCGAGACAAATAAAAACCTTTTCTCATGGATGACTCTGGAAAAATGGGGGATGTTTCTGGTATTGGCATTGATTATAGCAGTAGCCGCATTCAATATAATTAGCACACTTATGATGGTGGTTATGGAAAAGACAGTAGATATCGGTATTCTAAAGGCATTGGGCGCAACCAAAAAATCGATTGTGCGGATTTTTCTCCTGCAAGGAGTGATAGTAGGTTCATTGGGAACTATTTTTGGAGCTTCACTGGGAATGCTTCTGGTATGGATTCAACAGCACTATAAAATTATTTCGCTTCCACCAGATATTTATTCGATTAGTTCTCTGCCTATGCAATTGCGGTTCTGGGATTTGATAGCGGTGGTCGCTCTGGCATTGATATTATCTATACTCTCATCAATTTATCCGGCTATGAGAGCATCGAGATTATCGCCGGTGGATGCGATACGATATGGATAATAAGCTAACTAAACTGTAGGCAAAATTATGAAGTGTGAAATATTGATAATCGGCGGGTCGATATCCGGACTCGCCACTGCATTCGAACTGACTCGAAAAGGTTGTGCGCCCATAATTATCGACCGAAAGAATGAAATCGGTAATCCTGTTCAATGTGCCGAATATGTTCCCGCATTGTTTTCCACTAACACCGATACTTTTACTTCAGCCATAGCCAATCGAGTAGATGGGCTGGAAACACACATTATCGATTACAAAAATAATATCGATAAGGATTTTATGAAACAAAATGGCTATATATTGGATAGGGATAGATGGGAAAAAACTCTCGCTATGGAAATATTGAAAAACGGTGGCAGACTATTTCTCAGCGAACCGATGGTAAATATGGAATTCGGAACGGATACAATCACGGTGGAGACACGAAAGCGGATATTTTCCTGCCGAATAGTGGTAGGCGCCGATGGTCCGCAATCATTAACCGCTATGTTCGCCAGAATGCATACTCAAAAGCTTATGCCAGCAATCCAATGGTTATTACCTACAAAGTATGAAATAGATAGAAATTATGTATTATTCAAACCGGAAATAGTGGCAGGATATGGATGGCTATTCCCTAAAGGAGATATGGCAAATGTAGGATTAGCTGGATGGGGAGTGAGTCGAAAGAAATTAAAAAATGTAATAGATTATTTTGCCGATTTTATTTTTCCGACTCCAATTGCCATAACCGGCGGGTTGATACCCGTCTATGGTGTTCGTGAGAAAATCGTGAATAATACTGGAAAATCGGGTGTTATATTAGTTGGTGATGCTGCTGGTTTCACCGACCCCATTACAGGTGCGGGTATTGTATCCGCATTCGAGACCGGGACACTCGCTGCGGAAGTTATCTCAGAATTTTTGGAGGGAAAAATAGATACTTTAGATGTATATAGTCAGCGGACAAAATTTTTGCGTTCGGCACTGGAACGCTCACGAAAAAAAAGGATAAATATGGAAAACAATTGGAACAATGAAGCAGAATTCACGCAGATTATCAGAAAGAATTGGATTCATTCCTGATGAATTGGCAGACCGGATATCCAATTGCGGAGAAATTTCCTGGCAGAATTTTGGCAAACGGATAGTATTCTATCTTCCCGGGATGTTCACATTATATGGGAATACGGGAAAATATCCCGCTGTATCGGTAACCGGAAGTCATTGCGAACTGCAATGTAAACATTGCCGAGGAAAATTACTTCAACCGATGCTATCTGCAAAAACTCCACAGGAATTGTCAGAATTGGCGAAGAAATTAAAAGCACAGGGAGTGTATGGAATATTGCTATCCGGTGGTTCCACAAAAGCCGGCGAAGTTCCATTGGAACCGTTGCTACCTGTTGTTCCCCAGTTGAAGAAGATGGGATTGTTTGTCAGTGCTCACACTGGTTTTGCTACCAAGCAAATGGCTGAAAGACTGGCACAATCCGGCATAGACCAGGTATTGATAGATGTGGTCGGCGATGACCGCACTATGCGAGAAATATTGAATTTGTCCCAAGGTGTAAAATTAGTTCATCGCTCACTGGACGCCCTGTTTTCTGCAGGCTTGAAAGTTATTCCACATATAATAATCGGTCTCAGAAATAAAATTTCGGGAGAATATAATTCACTAAACATATTGAGTAATTATCCAGTGGAACTTCTGGTATATGTGGTATCGATGCCCGCTGTGGCGATGAAAAATCACCATCCCATTCCTATTAGTGATGTAATACAGGTAATCACTACTGGACGGGAGAAATTTCCCCGAGTCGAACAAGCGTTGGGGTGTGCGAGACCTCGAGGCGAATATCGCTATCATCTGGAAAAATGGGCGATTCGTGCTGGAATAAATCGAATGGCACTGTGGTCAGAAAACTCTGTGGAGCAAGCAAAAAAACTGGGACTGGAAATCTCGTATAATTGGACCTGTTGTTCGGTGGATTAGAAACCACAGATATACGCAGAGATATACACAGAATTATTTGTTTCTGGCTTGTTTTTTTTTTATTTTAATTTGAATGAATAATGCGATATGAACATAGAGAGAAAAGAAATTGCTAATTGCATATCGGGATGTCCACTGGGAATAGACATCCCCAATTTTATCGGTGATTTAATCGATGACGATTATCCGAGTGCGCTAAATACTATCTGGGAAAGGAATCCATTTCCTGGAATTACCGGGCGAATTTGCACCGCTCCCTGCGAATATAAATGTATCCGAAACCAGCTCGACCAGCCAGTAGCGATAAAACAATTGGAGCGATATATATCGGACAGGGAATTCGAAAAACTCGATACTCCCCCCTGGGATTTGAAAAAACAAGACAATAAATCTGTCTCGATTGGAATAATCGGTGCCGGTCCTGCGGGGATACTATGCGCACACGATTTACTTCGAATGGGATACCGTGTTTCCATATACGATTCATTGCCAAAACCCGGTGGATTACTCGCATTTGCCATACCGAGTTTCCACTTGCCCAGAGATATCTTATTTGCCGAAATCCAAATGGTGGAAAAATTGGGAGCAAAATTCATACTAAATTGCACCGTGGGGAAAGATATTTCACTGACAGAATTGCGAAAGAGACACCAAGCAGTGTTAATCGCTATCGGCGCACATAAAACAAGACACTCTCATATTCCGGGGAAGAATCTGGTCGGCGTATTCAATCATCTGGATTTTCTTAAGGCATTCCATTTGAATAAATTACAATTTCCCATCAGAAAATCCACCAAGGCGATAGTAATTGGGGGAGAAACTTGTGATTCATTTTTCGTTGCGCGAGTATTGAAGCGATTGGGTGCCGAGGTTCATATATTATTTAAAAAACCAAAAGACCAATATGATGATGCCCAAATAAAACCCGCTTATGACGAACAAGTATTTGTGAGATTTTCTATCCTGCCGACTTCGATTCTTGGAGTGAAGGGAAAAATTTGTGGGATACGTTGTGTCAAAGTGGAGTATGATAATGAAAAAAAACCGAAATATTCTCATCCGATACCGATACAGGATTCAGAATTCGAGGAGGATTGCGATTTGCTATGCCTTGCAGAAACTCGCTACCCAGATATAGATTCGCTGGGAAAAGCTGCACAATATTTGAAAACTACTCCCCAAAATACATTACAGGTGGATAAAGACTCTGCTAACACCAATATATATGGAGTTTTCGCTGCTGGCGAGGTGGTTTCCGGTCCTGCTGATGTTATCACATCTATGGCACAGGGACGAAAATCTGCGATGTCTATTCATAATTTTATTAACGAAATTAAACCGGAACAAGTATCGAATATTGAATCACATTCTATTACTCTCCACGATTTGACTGATAACATCGAAGGAATCTATCATATCCCGAGAAACCAGGAGAAGTTATTACCCGCCGATGAGAGAAAGAACAATTTTAGCGAAGTGGTAATCGGTTTCGATGAAACTAAAGCAAGGAATGAGGCTGAGCGATGTGTTTGTTTTCGATTAAATTTACGAAAAAAGGAGGAATGGTGATAAATCTCCGCAAATACTTAAGTTGGATAATAATATTTTCGTCGATTTTTTTGTCTGTGTATGCTGAAATTTCCGTATCTCCTCGAAAAATAGATATAGAGCAGTTCGAAATCGACTATTCGGAGACGCCGTTCGTTCCTGTGGTTCTTTTCGATAGCGGTTCCAGTGAAGTGGATGATTATTATGCACCAGTCATGAAAGAACTCGCCGATAGATTGTCAGAAAATGGCGATGCAATACTGGAAATTCGCGGATACTATCATCCACAGGGTGATGGTGTATCGGGAAGTGTGCGATTGGCAAAACAGCGTGCAGAATCGGTTCGAGCAAAATTAGTTGAATTTAACTCCGCTATACAAAAACGAATAATAGTAGAACATACTCCAGTTCCCACTCGGTGTATTCGGGGAGATATCGGTTCTATGAATCCAAAAATCCAACAGGAAAATCGGCGAGTAGAAATTTCGGTTAGGACAAAAGAAGAGTTCAAGCTAATTTTCGAGAATAACACTCCAGATGAAATAATTACACAATTGAAGGAGACTGGGAAATTGTATTTGCTGGAAAGGTTGCTCGACGATAACCCATTATTCTTTGCGCTTATTATATTCCCAAATTCCGAGCAGGATTTGCATAATTTAGTCGAAATCAGGAATGAATTGCGCGATAAATTAAAAAACCAGATATCCAGAAAGCGAATATTTATAGGATTAAAAGAGAGTGTCCATCGAGATAATGTAGAAATATCGGTTTGTCCGAAATGGGTAATTCACAAATCCATCTTTCAAAATAAAATAACCGGTAAAATCGATAAGAATATAGTCAAAATTTCGGCGGATGATGAAACAGGAATTCGGGTATTTCGCCAGGATGGATATCCTATCGCCGATGTAGTTTCACACTGGCAATTATCTCCGATTCCCGAACCGACCAGAGAATACTATGTATCCGGAATTATCCCAAATTCCTCACCAGGGACAATTCGTAGATGGAGCAAGGGTATAAAATTTGGTTATGGAATGAAACCGAAATCATTATCGGCAAAAATGATACTGTCCAATTACACAATCGACCAACTAACTCTCTCGGATACACCTGATTCTTATGCCAACCGGGATATGATTGCAAACTATATCGGGTCATTGGCAACCCACAATAAAAAGAGAACAATCCGGATAACTATTGCGGGTTATACCGACCACACCGGCGATGAGAAAAAAAATATCCAGATGAGTGAATTTTGGGCGAAAAAGGAATTCGATTATATAAAACGACTAATTCCGCTATATCTAAATTCGAAAACAGAATGGGAAGAACAAAATGGAATAACAAAATATGGAAACCTCGAATTCACAGTGCTCGGTAAAGGAACTGCTGATGAGAATCACAGTATCAGCGAGGAAACCGGATATGGCAGAATTCAAAAAAGAAGAGTTGAATTACAAATCGAAATAAAGTAAATTTATATTATTATGAGTATAATAAAAAACATATTATTGATAACAATGATAGCGAGCAATATTTTTGCTCTCGGACAGGCAAAACAACCTATGGAAAATAGAATAATCGAGATAAGATTTTCCGCCACCAGATGTTATGGGTTCTGCCCGGCTTATGAAGTAATATTCACAGTCCATAATACCGCTAAATTAGTATGGGAACCGTTCCATCGGAACAAAATAATAAAGCGCGATTCTATGTTTACACATATCGCCGGTGAAAATGTTCCTTCCAGCGCGCTCGAATCCGATTCATTATTAGTATTCGATGCGATTATTTCCGATGAACAATTCGATTCATTGACCGAAACATTTATCCACAATCATTTTTGGGATATGGAGGATTATCGGGAAAGAATTACAGATTTGCCCACATACTATTTCACTGTGCTAACGGATACCAGCGAAAAAACTATCTCTATGTATGGACTCGAACCACCTCAAGAAATGATGAACTTAAAAAAGTATATAGAAAATCTGATAATGAAAATTCGATGGGAATTTAGCGGAGAAATCGAGAGGAAATAAAACATACCATTTCAAAGTTGTTGTTTCATCAATTCAGCCTTCACTAACCACAGATGCTTTCTTATAGAAAGAACTCAATTCTAATGGATTAAGTTTCCACCGGATATCGAGAAGAATTTATATGAACATCCCCGCTTTTATTCCTGCTTCCCGCCATTATCACTTGACAAAATTTGTGCAAAATCCTAAATTCATTGAGATATATGGAGGGCTAGTCTAATTGGTAAGGCAGCGGACTTGAAATCTAAAACTGACGATTCCGACGAATTCGTTAATCCATCGTAAATTACGAAAAATCACTTGTGGAATAAGCCTTTACAACTATTCCATCTATTCTCTTTATTTCGCTCAATTTCTCCCGAATTCGATATGAAGTTGGCACAAAGAATTCATTGTGCATCGGAAATAGAAAGCTTGTCGAAAAATGGTTTAACATCAAGGTGTAGGTATATTTTATGCTATATCGAAAAATGGCTTGACATAAAGATGTAAGCATATATTTATATATTTAATCATAGTTCATTCTTGGATTGTATATGGGAACTAATGAAAGCATACACCTGATGGCTCTTGCGGCATTGCTCCATGATATAGGCAAGGTTCATCAGCGAGCCAAGGGAACAGAAACGACCCATTTTTATTCGGGTGCCGACTTCCTGGATAGTTTGGGACTCTCGTTTCCAGCTTTGGTTGCCAGATACCACCATAATATGGATGGTTGGTCCAATGAGACAAAGCTCATAACTGAGGACCTTTGGCGTGGCTATATAATTCAAATTGCCGACCATCTTTCTGCTGGGCAACGGGATTCTGAACCAGAAAGATGCGAGAATGCTTGTGCCTTCATTTCTCCTCTTTCAACGATAAACGAATACGAAGCACACGCGCAGTTGGCTCTTTGTTCTCTATCTTCATTCAGTTGGCGTCCTACGGAAGGACTGGACAGTGAAGAAGTGATTCGGAAAAATTATAGCGAACTATGGAACTTGCTTCGTGCCAATCTCCGTGAGCTTGTGAAAAAATATGGTAATAGTGAACGGAGTCTCTGTCATTCGGTCTTTAATGCTCTACGAATCTTGCTGTTGCAAGTGCCATCAGCATGCTGGAAGAGTGTTCCAGATATTTCGCTCTTTTCTCATTCACACTCTACGGCTGCAATAGCGGTTTGTCTGTGGGAATGGTTGTCAGAAAGACATAACCCCATCGGACTTGAATTCTTTAATGTGGATAATGCTCATGCCTTGCCTAATCTCGTGGAAAGAATTAAGCAATCCCCGGCTTGTTTATTACTTGCTGCCGATATGTCGGGCATACAGAAGTTCATATACGCTGTTACCAATAAGGGCGCTGCGAAACTTGTTAAAGGAAGGTCATTTCTTGTTTCCAGGCTTCCGAGGATATCTTCTCACTATATTCTGCGTAAGTTTGATTTACCTGAAACGCAAATTCTCTATGCAGGTGGAGGCAATTTCTATATGTTGCTGCCTAATACTGATGCAGTAAGAAATGAATTACCCATAATATTCCGCACACTAAACAGGGCACTTCGGGAGCGTTTTTCGGGAATGCTAAAGTTTGTATATTCAACATATGAATTGAGTGGAGTGCAACTTGAAGAAAGTAAATTCGGGAATGTTTGGAACCAACTTCATCGTAAGCTGGGTGAAAAGAAAAAACGGAAGTTTGAACATATCCCCGATAATGAAATATTAGACATATTCAACAATCCGCTTGGGAATGATGCGATTATTGACCAAAGTAAGTCTGAGAACATTTGTGAAATTTGCAAAGTTCGGAAAGCACAATTCTATGAACCAAAAGAGTGTAAGGAATGTCGGGAAATCTCAAAACTCGGAAAGAAACTGCGAGATTGTAAATGGATTGTGGAGAAATGGGGACAGCAAAATAAAACAGATGACTGGTGGAATATGAAGATTGGTGATGATTATGTTTCCCTGCAACTGGAAAATATGAATGATATTGATGACGACAGCTATATTTATGCCGTAAATCGACCACTTTTTACAGACATAAATGAATTGATAAATCTCCCTCAAAATGGACTGCCGGGGGTTTTGTTCTATGGTGGGATGCATGCGCCAGTGGGAAAAGATGGTAAAATCCGCACTTTTGGGGAACTTGCAGGGATAGAAGAGAATGAGGAGGTAGAACAGTCATCTCCAGCGCCCGTGTTGGGTCCTCACAGATATGGCGTTCTCCGCCTCGATGTTGATAATTTGGGAAAAATTTTCAGTGAGGGAGTGAAACTGACAATAGATAGGTTAGCGACTCTTTCGACTTTCATCGAGCTATTCTTTTCATACTGGCTACCGGAGAGTATAGATAAATGGGCGAAAGATATGCATTCCAAACTCAAGGAATTTGAAGACACTCCCCCAGAAAAGGAATTTGAAGACACTCCTCCAGGAAAGGAATTTAAGGACGCTCACAATAAGTATTATATATTATATTCCGGCGGGGACGATATGTTTATCATCGGCAGTTGGGATTTATTAGTTCCGCTTGCCTGGCATATAAGGGAGCAATTTGGCGAATTCACAAATTGGAATCCCAAAGTTACTCTTTCGGGAGGGCTATCTTTCTTTCCGCCCAAATTCCCGATAAGAAGAGCTGCCGATATGACCCAAACAGCTGAAAATAATGCGAAATCATTCACAAGAAAAGTCGGCGAAAAAACAATTAAAAAGGACTGTATCAACATTTTCGGGGTCAATGTTCCCTGGAGCGATTATGAAAGAATGCATAAAATAGGAGAAAAAATTCGATGGTTAATAGAAAATAATAACGGTGGGAAGAAAAAGCTACCGCGTTCTGTTCTTCAAAGGCTTTACGCTATTTCGATGATGTATGCCAAACATATAAGAGAATTGGACAGGCAGTTGGACAAATTTGAACAGGGTATCCCCTTATCTGTTGAAAAATTTAAAGAGGGGGTGGCTAATGCACGATGGACATGGATGCTAACATACTCATTGCGCAAAGATTATAAGGAATTGGAGAATCTGCTTAAGACTATTCTTATGGAGAATACTGAAGGCGGTCAAGTGCCTCCATTGGAATGGTTACAGGCTTCGATAGCATGGGCAGACTGGATAACAAGAAAAATAAAATCAGGAGGGAAAGAATGAACGGCTTCCTTAAACCAGAGGAAATTGATGAAATTCTTAATGGCAACTCGGCACTACTTGTTGAGAAAGCCGAGTGTGTCGGGAAGGCAATAGCAAAACCGGTTTCCTCAAGTCAAGTCAGGGCTATCTTTGGCACAATTAAGAAGTTGCAAATGAGCGCCCAGAAGGGTGAATTTGGTGAGAAACAAATAGGCACCCTAACATTGCTAATCCCAAAACTTTATTATGCTGCAAAGCGATCTGGAAAGAAAGAAATGGAAAAATTAAGGGATGACCTTTCTACAATGATTAGAAAGGTCAAAGATAAGGAAAGATTCATATGTTTGTGTAATTATCTTGAGGCAATTCTTGCTTATCATAAAGCTTTTGGCGGAAAGTAACCCACAAATAGGAGGCACATATGAGGGCTCAAATAAAGAAAAAGGTATTCATAGAGGGCAAGATAGTGGCAAAAACTGGTCTTGCCATTGGTGGAACCGATGTGGGCTTAGAAATCGGCGGCACCGACAAAATTGTTATTAGACATCCCATTACCAAAGAACCATATGTTCCAGGCAGTTCGTTACGAGGTAAAATGCGCAGTCTTCTGGAGCGAGTGCATCAGGGGGATAACATTACTAAGCAGGGGAAAGCGATGGTGCACATATGCAAGCCCGATAAAGTCTCAAGTCCCTGCCCTATCTGCACAGTGTTTGGATTGCCTGCGGAAAGCGCGGAAAAGTTTCATGAAAACAATCCAGATATGGTATTCGTAACAAGGCTTATAGTGCGGGATGGCGCTTGCTCGGAGGAATGGATAAAGACAGCGACAGATACGGAATTGCCATATACCGAAACAAAGACCGAAGCCGTCATTGACCGCATCACATCTGAGGCGACACCACGCACTTTCGAACGGGTTCCTGCGGGCGCTGAATTCGCTCTCGACCTTGTGCTGACACTTTATGAGGGTGATGACGAGAACGAGTTTATCAATCTCATATTCCAGGGACTAAAACTACTCCAGGATGATTATCTCGGCGGAAGCGGCAGCAGAGGCTATGGAAAAGTAAAGATAAATATCGAGCAAATTTATGAGCGCACCGCAGAAGATTATAGGGAAGCGAGAGAAAGGCATAAATATGAGATTGATATTCCTTCAGAATTGACCAACAATGGAGAATAATTGATGTTCATCTATATTCTTAAACCACTAGGACCACTACACCTAACGGGCAACCTCGTAGATGATGCGGGCAGTATTCCGTTTCCGCGTTCTGATACGATTGCCGCAGCGATTGCAATTTCAATCGAGCAATTATATGGAGATTGCCCCGAGGCGATTTTTCAGGATGCTTTGTTTGCCGTGTCGTCTGCTATGCCATGGAGTAAAGTAAATGCAAATAAGGAACCCACTCTTTTCCTGCCTATCCGAAAAGATACCATTTTCCCAGAAATCGATAAAAAATATAAAAGACTTGCCTGGGTGGAGCAAAGTTTCTGGGATAAAATGTTTGATTCTAATGAATTTCTCTTGCAACTTGATAATATTGACCACTTTATCTATGATGAGTTTCTCAGTTCGAGTTCATCAGAAATACAACATACCTCTGTGCGCCAGCGTGTCACTGTTGACCGCGCAGGGGGCGAAAGTGAGACCTTTTTCTTTGGCGAAAGCTATTTCAGCGAATTATCGATTGGTGATTCTTGCCAGTCCGGTTTCTGGATAGCTGCCGAGTTCAGCGATGATGAGATACAGAGCAAATTCGAGTCTGCTTTGCGACTGCTTGGGGACACAGGAATCGGCGCAGACCGCTCATCCGGACGTGGATGTTTCCAAATAATACAGCACA
>Ga0180301_10003790_pt1 | contig 11745 bp, 12 predicted proteins | sample GuaBasSediGuay16_FD_121797 | JGI IMG/M metagenome (GOLD analysis project Ga0180301, IMG submission 121797) | Subseafloor sediment microbial communities from Guaymas Basin, Gulf of California, Mexico - Guay16, Core 4569-2, 12-15 cm | ecosystem: Environmental > Aquatic > Marine > Hydrothermal...
ACCGTGGGTGATCATGCGATCCTCGGAGGATTCGTGGGGGTGCACCAATTCGTGCGGATCGGTCCTCATGCCTTCCTGGGAGCCAAGTCCGGGATCGATAAGGATGTCCCGCCTTACATGATCACTTCCGGTCACCGGGCCAAGTTGTACGGCGTCAACCGCGTGGGCCTGGCCCGGTCGGGGTTCGAAAAGGACCGCATAGACGGCCTGAAAAAGGCATTTCGCATCATCTGGCGGGACAACAGACGTTTCCGGGAAGGGATCAGGCAGGTGCGCGAGGAGCTTCCTCCCTTTCCGGAGCTGGAAGTCCTCCTTTCGTTTTTCGAGGGTTCCAAGCGGGGAATCATGCGCTAGTGCGCCCGATTACCCGCTTCCGCAGGAACCCCGGGCCTCAGGCTCTGGAGGACGAAGACGGTCACGGGCGGTAGGTCCCACCCGATTGGATCCCGTCTGTTGCGAGGCCGTTTGACGAAACCAGGTGGCGCCGCGGGCTTGCCCGCAAGGCTCCACAGGATACAAGGCATGGGTGAAGAGAAAGACATCCTGGGAATCATTGCAGGGGGCGGCCAATTTCCACTGCTGGCGGCCGAATCCGCCAAGAAGCGGGGGCTTGCGGTGGTGGCCGTGGCCCACAAGGGTGAGACCGACCCCGCACTATCCGAGCAAGTGGATCGGATCGTATGGATAAAGCTGGGACAACTCGGGCATCTCATAAAGGCCCTCAAGAAAAACGGTGCGCGGAAGGCCCTGATGGCGGGGACCATCACGAAACGAAAGATGTTCGAGAACGTGCTTCCCGACCTAAAGGGTCTCACCGTCATGTCAAGACTGGCGGTATTCCACGACGATGACATTCTCAGGGCGGTGGCCGGCGAACTGGAGCGGGAAGGGATCGAGATCGTCAGCTCCACGGCGTTTCTGCCCGAACTTTACGCCCCAGAGGGCTGTCTCACGAAGCGAAAACCCACCAGATCGGAAAACGAAGACATCCTTTTCGGTTGGCGGATAGCAAAGGAACTGGGGCGGTTGGACATCGGGCAGTGCGTGGTGGTCAAACGAAAGACGGTCCTCGCGGTTGAGGCCATCGAGGGGACGGATGAGACCATCCGCCGGGGAGGGCGTATCGGGAAAGAAGGGGCCGTGGTGGTGAAGGTGAGCAAGCCCGAGCAAGATATGCGTTTCGACGTCCCCACGGCTGGTCGGGACACCATTGCCGTGATGGAGCGAGTCAAGGCCTCGGTACTGGCCGTGGAGGCCGGCAAGACCCTGCTTTTCGATCGGGAAGAAATGATCGCCCGGGCCGACGAGGCGGGCATATGTGTCGTGGCGCGATGAGAATGATTCGGGAGGGCACGAGTGCTCCTGCTCCCCCCCCGGAACCCAAGGGAGAATACTAAGAGGTGAAGCCTGGTAAAGTCAGGATCGGGGTGATCGGCGTAGGGCACCTGGGTGAATACCATGTCCAGAAGTATCGTGCGCTGCCCGACGTGGAGCTGGTGGGCATTGTGGATACCCGCCCCGAGCGGGCCGAAGAGATCGGGAGCAGGTACGACACCCCGGTATTTTCCGATTTCCGGGAGTTGCTCGACCATGTCCAAGGGGTGAGCCTGGTCGTTCCCACGGAGAGCCATTTCGATCTGGCCTGTGAAGTCCTGTCCAGGGGAGTCCATCTACTCGTCGAGAAACCCATTACCTATGAACTTGATCATGCCGACATCCTGATCCATAAGGCCAAAGAGAAACGTCTCGTCCTCCAGGTGGGCCACATCGAGCGATTCAACCCGGCTGTGGTGGAAATGGAGACGCACCTCACGGAGCCTGTCTTCATCGAATCCCACCGGATGAACATATTCACCCCCCGTGGGACCGACGTGGACGTGGTCCTGGATCTGATGATCCACGATCTGGATATCATCCTCCACGTGGTTGATTCCGAGATTCGGCAAATGCATGCCGTGGGCATGTCCGTTGTGACCGGGCTTACTGATATAGCCAACGTTAGGATCGTTTTCGATAACGGAACGGCCGCCAACCTGACCGCCAGCCGTGTGTCGAACCGAACCCTGCGCAAGATCCGCGTGTTTCAGCCCGACGCCTACCTTGCGGTGGATTGCGTGAAGAGGGAACTGGACGTGACCCGCCTGGCATCGGAAGGCCGGCCTCCGGATTCCCTGCCGCAACTGACGTCCAATACCAAAAGGTTTCCGGACAGCGACCCCCTGGCGGATCAGATTTCGGCCTTCGTGGAGGCCGTCAGCAAGGGCTCCGAGCCGGTGGTTTCAGGGAGGGACGGACGGAGGGCCCTGGCGGTCGCTCTGGGAATCATTGATCAGATCAAGAGAGGGTGCGGCCATTTCGAGGACATCTGCTGAAGAGTCGGCTTCCAGGTTTGTGTTGATTGTGGCGGGCGAAGCGTCTGCGGACCTTCACGGCGCCAATTTGGTCAAGGCGATCCGCAGGCTCGAACCGGGGGCGGCTTTTGCGGGCATCGGCGGGGCCGCCATGTCGGAGGCCGGAGTCCGCGTCCTGGTCCCCTCATCCGAAATGGCCGTGGTGGGTTTGACGGAAGTTTTTAGCCGCCTCGGCACTATCCTCGCATCCTACAGGAAGATGAAGGGCCTCTTGAAGGAAGGGCGACCGGACCTGCTCATCCTCATAGATTACCCCGGCTTCAATCTCCGCCTGGCGGGCGTAGCCCGCGCACTGAACGTGCCCGTGCTATATTACATCGGCCCCCAGGTCTGGGCCTGGAGGCAGGGGAGGGTGAAGAAGATCAAGAAGCGTGTCTCGCGTATGGCGGTCATTTTGCCCTTTGAACAGGCCTTTTACGCGGAACGGGGGGTGAAGGTGGACTACGTGGGACATCCGTTGCTGGATGCCTGCCCCCGGGAGATTCTGCAGCATGGTGATGCCGAGGTGCTACCCTACGAAAGCGGGGGCGTAAAGCTCGGTTTGATGCCGGGCAGTCGGACCGAGGAGATTTCCCGTCTCCTGCCCGACATGCTGCTGGCGGCCGAGAGGTTGAAGCGTGTTTTCCCCTCGCTTCACTGCGTGCTGCCCCTGGCGCCCACGGTGAAAGAGGACTTTTTGCGCTCATTCACCGCCCGTGCCGGCCTCCCCGTCCGCATCACCGGGGCGACGGTGTATGAAGCTCTCAAGGGGTGTCGCGCCGCCCTGGTGGCCTCCGGAACCGCCACCCTGGAAGTGGCGCTCATGGGCATTCCCATGGTGATCCTCTACCGGGTGTCGGGACTGACCTACTGGGCCGGAAGAGCGGTGGTCCGCGTCCCGCACATCGGTCTCGTAAACCTGGTGGCTGGAGAAGAAGTGGCGCGCGAACTGATCCAGGGCGAGGCCACGCCTGAAAATATCTGCGCTGAGGTCCTCCCCCTGATGAAAGAGGGTGAGGCCCGGCGCAAGAGCATCGGTGACCTCCGGCGGGTTCAACGCCTGCTGGGTCGGGGAGGCGCATCCCGGAAAGCCGCCGAAATCGCGCTGGAAATGATGAGGTGACAGGAATATGCCCAGAACGATCCTGGTGGTGGATGACGAGGCGAGCATCTGCCAGTCCCTGGAAGGTATCCTGACGGACGAGGGGTTCGAGGTGATCAGCGCCGAGAGCGGGGCCGAGGCCCTCGAAAAGATCGGCGAGACGATCCCCGATCTGGTCCTGCTGGACATCTGGATGCCGGGCCTGGACGGTATCCAGACGCTGGTCAAGATCAAGGAGTCCTACCCGTACATCCAGGTGGTCATGATGTCGGGACACGGGAATATCGAGACCGCCGTCAAGGCCACAAAGCTGGGTGCTTACGATTTCATTGAGAAGCCCCTTTCCATGGAGAAACTGCTCCTTTCCGTCAATAATGCCCTGGCCTTCTATCGCCTGGAAGAGGAGGTGAATCTCCTCCGCGAGAAGCAGAAGGAAAAATCACACATCACGGGGCACAGCAAGGCGATCATGCAACTCAAGGAGCAGATCAAGATCATCGGTCCAACCAACGCCTGGGTCCTCATCTCCGGCGAAAACGGCACGGGAAAGGAACTGGTGGCCCATTCCATCCACCGGATGAGCCGGAGGGCGCACAAACCGATGGTGGAGGTCAATTGCGCCGCCATCCCGGAGGATCTCATCGAAAGCGAACTTTTCGGTCATGAGAAGGGGGCCTTCACCGGTGCGGCCACCATGCGGAAAGGGAAATTCGATCTGGCCAATGAAGGGACGATTTTCCTTGATGAAATCGGTGACATGAGCCTCAAGGCGCAGTCCAAGACATTGCGCATCCTGCAGGAGCAGACCTTTGAACGGGTGGGCGGGACGCGGACCATCAAAGTGGACGTGCGTGTCATTGCGGCAACGAACAAGGACCTGGAGGCGGAGATCGAGAAGGGGACTTTCCGTGAAGACCTCTATTACCGACTAAACGTTATTCCGGTCCGGGTGCCGCCCCTCAGAGAGCGGACCGAGGATATTCCGGATCTGGTGAACGAATTCCTCGAACAGTTCGCCCTGAGCACGAACATGTCCGTCAAGCAGATCACACCGAGGGCCATCGACGTCCTTCAGAGATACAAGTGGCCCGGAAACGTACGCGAACTCAAGAATCTGGTTGAGCGGTTGGTGATCATGACGCCCGGCGCCACCATCGACGCCGATGACATCCCCTCGCCCTTTATCCGAAAAGGGGATGTATTGAAGCCGGATTACGAAGAAGCACTGCGGCAGGATTCCATCCGAAAGGCCAAGGCGGCATTCGAGAAGGCATATATCCAGGGAAAATTGAAGGAATACGGGTGGAACATCTCGCAGACCGCCGAGGCCATCGGTATCGAGCGGAGCAATCTGCACAAGAAGATCAAGGCATACGGGATCGAGGACGGCCGTTCTTGAAAGGGTTAAGGGTGCGTCACGCCGTTTTCCGCGACCTCGTCGATGGCCCGCCAGAGCTCGTCCCTGCCCTCCTTCGTCTTGGCCGAAAAAAGAATGGGGGGGTAGGTGGTGAATTCGCGGATCTGTGCGGCCAATGCGCGCGCGCGATTCCCGGCCTTCTGTCGTGAGAGCTTGTCCGCCTTGGTCACCACGGGGATGGCCTTGACCCCGTAATGGGTCAGCCATGCCATGAGTTCCCTGTCTCCGGACGTCAGTTCCCTGCGAACGTCCACGATTACCACCACGGCCCTAAGGGTTTTTCGGTTCTCCAGGTAGGATTCAACCATGGCCTTCCAGGATGCCTTTACCCTGAGCGGCACGCGCGCGAACCCGTAGCCCGGCAAATCCACCAGATAGAGCCGCTCGCCCACGGCATAAAAATTCAGGGACTGGGTCCTTCCGGGCGTGCTTCCCGTCTTGGCCAGGCCTCTGCGAAGGGTGAGCGCATTGATGAGAGAGGATTTACCCACATTGGACCGGCCCGCAAAGGCCACTTCCGGTCGGTCCGGGGCCGGATACTGTTCCTCCTTGAAGGCGCTGATCACGAAGCGGGCGTCCATTTGTCATACCCCTCCGGTAACGGTAGCAAATCTTCGCCTTCAGGCCTTCGTTCCTCTCGCGGCAGACTATCGGCCTCAGCCGATGACGGTTGACCTGTTGGTGAGAAATTCCTCGATTCGGTCGAGGCCCTCGCGAATTTTCTCTATGGAATTGGCGTAGGAAAAGCGCAGATACCCTTCGGCGTTCTTTCCGAAATCAATGCCGGGGCTTACGCCGACGCCCGCCTTTTCCAGCATCTCGAAGGCAAGCTCGTAGGAGTTCGGTGAAAGATGCTTGGCGTTGACCAGCATGTAGAAGGCGCCTGCGGGCTCCACGGGCAGGCCGAAACCCAATTCACGAAGCCTGCCGATCATGTAACGTCGCCGCTCGTCATAGGTCTCTCTCATCCTCGCCACGTCCTCTTCCGCCTCCTTGAGAGCGGCAACGCCGGCCCACTGGGATATGCTACCCGCGGAAATGAAAAAGTTCTGTTGAACCTTTTGAAGGGGGCGTATCGCCGGTTCCGGGGCGATCAGAAAGCCCAGCCGCCATCCTGTCATGGCGTACAGTTTACTGAAGCCGTTGAGCACGAATACGTTATCGGAATATTCCAGTGCGGAATGGGCTTTGCGGCCATAGACCAGCCCATGGTAGATTTCGTCGGAGATCACCGGGAGACCCAGGTCCGCGATTCGGGCCATTTCCTCGGGCGCCAGGAGATTTCCTGTGGGGTTGGAAGGGGAGTTGATCATGACGGCCCTGGTTCGGGGCCCGATTTTTTCCGCAACCTTTTCGGCCCGAAGCTGAAAGCCTTCCTCCTCGAGGGTATCCACGAATACGGGCTTTGCGCCGATGAACTCCGCGAAGTTGGGGTAGCAAGGATAATGGGGATCCGAGAGGATTATCTCGTCTCCCGCCTCCAGCAATGCCGAAAAAATCATGAACAGAGCGGGCGAGGTCCCGCTCGTCACCACGATGCGATCAGGATTCACCGTCACGCCGTACCACTCGAGGTACTTCTCGCAGATCGCCTCCCGGAGTTCCAGCAGACCCAGGCTGTGGGTATAGTGGGTCTCCCCGCGATGAATGGCTTCCACGGCGGCTTCGCAGATGCAGGAAGGAGTGGGAAAATCAGGCTCGCCGATTTCCAGGTGAATGATGTCCCTGCCTTCCCTTTCAAGAACATGGGCCCTTTCCAGCACGTCCATGACTATGAAAGACGGTATGTTTTTCGCTTTTTTCGTGATTCTTTCCAGCACGTGTGTCTTCTCCATGGCGTTTCAAGCCATTTGACAACGGACTCACTTGAGAAAAAGACCCGGCACCCCCGGGGGGCGGATCCCTTGGGCCGCTCTCCGGGGCGGTTACGGGCGATCCCCGAAAATGAGCACTAGATTACCTTGTTCAGTGGATACTCGATGATGCCCTCGGCCCCCACCTCCATGAGCTTGGGGATCAGATCGCGTACGGCCGTGGCCTCCACCACCGTCTCAACAGACACCCAATTCGCGTTGTAGAGTCCCGCCACGGTGGGCGCGTTCAGGCTTGGAAGCCTGGCCATCACGTCTTCGATTCGTTTCGTGGGGACATTCATCTTGAGCCCAACCATGCCCTCGGCACATAAGGCGCCCTTGAGAAGGAGGCAGATCTGGTCGATCTTGGCCCTCTTTGCAGGGTCTTCGTATGCCTCGCGGTTGGCGATCAACTGGGTGTTGGTGGTCATGAGTTCGTGAATGATTTTCAGCCCGTGGGCCTTGATGGTACTGCCCGTTTCGGTCACCTCCACGATGGCGTCCGCAAGGCCGGAGACCACCTTGGCCTCCGTCGCGCCCCAGGAGAACTCCACCTGCACCTCGATATTCCTTTCGGAGAAATACCGCTTGGTGAACTGGACCAGTTCCGTAGCGATTTTCTTGCCCTGCAGGTCTTCCAGGGATCGTATGTTCGAGTCGGACGGGACGGCCAGCACCCACCGGGCCGGGTTCTGGCTTACCTTGGAATAGACCAGGTCGTCCACCACCAGGACGTCCGACTCGTTCTCCTCGATCCAGTCCCGCCCCGTGAGGCCCGCATCCAGGGTGCCGTTTTCTACGTACCGCGACATCTCCTGGGCCCTGCAGATACTGATCTCGAGGGTATCGTCATTGACATCCGGGAAATAGCTTCGCGAGTTGACCGTGATCTTCCACCCCGATTTTTCGAAGAGGTGTACCGTGGCTTTTTGAAGGCTCCCTTTGGGGATGCCGAATTTGAGCTTTTTCATGATCCGTATACCTTCCTGGGATCGAACACCTTCCGGCCCGTGACGGTTGCCTCACCACGGGCATCCACGCGGCGATAGAAACAGCTTTCATACCCGGTATGGCAGGCCGCTCCGCCTACCTGCTCCACCCGGAACAGCACGGTATCATTGTCACAATCCACCAGGATCTCCCTGATCTTCTGGACATGACCCGAAGTTCCGCCCTTGTGCCAGAGCTCATTGCGCGATCGGCTCCAGTAATGGGCCTCTCCTGTTTCCAGGGTCTTTTCCCAGGCCTCCTGGTTGATGTAGGCGACCATGAGCACCCTGCCGGTGGCAGCATCCTGCACCACCGCCGGCAGGAGCCCGCCGCCCTTGGAAAATGCCAGTTCGATCATACCCGTCGGTCTCCCTGTGCGATTAAGACTCGAATTGAGCGATTTCCGAAGTTTGCTGGAGATCTGCCTGCCCCTGCCCCTGTGCGCATCCAGACGGGCGCGGGCACGCACCGGCAGGCAACACGGCAGATCCTGTAAAATCGAAGACGAAATATCGGAAATACGATTTTCACCCGGCCCTCACAAAGCCCGGGGCTTGCCCGTGAGGCTCCCCTTTGTCCGTCTATTCCGAGGCGGCCCGGCCAGTCGGTACGTTACCTTGTCCCCGGTCATGAAGGCCGTGTGGATTCGTCTCGACCGTGATTTCGAATATGTATTAAACTTTATATTTTGCCATGAAATCGGTTCGCAGGCAACAGCAAAAGGATACGTCTTGCGGTGATCCGCCGGCCGTCTCAACCGGCGGCAGGGTCCTGGGTTCCGCTGAGTTGACCGCATGCGGCGGCGATGTCCCGGCCTTTGCTCTTACGGATGATGGCGGTGATGTTTCTCTCCAGCAACACCTCCTGGAAGGCCAGCACTCTGTGCTCCGACGGGGGGGCCATGGTGGAGCCCGGGTGGGGGTTGAAGGGAATAAGGTTCACCTTGGCCCGGATTCCGGAGAGCAGGGCCGCGGTCTTGCGCGCGTCTTCGGCACTGTCGTTGACCCCGCCTATGAGCACGTACTCGAAGGTGATCATCTTGCGGTGAGGCAATGGATAGCGTCTGCACGCAGCCATGAGGTCACCTAGCGGGTATTTGCGATTCACGGGCATGAGCATGCTTCGAGTGTCGTCGTCCGCCGCATTGGGGGAAACGGCCAGGTTTACCTCCAGGTCCCTTCCCAGACGCTCCATCGCCGGGACCAGTCCGGAAGTGGAAAGGGTGACCTTGCGGTGGGAAAAGTTCAACCCGTCATCCGCCACGAGGTTTCTGAGGGCCCGGACCACGGCCTCATAGTTGGCCAGTGGTTCCCCCATTCCCATGAGCACGATGTTGGTGAGACGTTCGGGCCGTTCCATGCTTCTCTTGACTTCCAGCACCTGGTCCACGATCTCCCCGGGGGAGAGATTTCGCTTTAGGCCCTGTTTCGCCGTGAGGCAGAACCGGCATCCCATGGCGCAGCCCGCCTGGGAGGATATGCAAAGAGTAAAGTGGTCCTTTTCGGGGATGAGGACCGATTCGATCCCCGGGCCGTCGTGGAGCCGGAAGAGGAATTTCTTCGTGCCGTCACGTGACGAGAGTACCTTGGCCGTTTCAAGGTGGTTCAGAGGGGCACGATCGGCCAGGGTTTTTCTGAGTGAGAGAGGAAGGTCGGTCATTTCATCGAAGGAACGGGCGAGGCGTTTGAAGAGCCATTTTCGGATCTGTCCGCCCCGGTAGGGCTCAAGCCCCAAGCTTTCGGCCCACTGGGCTGTCTCAAGGGCGTCCAGTCCCTTCAGTTCAACCTTCATCCTCGCTACCGCCCCTCACCGGCCAACGCCGCAGGATTTTCACGCATGGTACGCAGTTTGGCCAGTTCCCAGACGTAGTCATAAAGATGAAGGCCCTTGCTGGCCGCTATGATTTCCCCGTCCTCCACGCCGATTTCTCCGGCCATGTACTCTTTGAGCAGTTGAATGGCCCCGAGGTTGGCGGGAAATCCGTTCCACAGATCCCACGAACGGAAATAGACCATGAAATGGAGCCTGTTGTCCCGGATCCGCGTGTCGATCCCCCGCAGGCAGGGGGGATCGCTCAAGAATATTGCGTCAGGGTCTCCCACCGTCATATAGGCCTGGTTGGTGCCGTAACCGTCCTCCCTGTACATCCGAATCACTTCGGCTATCTGCCCCTCCAGGTACGAGCCGTAGGTATAGTCCTCGCCCGGTTGCTTGACGGAGGTCATGAGATAGGGAAGGTACTCCTCGATATAGCCTTCGGCCACGGGGTTGGGAATGCCCAGTGACGGCGGGATGTCGGGGATGAGAGGCCGGGTGCCGGGGTATCTTACGTGAATCGTGACATAGTCGAATTCAAGGCGTTTTTGTCCTTCGTAGCTTCCCCGGTCGATGGTATATTCGTGACCCGTTTCCAGAAGGCGGTACACGCACTGAAACCACGCATCGGGCAGATCCCTTGCCTCCAAGAACTCGACCCTCATAAAATGCCCCTCTGTTTTTTGATGTAATATCAAGTGGATTCGTTGTCTAATCTCATCCTGGAAACAGATGCATTCTGCAGCGACGGGTGACTTTTGTCAACGGCAAAGGTATAGTGGCGTCGCCCCCGGGCGTGGCAGGCGGAGGGTGAAAGCGCACGGCGCTCGTGGTTGGGCCTTTTCCATTTTCAGAGGAGGAATGCAAGTTGGTTGGAAACCGATCCGGATCAAATTCGGTGACATTTTCCGCCGTCCTGTTCGACCTGGACGGGACCCTACTGGACACCCTTCAGGACCTGGGGAATGCGGTAAACAGGGTCCTTGAGAGGAACGGAATGCCTCCGCACGACATAAATGCCTACCGGACGTTCGTGGGCGACGGGGTGCATATGCTTGTTCGCAGGGCTCTGCCGGAGTCGAGGCGAGACCCTGAGTCGGTCTCTCGAATGGTGGAGGAATTTCGCCTGGAGTATCGTAAGCACTGGAAGGAGAACTCCAAACCCTATCCCGGGGTGGCGGAGTTGCTGGATGCGCTGAGCGCCCGCCGGATCCCCATGGCCGTTCTCTCCAACAAGCCCCATGATTTCACCTCACGGTGCGTGGAGGAATTCCTGGGCAAATGGGCTTTTGCCGCCGTTCTGGGAGAGCGGGAAGGGGTTCCCCGAAAACCGGATCCCGCGGGCGCTCTGGAGGTGGCGCGAAAGCTGGGGATTCGGCCGGAAGCGTTCGTCTACCTGGGGGACAGTTCCGTTGACATGGAAACTGCACGCGCAGCGGGCATGGTGCCTGTGGGAGCTCTATGGGGCTTTCGCACGGGGGAGGAACTGATGCGGAGCGGCGCGCATGGACTCCTGGAACGGCCGGAGGATCTGTTGCGATTTTTTTAGGGGAAAGAGGGCCTCGAGCACGGGCGAGTCCCGGAGGGAAACGTACGGGGGACTGAAAGGAGAACATAAGTGAAAATGTGGGTTCCCACTTTCATCATGGGTGGAGTGGCCCTGTCCCTGTTGGCCATGGGCTATCAAAAGGGAGGCGGGGTACATCTGGCGGGTCTTTGTGCGGGTTTTGGAATGCTGGTGGAGATTTTGCCCCTCCTGATTTTTGCGTTCATCATCGCGGGCATGGTCCAGGTGATGTTGCCCCAGGAGACCATTGCCCGGTGGGTGGGTGAGGCCTCAGGGCTACGCGGGATCATGGTGGGTTCCTTGGCAGGCGGACTTTGTCCCGGTGGTCCCTTCGTGAGCCTTCCCATTGCCGCTGGTCTTCTTCGGGCCGGAGCCGGAATGGGGACCATGGTGGCGTTCTTGACCGGATGGTCCCTCTGGGCGGTCAGCAGGCTTCCCATGGAGGTGGGGATCCTGGGATGGAAGCTGACCTTCGCCAGGCTGGCCGCCACGCTGGTCTTTCCGCCGCTTTCGGGCATCCTTGCACAGGCGCTCTTCCCGGGGATGAGATAGGGTGGACCGGGATAGAAAAACCCCCCGGGCGGGGGGGCCCGGGGGGGCAAGGGTTAATA
>Ga0180301_10003792_pt1 | contig 11743 bp, 17 predicted proteins | sample GuaBasSediGuay16_FD_121797 | JGI IMG/M metagenome (GOLD analysis project Ga0180301, IMG submission 121797) | Subseafloor sediment microbial communities from Guaymas Basin, Gulf of California, Mexico - Guay16, Core 4569-2, 12-15 cm | ecosystem: Environmental > Aquatic > Marine > Hydrothermal...
AAAGCTGTTTGAGTTTAGAACGGAAGTTGAAGAATACAAGGAAGTTCCTTGGGAGTCAGAAGCTACAGAAGAGTTGCTTGAAGACATCGTGGAGAAAAAATACGAAAAATACAAGAAGACTTATCCGACGATGGCTAAAGAGCTTGAGGAGAAAAAAACAAAGTTCTAAAAGATGCGAAAGGATTTCGTGAAGATGTGTAGGAAAAACGGTGGAAAACCAAAGGTAGGTAAGGGAATACGCATCGAGATACTTCGGAACGATAGACATGGTCTGCCATCTCGATGATGTTGAAAAAATCACGAGCGTCTGGTATGACGACGGTGTTTTAAGCGTTACAACTGAAAAAGGCACGGGTTCAATGCATTTGCCCAAGGGGTTAGATAAGGCAGACGTCAGCTACTCCGCCCTAAAGGACGGAGCTTGCTCGACCCAAACGGGGAGCATCGGGACGGCTGACAAACGCCCCGTTTTGAAGGGATTTCAAAACCCTTAACATAATATTTTTAGCACCGACAATGTCCGCATGTTCTTTGAATCCACAATTCTTGCATTCGAATTCTTTTCCAACTCTGTTTTCTTTAGCTGTATAGCCACACACTGGACAACTGATTGATGTGCATTGCGGATTTACATAAACTACCTTACTTCCGTAAAGCTTAGCTTTGTATTCAATTAGAGTTTGAAGTTCCCTAAAACACCACTGACTGAACAACCTTCTTTTTTCTCCCTTGAACTTAGCGTTGTTCTCTCTGAATTCTCTAATACCTTCTAAGTCCTCCAGTCCAAAAACACACGGAGAATTCTCTACTACAATCTTCTTAGCAACGACATGCAGAAAATTTCTAACCAGCCGTTTCTCGACTCCGCTAAGAGACAATAAACGCCTCTTAGCGGAGCGAGTGCCTTTAGACTGAAGCTGTGAGCGTAGCTTCTGATAATGAGATTTCAATCTCAAAACTTGTTGAGAGAATTCGATAAGCTTAGATTTACCTAAACTATCGTGTAGTGCTACAAAACTATCCGAAGGTTCGTTTATATCAACTCCGACAACCTTCTTAGGCTTGAGTTCCTTATCAGGAACATCTACAGATACAATAAGATACCAGAGCCTATTGCTTCTTTCGTAATAGAGAATGGCATCTCCATAGCCATATTTCTCCAAGTATTCGTAGTGCTTGTTCCAACCGTAATATGGAATCTTCTTCAATCTTTCACCGATAACCGAGATTGAACAAACTCTCGGATTTAGCTTTAAATCATAACTCCTTCTCTTAACGAGCTTAACAATCAGTTTTTTCCTTCTAATTGGTTTTCCAATCTCTTTGTAGAATAATTCAATCAACCTCTTACGATTTCTCTTCATATTAAATTTCTCAGCTAACTGGTTGAAGACAGAATCGTAATGCTGAGCAACCTCTCTTATAATAGAAACAACAATCTGAGACTGAAAACCATACTTCTCCTTAAGTTTGTAGTATAAAGCCTTATGCAAACTAATATGGTCAAAAACACGATTGTTAAAAGCGTATTCGCTAACTTCGTTAAATGCATCTCTATACTTCTTGGCTAAATCCAAAATCTTCTGCTTTTGCTCCTTCGTAAGTTCAAGCTTAAATTTCACAGATATTGTAACCATTCATTGAGTTGTGAAAAGTTTAGATATTTAAGTGTTGCGGTGCTCCTCCCCGCCTTAAAAGGCGAGGTTTCCGCACCGCAGTTTTTCTATGAAGCTCAAGGATGTAGACGCTGTGGAAGAAATAGAGTTCAGCAATCACATAACGACATATTTCGGAGTAAAAAGGTTCGTTGAAGGATTCATGAAACCAGAAAAAATTGAACTGGACATTTACGATGACCACGTGAAAATGATTTTCCGCTCAAAAGAAGAAATATTTTAAATTATTTTTCCGCTGACATTAAGCACACTTCCAACTCTTTTGTAGCTTCTCTCAGAGATTTTTTGTAAACGTCGTAAACCAAATCTATCGCTTCTCTTGCTGTTTCGTCATCCAGCCTTCCCTGTTTAAGCCATGCATCTCTGATTGAATCAACAACGATTCTCCTGTGCTTTTCAAGCCTAACAGCCCCCTCTACTATCTTCGGACTGCAAGAACGAGCGAGAGACTTTAAATCGTTAGCTACTCTGACGAATGCGTTAAAATCTACGAGAAGGTCTTCTGGAAGGTTTGGGATGATGATACCCACCTTCTTTACAATCATCATACTTTCACAGTTGTAATTACTATAATGTAAGTTAAAGTTTTTGGTTATCCTATTTAAGTAGTAGGTGCTACCAAAAAAAGAAAAGAGAGGTTAAGAACGAGCGTTAACCTTTTTCTTAACCTCCTGCAACTTCTCAGCACCGAGTTCGAAACCCTTAAGAACAACACCTTTTCTCAACCTCTTCAGCTTCTCGATTTTGAGGTGGGTTAAATCGATAGCCTTGTTGAAGGTTTCGACGATTTCCAGAATCTCTTCAAGAGTTTTATTCACAAACTCCTTTATTTCCTCTCTTCCAAGACCTTCTGCCTGCTTCTTCTGAATTGCCTTCGCAATAGCCTTCAGAAAAGCATCTCTGAGCTTGTCATCTTCCATCTCCTGCAATAATTTGTAATTTTCCTTGGTTAAAAACGGCTTGCAAAACTTCATCAAACCCCTGTCCATATATGCAAATCCCCTTAAAGCTATTTAAGTTTTACTATATTTCAGTGGGAGGTGCTACATCTAAATGCAGGAGCGAAAAGTTAAAGAAACCAAAAAATCTTTATCTTTTTAGAAGAATTAAATAAATTAGAGGTGGTTGCGATGGGAGTTTTTACGCAGAAAGATGAAATTGAACGGCTTGCAAGAGAGCTTGCGAGTAAAATTCAGAGAAGATACTACGACGTTGTAGAGGACTCTGCCAAAGAAATTGCAGAGGAGCTAATTGAGGAAAAAGGTCTTGACGATATTTGCAGAGATATTGACGAAGCAATAAGCTATGCGGATGAGATGATACATTATGAAGCTGACAGGCTCGCATTACCTACATACGACAGCTACTTGCTTGCAACTTTCGCTCCTTATCCAGAGAATCAGGAGGTAGATGAAACGATTGTCGGAGAAGTAGTTTGCGGTGAAGAGTTTGACATTGATAGAGCCGTTTCAGTTTACGCCTACGAGCTTTGGAGAGTGGGCATAGAGAAAAGCTTGAGAAGGATTTTAAAGGAGAAGTGTTCTAAAGCAGGAAAGTTGAGGAGCGTTCTTGCAAAGGTAAAAGGGTGATGAGATATGCTTGCTAAGGCTAAAACACTCGTAAAAGATTTGGAAAGGTTTTGCAAATCGTTGGGTGGAAAGCCAGAAAAGACTGCGTGGGATTTTGGATGCATAGTAAATCCTGAAAAAGTCTTTGAAAACTGGAATGAATTTTTAGAATTGCTTGAGAAGGCAAAAGATAATCCAGAACTTCATGCGATATACTTTGGAAGAGAAGATGCTTACATCTTTTACCACCCTGAAAGAGCAATGGGTGGCTTTAGACTGACTAAATACATTCCAGAAATTTTAGAAGATGAGGAAATGGCTGACCTGCATACCAATGTCGAGTCAGAATTCTGGAAACACATGCGTAGCAAAGGGATAGAACCAGAATTCCAGTTCATACCGAGGGTAGATGTTGGAGAGTGGGAAGGAAAAACATACATCGATGTTGAAGCAGAAGTAACTCAACCAGAATTGAGTGACTTAAAAAGAATTGCAAAAGCAATGTTGAACTTCAAACGCAAGTTAAACGGGTTGATTCAAAAATATTAACCGTTAGTGTGGGGTGATTTAGAATGGTGAGTAGAGAGAAGTTGCAGAGACAATACTGGAGAGAAAGATACGAGCTACAATTGGATGCTTTAGAGGATGCAGTTGAAGTGTGTGCACCTTATGCTGTCAGAGAAATTAAGAGACTAACACATAACCTGCTTATTTCAGTTAAGAATGGAGAAATATCTGGAACAGACTACGAGGAGCTCGACAAGAGGTTAGAAAGATTAGTGAGTGAATTTATGAGTAAATGCGTTCGTAAAAAGAGGTGATTTAAAATGGCAAGGAGAAGGAGAGTAGTTTGTAAGGTCAACAGCAGGAGTTTACCATATTACTACGACAACAGAGTATCCTTCTTCGATTTGAAGGGCAAGAAGCACATAGTCAGAAAAGAAGATTTTATGGATGTTACGTCTGAAGGAGGGAGATTTCATCAGTTTTACACGTATCTCGTTAAAACAGACTTAGACACCTGTCTCGAAATGGATGGAGAACCAATAGAAAGAATAGACTAACGAAATATTACCCAAGGAACGTTTTTCCATTTTTTAAACAACCATTCCGCTTCGGACATTGCACTTCTACCGCTTTCACCAAGTCTTCTTGCGAGAACTTCTGCTCGTGAACGGTAAACTTCAGCCCTGTTTTTGAGTCCGAGGTTCTCGTATGCTTCTGCGAGGTTTCTGCAAGCAAGCATGACCCCTTCATCATTTCCAAGAATCTCGAAGATTACGAGAGCATCTTCGAGAAGTTTTACGGACTTGTCGTATTCACCGAGAGCGTTGTGGGCAACGCCAGCGTGAAAGCAAGCTTGTGCATATACCTCTGAGTCCTTGGACTTTTTCGCAACCTTCAGAAACTCTAAGGCAAGGTCTCTTATCTCTATGAGTTTATTCCTGCTATCCGCAAGATAAAATCCGAGAACGATAGCGTTGTTATACGCTGTAAGGATTACATCAGTTACCTTAATTCGCTTTTTATTCTTTCTATAATAAGATATAACGTCCAAATACAGCTTAAATGCGAGATATGGTTGTTTTGCGAGGAAATATTCGTCAGCCTTCTTAACAACCTCAGCGATATTCATGTTTTATAATCTACAAAAGAAAAATTTAAGTTTTACTATAGTTTTCTGTCGGCTACCTCGTCCTAACGGGGACGGAGCATCGGGACGGCTGTCAAGGAAATTCAAGCAGAGTCTTTTGCTTAACATAAGGTTTCAACTTTTCAGTCGCAAGGAGTCCCCTTCCGAAAGGGAGGGGAGGGATTGCGACACAATCTTTCACACAGAAAAATATTTATACTTCTGTGTGAAGTTATGGGTGTGAAACTAACAAAGACAGTAGTGTTAAAGCTTGCAGAACACGACAAATCTTTAGACAAAACTTTGAAAGCATACTCAGAAGGTCTTAACTTCGCCTCCAAAGTTGTCTACGAAAACGGAAAACCAATTTCGGCAAACAACCTCCAAAGAATTTGTTATCCCATCCTAAGAAACAAGATTGGTCTCAAAGCACAAATGGCTTGTAACGTTTGTAGGCAAGTAGCGGGAGCTTACAAATCGATGAAATCCAATAGAGAGTGGAAGCTTGCAGAGTTTGACGCAAGAACGATGGTTCTGTCCTACGGCAGAGATTTTTCATTTAAAGGCGAATATTTAAGCATAACAACGCTGGATGGGAGAAAGAAGTATAAGCTGATAATCTATGACTATGCAAAACAATACTTCGACGGGACATGGAAATTTTTGGCTTCCCGTTTGGTTAAGAAAGGCAACGAATACTACTTCCATTTGTCAGTTGAGAAAGAAATTCCCGATGTTGATTTATCAAAAGCTAAAAAGTTTATGGGGGTGGATATTGGGTTAAATTACATAGCTGTTGCTTGCACGACAGATTTGGAGTGTAAATTTTTCGGTGGAGGGATTATCAAGCACATAAGGCACATGTTCGTTAACATGAGGAGGCGTTTACAGAAGAAGGGCACCCGCTCAGCCAAGAGAGTTCTGAAGCGAATGGCTGGGCGGGAGAAACGGCTCATCAACAACATTTGCCATACAGTGAGCAAGAGAATCGTAGAGTTCGCTGTTAAGAAGGGTGTTGATGTGATCGGGCTTGAGAATCTGAATGGAATAAGGAAGAGAGCGAAGGTCAGAAAGAAGCAGAGATACGACTTCGAGTCGTGGATTTACCGAAAGTTGCAGTTCATGATTGAATATAAAGCTAAGGAGAGAGGAATTCTCGTTGTTTACGTGGATCCAAAACACACATCTATCACATGTCCTCGCTGTTACCATGTGAACAAAGCTAACAGGTCTGGAAAGCTATTTAGATGTAAGGCTTGTGGTTACACTCTGAACGCAGACCTTGTGGGAGCAAGAAATATTGAAAGAAAAACTCGTGAGTTCCGCTATATGCGGGACTTGCTGGGGTGCTGTCAGCCACCCAGACGTCCCCTCGAGGGACAAGCCCCGTCCGTCAGAAAGGGGTAGTTGACCCTTTCTGGATGGAAATGAGGTTCGTATTTTGCACATTTATCGCATAGCCATTTTAACCTTCTCGCTTGCCTTTGAAAGGAAGGTTTGCAGTAAATACAGTCGAACTTACATCCAACATACGGATTCCACGTTTTAACGCCAGAATACATGCGGTTTGACACTTGTAACCACCTCAACTAATTCTCAGCTTTTCTCTAACACCATCAAGGCTTAGGCGGGTGTAAATCATTGTGTTTGCTATATTTGTGTGTCTAAGAACCTGTGCAACGAGCCTAATATCCTTAGTTAACTCATACAAGAACAAACCGAGTCCGTGTCTCAATGCATGTGGGTTGAGGTCGAGCAACCGTCTTGTAGCCCTCTCCACAGTTCTCGGACTCGCATCAACCACTTTACCCTCCCCGTTTAAACTTCTGACCTCGAAATAATAGTTCCAGAACTTCAGCTCGTTCATAGGGACGTGGTCGAGAGGAATCGGTCTGTAAACGACATCCTGCTTTTTCCTCTGCTTTAGAGTAGGGACGTTGAAGGTTTTAGAAATGAGGTCTACATCCCTCTTTCTTACGTAGGTGATCTCAGAATCCCTTAGTCCAGCCCAGAACAGCAGTCCCGACACGAATCTGTCTTGGAGCAGGGTTCTTCCTTTTCTCTTTGAGGGGTCTGCGTTCATCGCATCTTCATACAGCTCCGCAAGTCTGTTTACGATGTAGTATGGATTGCCCATCTTGCTTGTTTCTATCACTATTACTTTGGGGTGGTTGCTGAAGAACTCAAGGACTTGTCGGACTTTGCTATTTTCCGACACTCCGAGATACCGAAGTGTCGTAGTTTGTAGTATTTTTCCCTCGGAAACACTATCCCCAGACTCCATGTTTTATACAAACTCCGACACGAATATAAATTTGTCGGTTTTTACAAAAGACGACACCAAATTTACTTTCAGACAGAGAAAAAAGTCAAATAGGTTAAACCATAAGTAGAACCTTCTACTCAAATATAGTAAAACTTAAATATCAGTAGCACCTACTACTTAACATGGAGTGGGTAGATGAAGTTAAGGAGATGGGTAAGGAGATGGGAGACGTTGAGGTTTATGTGGATGGTAAAGCCGTTTTTATTCACAAGCCAATGCAACCCCACATCCTTGCACACAGTGCAATTAAGGTTACAGAGGTGAAAGAAAACATCTTCGAAGTTCAGGCAAATATTGTTGTAAGAAACGAGGATGTATCTAAAATTTCCAGACTTGGAATCACAGTCTACAGTTACACCCTCGATGGGCAACACAATATCGCTAACTTTTCTTTAGTTGTTTCTTCTAAGGAAAGACTTCAGAAAGTTCTTAGCACAATCTCAGAAGTTTCAATTTAATTTTTTTTAATTATTTTTTGTGAGTGATACTATGAGCGAGGAGATTTTTGTTAGGGTTGAGGGAGATAAAATCCTTGTAAAAACACCATACGATGCTTATTTCATCAGCAAAATCAAGAAAGCATTCACGGACTCAGAGAGAAGCTACGATGAAGCTCAAAGGCTCTGGAGGATAAACTACACACAGGAGAACTATCAGCTCGTTGAGAAAATTGTTCAGGAGCACTTCTTCAACACGGAGGAAAAGCTTGTCATTTTCAAGTGCATGGGCAAAGCTCCACGAGTGAACAATATGATGCTCGTGGATTATTCGAGAGACTACGACAGGAAAAAGAGAGCATGGTGCTTTGACGTAATAGTTTACGAGAGAATGGGTTCTCACGGGAGCAGAAAGTATCCGCAGTTCAACGGACTCGTCCTTGCAAAGGTTTTCATGAACAATGAGACTAAAATCTCCTCGAAGGGTGAAATGGAATACAAGGTCTACCCCTACACCAAATCACTGCACATGACCGCTGTTGAACTAATAGAGAAGGCAGAGAGTCTCGATGACTACGAGAAAATCGTCGAGAAGCTGGACAGGATGGTTCAAAAGCTCGAAGGATTCAGCGTTGAAGTTGCAAAGGAAGCCGTAATCGTTAAGGGATTCCTTGTCGTTTCTTCTCTGCCGTCAAAAGCTCTTCTCGATAAAATCCTACCAAAGGAATACAAGCAGAAGAGGATTGGCTGTGAGGTTATCCAAATCGTCAGGGGCTATTTTTACAACAAGCTCGGAGTTCTCAGCAGGAAGTTCTACAACGACATCCTGCAAAAGCACGGAGTTTGGGCTGGATTCGGTTACATCATTCCAGCACACAGGGTTCACCAGTTCATCAGAGACGTAGAAGAACTCAGAGAAGCTTACAAGAAATTCGAGGAAGAACTAAGAGCATTCCTTGAGAGAGGAGAAATTCCAGAGGACAAGAGAGAAAAAGTTGAGCAGGGTAGAGTCAACATAGACTCAGAATACCTTGAAATCGTAAGAGAATACCTTGCCGAGCATGGAATCACCGAAATCAGAGTTCCAGACATCGTTGATAGGGTGAAAATCAGACTAATCCCGTTCAGCATCGATGTCAGGATGGTTGAAGAATACCTTGAGGACAAAGCCATTCAGAGCGTCCAGAGAGAGCTTGAAATGGTCAAGCAGGAGATGTTCAAGAACTTGAAGGAACAGCTTGAGGAGAAAATCAACTCGATTTTCGAGAGACTCAAGAACTATGAGACGAAAAAGATGACGAAGAACGTTCTGAGAAAGCTCAAGGAAGACATCGATTACGTTCTGAAGACTGCTGACGAGCTTGGAGTAAGAGTAGAAAGAGTTGAGGTTCTAAAGAGGACTATGGAAGCTATGGAACAAGAAAAACTCAAAATTCCTATAGAAAAAGTAGATGGAAGGTTGAAAGCTCTTCTCAAAGAGCTACAGTCTTAACTCTTATATTTTTTTTAGAGGATAAATACTCATGCAGTTGCAGTTGACAGTCGAAACGCTCGAAAAAAAGGTCAGAAACCTTGAATGCCCCTTTTGTCCGTATAAGGCAGAATACGTTTCTGCTTACATTCAGCACATCGTAAACAAGCATCCTCTCGACAAGTGTCCTGCCTGCGGCTATAACGGTAAAAACGTTATAACACACCTTGCAAGGCAGAAAGACAGAGTTCACAGGATTCTGTATGCGATTTACGGGAGTTCGACTAAGAAATGTCACCAAAGACCTCGCAAGTTGATGAAGATTCGTTCCGAGTTGTGGGGTTAATAAGTAGTAGGTGCTACTCAAATATAGTAAAACTTAAATAACACAGAGGGTGTAGAAAATGGGGGTGAAAAAATGATGCAAATATGGGTTGAAAAACCACTACCATACGCCTTTGCCGAAGGAACAGTCCGAAAAATGACGGAAGAGCAGTGGGAAGAGTTCAAGAGAAAAAATGAACCGATACACATAGACGAGGGATGGCTTATCGTCAGAAACGATGACGACATGGAAATAATCATCACTGGAGTTGGCAAATACAGATTCGAAGGCTACATATATTACAAAAAGAAACAACAGCTCTACCAAGGGACGATATTGCCTCCAGCTTCAAAACATTGGGGCAAAGGACGCATGAAAGTCGATGAGAAAGGAAACTGGTTTGACGTAGATGACTTGCGATAACAAAATAGTCTTTAATTTCCACTTCTTTCTTTTTTGTGTGTAGCACCTACTACCGAAATATAGTAAAACTTAAATAGCTTGAAGGTGTAATGACTACTATGAGCTGGATAGTTAATGGAATTATAGGTAGGAAAGCCCAGTTCTCAACAGTAGTAGTCTATCAAACCAGCGATCCCAAGAGGTTTAAGCAGTTTCTTGAGTATTGTTCCAGAGAAGTTCAAAACCACAAAATAGCTAAGGTTTACGTCTTTTTCGTTTGGAGAGGTTTGTTTGAAGTTAATTTTTCTTCAGGTGAGTTTGCTTATGTTCCAGTTTCCCAGCAAGTTAGCTCAAACGTTCCTCTACCAATGCCAACGACCACAACTGGTTCTGCAATAAGATCTCTCGAAATGGCTTTAGACTACATAGACCAGCAATTCAGAGCTAACGAGAGAATTTGGTTCATTATCTATGGAATCTTCCAGAGAAACGACGTTCTAACAAGTGCTCTGAGGGCATGGACTTTCGACACAGAAATATACAATAGAGGACATACCATCGTCGTTTTCACGGAGAATCCGAATGCTCTGTTTGACGATGAAACTCTCAAGTATTTCAACTACGTCAAAGTTCCCACATCTACGGAGGAAGAAAGAAAACAGATTCTCGAAACCATAATAAAAACAACTGGGTTAAACAAGAAGGTGAACAGTCTCATCCATGCTACCGCTGGGCTTAATTTGCACGAAGTTGAAAGTGTTGCCTTGAAGTCCATCTACAAGTTCAGAGACCTTAAGCCAGAGGCTTTGGCGGAATACAAGAACGACATCATCAGAAAGAGCGGAATTCTCGACATCGAAGAGCCAGAATACGGGTTTGAAGCTGTGGGAGGATACGACATTCTCAAGAAATTTATCAAGGACAACGTCATCAAAATCCTCCAGAATCCAAAAAAGGCTGAAAAGCTCGGTCTTAGACCACCAAGAGGACTATTGCTCTTTGGAATGGGTGGAACTGGAAAGTCTTTATTAGCAAAATCTCTTGCAAAGGAGATTAAACTCCCCTTCTTGAGGCTGAGAACGGAAAACATCGTCTCCAAGTATTACGGTGAAACCGAGAGAAGCATGGCGAGAGCACTTGAATTGGCAGAGGAAATAGCCCCATGCGTTCTCTTTATTGATGAAATTGATCGCTTCGGGCAAAGAGGACAATTGGGTGAACATGAAGCTTCAAGAAGAACATTCAGTATTTTGTTAGAGTGGTTGGGTGATGCAAAGAGAAAAACAATTGTAATCGGTGCAACAAACAGAGTTGAAGATTTAGACGAAGCATTCATCAGAGTTGGCAGATTCGACTACATAATCCCGATGCTCCTCCCAGACCTCGAAGCGAGAAGGCAGATTCTCCACGTTCACACTAAAGTCGTCAGAAAAGTTCCTCTGGACAAGTCAGTAAACTTGGATGAAATAGCAGGGAGAACGGAGTGGTTCACTGGAGCAGAGATTGAGGAGCTGGTTCTAAGGTCTGCGAGAAATGCATTGAAGAACGATAAAAACAAAGTTACCGCTGAAGACTTCGAAAAAGCGTTAGCAACGTTTAGAGTAAACATCGATGCAAGAAGGGAACAGATGGAGAGGTATCTCAGACTTGCAGAGCAATTCTGCAACGATGCGGAGTTCTTAACGAATCTCAAGGAGATCTACAAAGTTAAAGTTAAAGATAGAGTTGAGTTGCTTAAGAAAGAACTTCAGCTGTGAACTACCCCTCCCTTACGGAAGGGGCTTCTCCGACCGTGCCTTCATGGCGTCGGGGAACTCCAGCACGGAACCCCTTTACGGAGACCTCTGTCCCAGAGGCGTCCCCGACAAAGAAATTTGTCACCAAAGATACATATATAATTTGCGG
>Ga0180301_10003793_pt1 | contig 11739 bp, 14 predicted proteins | sample GuaBasSediGuay16_FD_121797 | JGI IMG/M metagenome (GOLD analysis project Ga0180301, IMG submission 121797) | Subseafloor sediment microbial communities from Guaymas Basin, Gulf of California, Mexico - Guay16, Core 4569-2, 12-15 cm | ecosystem: Environmental > Aquatic > Marine > Hydrothermal...
AACAAATTATTACAATACTTCCCGCAGGAAGAAATAGGTATGATGAGAAATAGGTTACGAAGACATAAGCTAATAGAGTAAGGGAAGAAAAGTTTTGGCGCCGGGGGGAGGACTCGAACCTCCAAACCACCGGTTTAATTCATATCACAGAGAGAGCGGTGTTATATCACAGCAGTTATATAGCAGTGATATACGCAGTGATATAACAATATCTCCCACCGCTTCTACGGATGATTTAGATACTACTACTATAGTAGAAAAGGTGGTTTCTGATCCCAGATTCGAAGAATACCTTTACAACAGGTACAGAAGGGACTACGCATACTATGTTTACAGGAACGCTAAGCTGCTACCTAAGGTCCTGGAGAACCCGGTGATTCTTAAAAAGCTAAGCTACAGAAAAGCAAAGGCGGTTATTGAAAGCATAACTTCTGTGAAGGATTTCGCAAAAATATTGTTCAAAAAAGAACCCGACATCGACACTAGGCTTCTGAGAAAGCACCTGCCTGAAAAACGCAGTAGCGAAGTAACAAGCAGCATAATAGAATATGAAATTAAAATCAACGAGGGAAAAAGGAAGTCAATAATAGAGCAAGCAGTTGAAGCCATAGAGAAAATCCCTCCTGGAAAGTGGAAGCTAGCTACAGTAACAGACTTCTTCACCGGATTAAGAGCAAGCGAAATAGCTTTCATGTTCAGGAACTGGAACGCTTTCAGGAAACTTGACTTAGGCGAAACAGTGCTAATAACTCTCGACTACGACAGGAAAAAGAAGAAAGCATACATAACATTAGTTCCTAAGAAGCTCTACGAAATACTTAACAAGCATTTGCCGCTGCATCTAAGTGATTTCTACTGGTTAGACGATGTAAGAGAGCGCTACGGTGTTAGGGTGAGCATTTTCAGGAAAGCATTTAACGCAATAACCTCAGGCTATTTAGATGAAGCGGAAAGGGATCTGCTACAGGGAAGGCTTTCTAAGACCCAGGTCCGCCACTATATAAAACATATTCTGACTATTAGCAGGAAATATTTTGAAGCCTACAAGCCCTACCTGAAAATTCTAGATAAACTCGATAATGAGCTTCAGCAAATCAATTTAAATTAAACTTTTTTCTACTCTATTTTTGATTCGAGCAAATGCTCTATTTGGCTTATCAGAAACATGTAGTCTAATCCCTTCTTTGTAATGTATATTCTCCTTGGCTTCTTCCCTCTAGATTCTATCAGTCCTTTCTCCTCCATGAAGTCAACGTATTTACTCAAGGTGGCGAAGCTTGAACCAACATGCTTCTGCAGTTCGCTTATCTTGGATCCAGGGTTTCCTCTAACATACTTTAGAATACGGTATATTATCACTAAATCGTAGCCCATGCTTGTTCTTCCCCTGTCAACTTCTAATTCTATAATTCTAGAATTTCCGTAGTTAAGGCTTTTCACAAATCATATCCCCCGCATTTACCTTTTCCTACTATTCTACAGTAAAAGTAGCATAGCTTAAAAGCCTTTCACCCCAGACTCCCCATTAAAAGTAATACCGAGTTTTATAGGAGATGCCTGAAAATATTTGGCATTAAGGTTTAAATACACATAATTTTGCGTTAGCTAATGTTAAAATGTTTCTTAGAAAGCTTCCCCAAAGAGAATTAAGCCCTAGGCTACGTTGATTTAGGCGAAGCAGTTAGAGTAAATAGGGCTAGGAAAAGATGCGAGCATTTATGGTTGCCTAAGCAGCTGTTCTCCAATGAGTTGCACCTAGTGCAACACTCTGTACTATATTAAGGCTTCTTCCGTATTTTTACCCGAGGTGGTTTCAAATGTCTAGCTCAAACTCATATAGAATCCTGGGTTCATCAAAAGTAGTTGCATCGAAAGGATCATACCGCATAGTCATACCAGCGGACGCTAGAAAAAAGTTTGCACCAGGAAGCCACGTAGTTTACGTAGAAACACCTGAAGGACTAGTTCTCATTACAAAACTTGACGAAGTAAAGAAGCTTCTAAACAAAAAGTTATAGCTATTATCGGCGTCTTTTTCTTCTGCGATCTTCAATCATGAATATGCTTGTGAAAATTATTATGAATCCGAGCATTCCTATGAAAGCTAGTGTTTCTCTACTGTAGAATAGGCTTAAAAAAGAAAGAATATATGCCATAAAGCTTGACATGCTGCCGACAACTGTTATTATTCCTTCCCTGCCTAGCTCAACAAGTTTATCTATGATTTCTTCGGGAAACATCTGCTATCACCCTTCAGTCTTCAGCGTATTTTTTATCATATATTTTAGAGGCTTTCTCGGCTGCTTTACGATATATTTTGCTTATACGTTTTAGCTCACGCTTCTCTTTGGCTGACAGGTTTCTTCTTTTGGCTGCTGCTTTAGCACGGTTTGCTGCATAGTATAGGCTTCTAAGAATAACTAACGCTGTTTTCTTCCCAATCTTCCTACTCCCCTTTCTTCCCCTTTCCAACATTGTAAGAAGTTTCTTAGCTGATTTCCTGGCTTTTTCCGGGTTCTCGAAGCTAACAATCTTAGCTACCCACTTGTGACGTGGTGGCTTAAATAAGCCGCTCTTTCCCATCCCCTATCACCTTAAATTCCCGGTACAATGAACTTGAATAGATAGTATACTGCGGCTGCGGCTGCAACAAACAGTAGCGTTAGAATCAGCGGTGAAAGGAAGCTTAGAGGTCCAAGCACGCTGTTTAAAGCGTTAAGTGCGGTGTACCATGCGTTCTGAATAACATATACTGGCGTAGTTATTGCCGACGTTAGCGCTGAAATAACTGTTCTAAACGTATCACCTATAGCACCTATTACAGTGTTAATTGCGTTCCCAACCATTACCATCAGTGGCTTAACAATGTAATTATATATGGCATCCCAAAGTCCGCTAAGAAAGTTCGAAGCCCCCTCCTGAATGGCCTGAAGAGGGTCGTTGCTGGCAGCAGCTGCAGGCCTTACACTAACAGCGAGAAGCGCTAAAAAAATAATAGGTAAAATAAGAAACCGTTTTTTCATTTTAATCACCTTCTCCTTCTTCTTCTCTTGCTTCTGCGCTTCCTTCTACTGTTCTTTCTTTTCCTGCGCTTCCTAGGCATTGCCGGATCACCATGGAACCTTTATTTTACCTTTCTTTGCTTGCCCGCTAAGATATATTAGACCTATGAAAACAGCTACAGCACCTAGCACTGTCAGGATGGCTGAATTTGTCGTAATGGCAAGAAGAAATCCTGTGGCTGCAGTAGCTATTCCGTTTATGACCTTCCTAATTACAGCTATAATAGCTAACGCCGTAGTTGTAAAGAAACCATACACTGTTGAAGTGTCTATTTTTATTGTAGTGTATATTTCTATTTCCTGGGTAACGCCTGAACTTAAAGCGTCAACAAGGTTTCCTTGGGCATCGTAGAACTTAATAATCACATAGGCTGTCTTAAGGTCGTCAAGTTCCTCGACATCGTCAGGATCAACCTTTAAAACTGCCTTTTCATCGTCTGCGCTGATGCTTCCAACATAAATGTCCGTTGTTCCATCTGATATGAAGACTTTTGCAAGCTCCCATACTGCTGCGTTCTCTAAATCGCTTAGGTCAACGTATATTCCTGTGAATGTTCCTTTAAGATCCTTCCATTTATCCTTGAACGGCAGCTTCAGTATTGCTGCTGAAGCGTTAAGCGTGAAACTTAGCTTGGCGTCTTCAGCTGTGACATCACTTATTCCCGCGTCTGCACCGGTAGATGTTAAAGCAACAATGTTTGCTCTATCCAAGTCTTCAGCGTTGTGAATAGGCATTCCGGCAACGGCATATACGCCGAACCCCACAACCAACATTACAATAACGAAGAACCCGAGTAGCTGCGCTAACCTGCTTGGTGTTTCTTTCACTCTTCTACTTATTCTTCCCATTTTATCACCTAAGCTGTTCATTTACCTCAAACTTTTTAAATATGAGTGTTCAAACCTTAATCTTGAGGGGAACATTACATGTTCAGAACTGGGTCACTTTTGGAACATAAGTGTTTAAGAGGTGGTTAGGTATGGGTTGGAAACGGGGTAGCACTGTGAATACTGTTAGCAAACATGTTAAGCTAAGACCTGAAGACATAGAGTTCGTTCTCAAATACGCTGAAGAACATGGTCTCGACTTTAGCTCTGCTCTAAGAGACATTATCAACAAGGTTAGGAAGCTAACGGAGCAGGGGAAGGTGATAATATGATAAATATTCAAGCAATAATAGCAATATTTACTCTTCTAATGCTGCTGGCTTTTCTTTTCAAATGGCTAGGTAAGCTATCGTCTGCAAGTGTTTCTCTAGGAAAATGGGTTGTAATAGGTCTAGGCGGTTTAGTGCTCACATGGGGAATATATAATTTTATTGGGTCAAGGTTTCAGCTGTGGGAACCTCTTTCTCTGGACAAGTGGCTTGCTGAACTAGCCGAATCAATGCGTCTAGACGCATTATATGATTACTTTAGAAAATGGCTTGGGTGGTTCTAATGTCGGAAATATATACTTACCTGAACTACGCTGTAGCTTCCCTTCCCCTCGCAGTTGCTGCAGGATACATTATTCACAGTATTAGAAGAAAGAGAAAAGCAACTATAAATGAGATACCGGATACTAGCGACAACGTCAGCATTGTTCTAGAAGTTCCAAGGGTTATAAGGCTTAGATTAAGCGAAGAAGACCTCTTAGAGTACGTTTTAGAAAAGAGAAAAGAGCAGCAAAAAGAGCTGAAGGAAGAGGAAGGAGAAAACACGCTACCAACAGAGGACATGATAAGAAAAGGACTTGTCAAAGAAGGGTGATGATTTATGAGGAAGGCTGCTTTAGTTCTGCTTTTCCTACTGCTAATTAATGTAGCTTCTATTCTTGTTGAAGCACAAACAGATGCACCTTTAATAACCAAGAATCACTATGGTGTTCAATGGCTTTTCTACGAGGATAAGGTTGTAGTTTATGATCCTAGCACTAGCGAGAGAATAGTGCTTTCAACTTTGCTTATGAACTCTAGGTTAAGTAAGTGGTTAGGTGCGGAAGTAAGAGTTTACGAAGAAGGCAACAAGGTCATTTATGTTTACAGTGTCTCTAAGAAAATAGGGTTAAAAACCATAGGCTTCACTGTTAAGCACGAATTCGTTTTCGCACAGACACCTGCTGTTAAGCTTAGAACTATTGTTGACTCAAACACTAAAATATTAACTAAGCTTTCTAAACTGCTAACATACCGAGTATATTATGAGCTTAAGAGTCCTAGGGAATTTGCGAGCAAAATTAAAGGTAAGCGATTGTTCTTTGACTGGCATGACATGGTTAAGAGTAAGCTTAGCTTTACTAAGTCTAAATCAGCGAACTCTCTAAGCTTAGATGTTGACTTCCAAGGAAGCAAGCTGATAATTGACCCTACTATTGGCTATAGTGAAGGAATTACTACGACAGAGTTCTATGTTGTCTACGATGATTTCCGTAGCGGTAGCTTAGATTCCTCGCTTTGGGGAACTAGTAGAAGCTATTATAAGCCAAGCACTGGTCCTAGAAATCCTGATACAATCGAATATGGTGTTAGTGTTGTTGAAGGCGGGAACGACTATGTTGCCAAGATAAGAAACTATATGAGCGGGAAAGCAGAACCAGGATATTTTGGTTCAACACAAACAGTTATTTTAAGCGCTCAATGGAATAGTCCTGTTTACTCTGTTGCAGCATGTTTCAGAGCTGTAGTTGGCGGTTCAAATCGTGGTTACGGGTACGCATACATCGAAATATACGATGGATCCTCTTGGATAACTGTTTGGTCTTCGACTTCCGAGTCTGGAACGTGGCGTACTTTCGAGTACAATTCTGAAACACCATTTTATGGTTTAAGATTCAGAACATACACTAAAATACTCACCGAAGATGGTTTCGGATACGCTCAAGCAGACATGTATGTTGACTACGTCTTAATAAACAAGACATTAGCTGAAGGACATTATTGGGCTTACAGTGATAGCAACGCAACATACGCTTTCTTTATTGAAAATGTTGAAGGCGGTGAGGGCTTCAAAGTTCCAATAACAATTGCTGAGCAGAGCGGAACCGACTTATCGGATTACCAAGTTAAGATAACTCTTAACTCTTCAAACTTTGACGGATGGGATAAGGTGCAGCAGGATGGAAGCGACATTTACTTTACTGACTCTTCAAATAATCCACTATACTACTGGTTTGAGTATTTTAACGTAACAGAGCAGAAAGCCACGATATGGGTCGAGGTACCGCAAATACCTGCTAACGGCGAAACAACAATATACATGTACTATGGCGGTGTCAACCCTTACAGCAGCTACCATGACCCAAGTAAAGTGTTTGTGTGGTGGGAAGATGCAGAAGAATGGTCTGGATGGGGTGTGCTAGGTTCTGGCAATGTTTACCAGGACAGTAGCAAGGCATTTGAAGGTACTCACTCGATAAGAAAGGATGACAACTGTGACCCTAATGGTGGTTACAAGGATTTAGGGATAACTATTGATAGAAGCGGATATGCGCTCATATATAGGGCTTATAGGCAGAGTGGGTCGGGAACTGATTGTTACGCTGATAGAGTTGGTATCGAAGATGCAAGTGGCAACGGATACACGCTAAACTTAGACCATACTACACCGTACCTAGCCATAGATAGAAGAGATTCTGGTTCAGCTACTGTTCTTGGTAAAGTAACAATATCCGACAACTTACTATCGGAATGGTACATGGCAGAGTTAGTACTACTGCCCGACAAAGTGGTTGCCAGAGTCTACGATGCCAACCAAAATCTCATAGGCGAAACCAGTACGACAGATACTGCCCACACGTCGTTCGCTAGATTCGTAATTAGAGGCGGAAGACCATACTATGTCGACGAAATCAGAATCAGGAAATACGTTGACCCCGAACCAACGGTTGCAGTTGGTTCTTCTAGTAGGCTTGGGAAAGAACTTTACGTTTTAATACCTAAGGGACATGATGTTTTAAACGTTACCCGTAGCGATGGCAACCTAACGAACTTCTTAACTTTGAGCTTTAACGACACTCATTTCGCTGTTTGCTTCAGCGTTACAGGCGACCACAACTACACAGTCTATAGTCAAGCATGGAATGCTGTTTACGACTTATACGCCAACTACACATACTACCCCCACAATGCAAACGTCACAGTATATGCAATACTGAAAGACCCCTACGGGAACCCGATAACCGACCAGAATGTTTACTTTTATTTGGTGAGGGCAGATACTAACAGCACTGTTCAAACAGATACTGAACTTCCAGATGCAAACGGAAATGCAAATGCAACTCTAACACTACTATCGCAAGACATGAAATACTATGTGCAGTGCGAGACAAACGGAAGCTATGCTGGCTTAAAGTACATTGTCATATACAGCACAGACATAGCATTCTCATATAGCGTACCAGACAATGTAACTAAAAACATAAGCTTCAACTACACTGTAAAAGCATGGCTAACAGTAGATAATAGCCCAGTAAGCACCTTAGTTGTTAATGGAACTTCCTACAGTAGTGGCGAAGTAACATTAAGTTTCACATACAATGAGAGCGGGCATCACAGCTTCTACCTTGAAGTTTCCGCTTCAAAAGATGCAGTATCTAAGAATGACTCATTTAGTAAGACAATTTTCGTAGGGGGATCAGTGAACTGGAAGGTAACTAAGGATCCAAACTTGTACTACTATCTTCCTGGTTCTAATGTGTCAATTACTATTGATTTAGTTTATGATAATGGTGAACGCTGTTCAAACAGTATTTATGTCTATTACAACAATTCTCTGTATGCAAGTGGTTCACCCATATTAGTGTTTAATGTGGCAGTAACAGAGCTTAAGCAACTGTACATTGCAAACTATACTGATTTAGATGGGAGAACTTACAGCTATACTATAGAAATCTACCAGAATGTTTTAATTGTAACCCAAGAGGTTAAGGGAAGTCTTGACCACTTAGTTGTGAACGTAAAAGTTAGGCCAGGTGTAGGCGTTATTGGAAGGCATAAGTGGGCTTTTTACTTGCTGCAACCCCTGGAATCTAATGAGTACATATATGATGTTAGCGTTGGCAATGAATGGTTAACTCTTGAGTCCATTACGCTTAAGCAGATAGAGAACACGGTTGATTATGATCTAGTATTTATTAATTACAGGGACAAGGACATTTACTTGAATGTTACCGTAAGCTTCACAGATGGGTTCAGAACAATTGCTTCAGAAGCACATGCAAACATTAGAGTTCTTGCAACAAACATTAAATCTGTTGAATCATCTCTAACATTAAATCTTAGCAGAGATGCACCGGTTTATCTCATAGTCACGTTTGAAAGCAGCGAAGGAGACAGCTTCACATATTCAATGCTAACACCGATTAACAGACATAATTTAGCAGCAGTCTACTTTAAAGAACTAGACTCTAATGGTACCGAAGAATCAATGATATTAAATGTTAAAGACAATGTTGACACTTCAAAGGACTTATACAGCTATATTGCATGCGTTAACGGCTTAGGGGTCACCCCTGACCCCGACAATCCCCCAATAATAGAGGTTATTGTTCCGGAAAGCTTAACAGCTAAGGTTACTTTAAATGTTCCTAACCAGGTGTTTGAAACCGGAAACAAAGCATCCTTAAGCGTAACTGTCGAAGTATCAACCAATATAGAATACTATGTTAAAGTCTACGTTAACAACCAAGAATATTTCGAAAAAATCGCTAAAGGAAATTCAACAACACATTACATATTAGAGGTTCCGCCTGCACCAACACTTTCACTAACCCGTATTCCCATAGAAGCAGAAGCTAGAGAATCATTCACAGGATATTTGCTTGGAAAAGACACTAAGGAACTACTAGTTTACAATGTCGGACCCACAATAATTCTGAACTCGCCCGCAGAAGGATCAACACTAAGCAACATAACGATAATTGACTTAACGGTTAGAGACAGCTCAGGGGTTAGAAGCGTAAAGTACAGGTGGGATATTGAACCTGAAAACGCCTGGCATAACATTAGTGAACCATACGATATTGAAGTGGACACCTTAAAGTATCCTAACGGGCTAGTAAGATTAATCGTTGTAGCAGAAGACAGCAACGGCTATGTTTCTTCCGAAACATTCACTTTCAACATTTATAATCCGGTGAAAGAAGCAGCACTATCTGCAATGTTGGAATCTGTTGCAACATGGTTTAGCAGGTACATGTTTATTCCCGCATTAGCAACAGCAGCTGTAGTAATGCTTATAGGATATGTTCTCGGGAAATGGCGTGCTTCGAAGCCTAAGCAGCCAATAATTATCAGGGTGGAGAAAGGCGGAAAAGTAAGGAAAGAACGTAGGTGAGACTTATGCGTGCATCACTTATAATAATATTTATAATGTTGATAATGCTTTCATGCACCGTAGCCGTTAAAGCACAGGATCATATTGAGGAGTTCCTATTCGATGTAGTGGTGACATTCATTAATCCTGACGGGTGGGAAATAGTTGCTAAAGATGGATGGCAGGTAAGCGGAAATATTAGAATCTATGTGTACACTAACCAGCCAGGCCAGGTAAGTGTCACGGCTGTTGTTGATAATGAAAAAATACTTGATGTTAAGGAGGACATTGAGTTTAAGCGAGAATACAGCCTCAGCATTCCTGAAACAAAATATGGGAAAACACTTACAATAACCGTGATAATGACGTGGGGAAGAATTTCGAAAACAGTTGTTAAGAGCTTCACAATTGTTAAGTCACCTGTTCCTGTTAGGCAAACACTGTTTACTTTCACAATACGTCAAGTTCAGGAAATGCTGTCTGAAGCGAAATGGGACAGCATTCTTAAAGCGCTTTTAGCAGCACTAGCAGGCTTAGGCGTAGCAATATTTCTAAAATATAAAGCGCTAATGCTTGATCCGATAAATGCTCTGCAACTGCCATTAATAGGGGCTGCATCTGCTGTTGCTTTCCTGGCGGATCCGGACCACGGTGCAGGATACTTCCTTATTTTCCTACTATCGGACTTTATGAGCTACAGGTATCTTAAAGGACCTACGCTAATCGGCATTCTAGACATTAGAGTTAACAATAGAAGAGTGTGGGACATGGAGCTACCGATTTACTCAACCGAGGAAGGCAAACTAGCTGTTGCACTGCAGCGCAGCGACTGGGCAATTAGAAGGCTACTTGGTAAACATGTTTATTTAGAGTTCACAGGAAAAATAGATGAGCTATGGAAGAAAAACGAATACGTAGATTTAATAGTTGCTGAAAAAGCGGAGCTGAAAGAAAAAGAGGTAGAGGAAATATTTGAAAACGAAGAAATGGAGGAGCTCAGGCCTGAGCGTAGAAAAAGAAAAGTATGGGTGTTCGAAATCACACCTGCAGACGCTCACACTCTAGAGTTTATCGAGAACGCTGAAGAATTTGAGAAGCTAAAGGAAGAATACTTAGAGCTTCTAGGCAAATACCAGAGCTTAGCGTTGGCTTTCGAAAGAAAAGTTGAGGAAGCAAAAGCGAAGGCAATAGAGGACGTTATTAGAACATTAGAAGGCGGTGAAGTCTTTGAGCAGTAGGGAACTTAAAATATACAGGCCTTTAGAGCTATACTATTTGCTTCTAAGCTATTTTGTTAAATCCAGGGATCTAGGAAAGCTTGTTGCAACAGAGGACCCAGAGGTCCTAGCCGAAATACTTGACATTATTGAGAAGCTTAAGGAGAAAAACAATGAATTAAGCATAGAAGCAATAGAAAGGTTTGAACGCAGGCTTCTGAGAAGAGCAACAGCAAGATTCATTAAGAGAGTGCAAGATGAAATGAAGAGTGCAGGCAAAATACATAGAATATTCAGGGACCTTATTTCAGCGGGTGGTGTAGTTTCGGAAAAAGAACTTAGAGAAATTGAAAGAGTTCTCGAATCCTCAAGAGCAAGCTTCTTCTCTAGGTTCATTAGGAAAGAAGGTGTTGAAAATGACGTTGGCAGCTACAACGAATGATGGTTTCAGAAGAATTTACATTAGAAGAGATAATCCTATTGCAAAGCTTATTTTCGCCGTTAGAGAAGAGCTAGGCGGCGATGCAGGAATAATAGTTGGCGTTGTTGCTAGCGAAAGGTCTCTGCTTAGAAGAAATACTGGTAAAACAGTTTTCGCATTGAAAACAGCTGCTTCATACTATAAATACTACTACATGTACCCTAAGGTTTTAAGCGACGAAGACTCATGGGAACTCGCATTCGACAGCGTAGTTTTCGACCTGGAAGCTCTTGACGCCAAGCTCAGCAGCGGCGATGAAAAACAAATAATAATATGCGACGATATTGGAAGGTGGTTTCCGAGAAGAAACGTTTACACTAAAGATGAAAGAGAGATTCTGGGGAGATTCCAGACTTTCAGGCTATTAGCTGCAGGGCTAATATGGACCACTACGAGCGTTTACAATGTTCCCACAAGGATTCTAATAGAAACAGATATTGTAGCTTTCATAACAAGGCATGATAGAAAACAGAGCATAGCAGACTTCAGGAAACCATACGTTATAGGAACCTCTAAAATTGTTTTTCAAAAAACAGACATCCCAAACCACTACTTCACTGTTTGGATACCGGACAGCGTATATTACAGGTATGTTAGGGAAAGAATATCGAGATTCGGTGCTTCTGCGAACCCCTCTGGGGAACAGCAAATCTAATTTTTTATGGTTTAAAAGTTTTATGCGGGG
>Ga0180301_10003794_pt1 | contig 11738 bp, 12 predicted proteins | sample GuaBasSediGuay16_FD_121797 | JGI IMG/M metagenome (GOLD analysis project Ga0180301, IMG submission 121797) | Subseafloor sediment microbial communities from Guaymas Basin, Gulf of California, Mexico - Guay16, Core 4569-2, 12-15 cm | ecosystem: Environmental > Aquatic > Marine > Hydrothermal...
GAATAATATTGTATTTAAATATCGGACAAAATAATCATATGATGTCAGAATTAAACATGGTCTCAACAAATTACCTAAAAGCCTGCCAAGAGATTGTTGTAGATATCAGGAGCATTCAAAACCTCCCAGGACTTTATCAACTCAGGATGTTTCTTAAACCAGACCAACTCATAAGACTTTTGTTTACCCAGACAGTTGCTAATAATACACTCATAAAGCAGGTCTTTTATCTGTGACCTCAAAGAAAGCATTTCATCATTGGACTTGCTTGAAAGAATATCCTTGATCGCTTTTATATGGTCGTTAAGTTTACCCTTTTTACCCGATACGCCGTTTTCCGATACAAACCTGTCAAAAGCGCTACAAATAGAACTGTGATATACATAACCACGAACCTTGAGATATTCAAAAAAAGAATCTACGGTCTTATCCGTTACTTCAAAATTTTCATCTACAGGCTGCCTAACACAATAATCAGTGATAAAATCGTTTACATAACCAAGGGTAACCAACTCATCCAGTAAAGGTGGCTTTTCCAAAGGCTCCACATATATGTCAGGGATTATACCCCCACCGCTGAAAACCGGCCTACCGGAATTAGTGTAAAAAAGAACCTGTTTACGGGATTTATCTTTTAAAATCAGGTTGCTCCTGTTTGTATCTTTTTGGATACACCTATTCGAGGGTGCATAATATTTAGCCGTTGTCAATTTTAAAGCTGAATTGTCAGAAAACTGAAGAATTTGTTGCACAAGTCCTTTACCATATGAGGATGAACCGATTACAAGCCCTCGATCATTGTCTTGGATGGCGCCAGCCAGAATTTCAGCCGCCGAGGCTGTTTTATTATCTATGACCACCACCAGAGGACCATCTTTATATATTCCATCCGTCCTCGATTCATATGAGCGCAACCTTACTGTTCCACGTCCTTTCACATCGACTATCTTTTCTCCCTTTTTTAAAAACAGGGCGGTGACTTCAACTGCTTCATATAAAAGGCCACCGGGATTACCCCGCAAATCAACAACCAAACCATTCATACCTTTTTCTAAAAGTTGGGAAACCGCCTTCTTGACCTCAATTGCACTTCCCTCAGAAAACCTCGATATCCTGATGTAGCCATTGTTATCATCACTGATCCCAAAAAAGGGAACAGGATCAATGTGGATTTCATCACGTACAAGCCTAACATTAAAATTTTTTCCCAAAAGTGGACGTCTCAGTTGAAGATTAACAGGGGTTCCTTTTTTACCTCTTAACAGCTTAATACAATCAAACCTGGATTTCCCCACAACATCAACCGTATCGACCATTAGGATTCTGTCACCAACTCTGATATTCGCATAATAGGCTGGGTTCCCCTCTATAACAGACTCCACCAAGAGTGTATCCAGGCGCTTTTCGACGATGATACCAATTCCGCTGTACTCACCACGGGTTTCCTGTAAAAGATAATAATAATTCTGTCCGGAAAGATACTGGCTATAGGGATCAAGTTTGCCAAGCATACCACTTATGCCGGCCTTTATCAATTTCTCCGGATCAAGGTTGTCAACATATTTGTCTGTAACTGTAAGCGCTATCCTGTCGAAAAGTCTTATAAAAGTGTAGATTTTTTCAGACGATGCCCAGGCAAATCCAACAGCTAAGCATAATAAAAAAAAAGGCCCAATTATTATACCTAATTTGATCTGGGCTATTTTTTTCACCATATCGATCTTTAAGACCGTTAAAGACTATTTTATCGTAAATCTTTTTACAACTATCTCCTTAACCCTCCGTTTAATATTATCAATATCGTCCATGCCATCCACGACTTTAAACCTATCTTTATGGCGTGTTGCAAGTTGCAAATAACCCTGCCGAACAAGTTCAAAAAATCTCGTCCCCTCCGATTCAATCCGGTCTTTTAATTTTCCGGCGAGTTTCAACCTTTTAAGTGACTCCTCCACAGTAACATCAATAAAAATAGTCAGGTCGGGTTCCAATCCATTAGTGGCTACCTTATTTATCATTTCAATTTCCTTTATCTCCAGACCTCGACCAAAACCCTGGTAGGCAGTTGATGAATCGGTAAAACGGTCACATATCACCGCTCTTCCCGACACAATGGCTGGCCTGATCACTTCATCAACAAGCTGAGCTCTTGAGGCACTGTAAAGCAATAATTCAGTCAAGGCGCTCATGTCGCCGGCTCTTTTATCTAACAGCAATTTCCTTATTATCTCCGATATCCTCGTCCCCCCCGGTTCGCGAAGCAAAACCACATCGTAACCCTTCTCAGTTAAGAATTTCTCAAGCAAATGACATTGGGTGCTCTTGCCGGAAAAATCGATACCCTCAAAACTGATAAACATCACTGCCCTCCTCCTGAAAACACCAATACTAAAGCCAAAATTATAATTATCCCTCCCACCAGAGTGCTCAAAGCTGGGATTTCATTAAATATGAAAATCGCCCAGATGGAGGCTAAAACCGGTTCACCTACAATTGATAAACCGACCTTATGCGCCTTGATATATTGCAATGAATAATTATACAGAGAATGGCCGAGAAGAGTTGGACCAACAGCCAATAAAATGAAAAACAGGTAATTCTGGGAATGATATGTTTGAAAAAATTCACCACTCACTAATAAAATTATACCCAGAGTAAGTGCGGCCACACTATAAACCGTAAAGATATATGGAAAAACACTTACCCGGAAACGAATCGCCCGCCCAATAAAAAGGTATCCTCCAGCCATTATCGCTCCAGCCAGAGCCAATATATCGCCAAACAAATATTGTTTTTCAAGTTTAAAATCAAAACCTGCAATTATCGCAGAACCTATGATAGCCAAGACAATGGCAAAAACTCCTTTAAATCCTATTTTCTCCTTTAAAAATATCAAAGCCAAAACCGCCACGAAAACAGGTTGGGTTGTAACCAGCACAACCGACGAGGATATCGAGGTATAACCCAGGGAGGCCACCCAGAAAAAGAAATGCCATCCCAAAAGTATTCCGGCTAAAACAGTCATCAAAAAAGACAAACGAGTGAACTCGTAAAAACGCTGACGATATATCGTTAGGGCAAAGGGTAAAAGAATCAGGGTGGCAAAGAACTTTCTATAAAATGCTATAACTGTTGATGGAGCATCACAAGCTCGTATAAGAATAGCTGCCCATGAAACAGCAAAAACTGCCGGTATTAGCAACGGCCATTTAGATTTAATCTCCACCTTTAAGTGCTTGTATACTCCTCTATCTTCTCAAGCTGGGATGAGTTACCAATCAATATCAGAGTATCCCCTTCCTCAATTAAAAAGTCGGGTGGAGGGTTATAATACATCTCCAATCCCCTCTTTTTGGCACCGATAACTGTAATACCCAGCTTTGACCTTATACCGGAATTTTTCAATGTGGCGCCAACCAGTCTTGACCCCTTCTTGATGGCAACCTCTTCAATCTTCAAACCATCATGAGCTCCATCTGCAGCCAAGCTCATAAAATCCACGACATTGGGTCTTATGCTTGTTTGAGCCATACGAATACCAGCATAAATTTGAGGAGAAATAACCTTTGTTGCTCCGGCCCTCAACAACTTAATGCGTGCTCCCGGACTATCAGCACGAGCCATTATAAACAGGTCAGGATTAAGCTGTTTGGCCGACAGGGTCACATAAACTGCATCAGCCTCATTAGCAATCGTATTTATCAAACCTTTGGCCCTTGTGATGCCTGCCGCCTTGAGAACCTCATCATCGTCACAACTACCACTGATAAACGTAATACCAGAATTTTCCATTTGCTCCAAAAGCTCTGTTGACCTTTCAATAACTACAAAAGGAACATGGTTACGTTTAAGCTCCTGGCATACAGTTTCACCAACTCTGCCATAACCGCAAACAATGTAGTGGTTATTTAGCTTTTTTAACTGTTTTTCCATCATTCTTCTCCCAAGGTACTTACTCAATTGCCCTTCTAACATCATTTGACCCAAAATCCTTATCGAATAGGCCGCTCCAGCAACACCGAAAACAACTAATAGGATTGTAAATATTTTCCCCTTTACGGAGAGCTGATGTACCTCTCCGAAACCGATGGTTGTAAGAGTTATTAACGTCATATAAAGCGAATCGAGAAAATCCCAGCCCTCTATAACCCAGTAACCTACAGTTCCAACTAATAATACGCTTGTGAGTACGAAAATTATCTCTCGAAATCTTTTTCCCATACTGGTTATATCGACCAAACCAATACTATTATGATACGATCGTTCTCAAAGATATCCATAACACTAAAATCGCCAATATATATCCCAGTGCGTGCTTCTAAAGTCATATACAAAGATTTGCATTATACCCGCTTTCCAGAAGTCGCCAATTCCGAATTCGATAGAATTATGGTCTCCTCTGTTAAGGGCTTATCATTCAATAGTGAATAAAGTTGCCCCGGTCTGTTGGTGATAATACCATCAACATCCAGCTCGATCAGCCAGTGCATGGCACTAATGTTATCAACCGTCCAGGCGTAAACCGGTATGTTATAAAAATGAAAACGCCGGATAACCTCGGCAGTAACGATCTCACTATGAAGATGAACTGTATCCGCACCGGTCATCTTAAATAGTAATCTGATCCATGGCCGAACCAGCCTGTTTAAATAAATGATTTGCTCCTGACCAGCAATCCAGCCTGTTTTAATATCCCTATCAATATCTTTAACCTTCTTTATGACCCAGGGAAAGAACGATGATATAAGTATACTGTCTTTCAGGTTATACTTTTTAACGAGATCTAAAACCTCATATTCGTAACCACCTGCTTTTAATTCTATATTTATATCTATGTAACCACCAAACTGCTGGAGAATCTCCTTTAAAGAGGCAAGTCCGAAACCTTTCATCTCACAAAATTCCGATAACTCTTTGAAACTGATATGCGAAACAGGCCTGGTAATGCTAAAATCTGAAGAACCGAAACGATCTGGCTTAACATACCAATCATGAAACAATACTATCTCCCCGTCAGCGGTTTTGCGAATATCCAGTTCAATCATATCTGCCTTTTCGACTAAAGCCTGCTTGAACGACTCGATAGTGTTATCAGGTAAAAATGCAGAAGCCCCCCGGTGAGCGATATTTAAAACATTTTTTTTCATAAAAAACGGGCGGTTTAAACCGCCCTTATTTTATCTGGACTTAGCAGCTATTTTCCCCTTAATTCTGCTTTTGCTCGCCGCCTTTTTAGTTTTGCCTCTGGGCTTTTTACCATTACCACCGGCGCTGATGATTGAACCATACTTGGCAATGAACTCCTCGGTTTTTCTTCGGGCAACCTCGTCGGTGTATTGCTCGGGCGGTGATTTCATAAAATATGATGATGGACCATAAAGCGTGCCGGATAATTTATTATCCAAAGCGAGCTTACAGCACCTAACGGCATCTATAACAACACCAGCGGAGTTCGGTGAATCCCATACTTCAAGTTTCATCTCCATGTTCAATGGAACATCACCAAATGTCCTGCCCTCAAGACGTATATAAGCCCACTTACGATCGGTTAGCCAGGCAACATAATCAGACGGTCCAATGTGAACATTATCCTTGCCGATATCATAATCGAGCTGGGAAGTAACAGCATTCGTTTTGGAAACCTTTTTAGATTCAAGCCTTGCCCTTTCCAGCATATTATAAAAATCAGTGTTGCCACCAACATTAAGCTGGCTTGTCCTCTCCAGACGGACACCACGTTCCCTGAATAAACGTGTCATAATCCGATGAGCAATAGTTGCCCCAACCTGCGATTTGATATCATCACCTATCATCGGGAGACCGCGTTGTTTAAACCTATTTTGCCAGTAAGACTCACGGGCTATGAAAACCGGTATGCAGTTGATAAGAGCACAATTAGCATCAAGAATCTGCTCCACATACCATTTAGTCGCCTCCTCAGAACCAACAGGAAGATAGTTGACCACAACATCGGTTCCGGAATCCTTTAATATCTTAACTATATCACTGGTAGGACCTGGTGCAACTTTGATAATCTGTGATAGGTATTTGCCCAGGCCATCATGAGTCATACCACGCTCAACCTTAACACCTTTTTTAGGGACATCGCAGAACTTATAAGTGTTATTCGGCGAGGTAAAAATGGCAGTGGCCAGATCCTTGCCAACCTTATTCCTGTCGATATCAAAAGCAGCCGAAAAATCGATGTCGGAGATGTGATATCCACCTAAGTTAACATGCATTAACCCCGGGACAAATCCATCGTCGGAGACTTTCTTGTAATACTCTACACCCTGGACAAAAGAGGAGGCACAATTGCCCACCCCAATAATTCCAACCCTGATTTTTCCCATATAATCTCCTTATAGCTTACTTAATATCTCCTAACTTTCTTTTTATAAACATTATCCTTTGCAAAACCGTGAAATTGCTTATAATAGCCACAAACCATAGTATCACTATAACCGGAAAATGTTCCATGCCAAACAATGCTTTAAAAAACCAACCCAATAAACCATCAAGGATTGCAGCACCGGCTACATAAGTGATACGTTCAGGTCTCTGCATCAATCCCACTTTACAATCTATACCCAAACCCTCCGCCCGGGCTCTTGTATATGACGTTAACAGCGAACCAGCTATGGCCAGAATTATGAGAACATGGATATACAGTTGTGTAAAATAAATCATAAGACCAAGAAATATCAATACATCGTTGTACCGATCTATAGTTGAATCTAAAAATGCACCAAACTTGCTCATCTTTCGGGTTTCTCTGGCAATTCTACCATCAAGTACATCGCAGGTACCAGCAATTGCCATAAATAGCCCACCTAAGAAAAAAGAACCCAACCTGAAAAAATTAGCCGCCACCAGTGTGAAAATCAACCCTATCCAGGTAATAATATGAGGATGAACACCAGTTTTTATTAACCGCTCACCAATAGGATCTATGACCTTAAAGTAATACTGAATGAATCTTTTACCTATTAAATCCATAATTCCTTACCAATTTTACCATATTATCCGCCAACTATTTAAAAGTCAAGTAAAATCAGGTGGATTCACCATAAGTTCTATAACAAATACCATCGGCTATAACTACAGCTATGAAAGCTATTACCATTGCCAGCAGACCATCAGCAAGATAGTGGTAACGAAGATAAATCCCGCCCCAGAAAACAGCTGTCATTATAAAAAAAGAGGCTGTTATATAAACCTTACCAAAATCCCACAGGTAATAAGAAGAAATTGTAATTATGCAAAAATAAATGGCCGGAAAACCTCCTGAATTAATAGATAGTATATCAATGAAAAACGGAACAACCATTGAAAATAACGGTCCATAAATACCAAGGTAATAGTAATTATCAAGGGCTATATTCGGTCCGGATACGGGCAATAACGTCGATATAACCAAACAGGTCAAACATCCTATCTCAAAAGCCATCACGAAATTCTCAATTAATTTAAGATTTCCTTTCTGAAACAATTTGATTAAAAGCCAGAGAGGAATAAAAATACCTGTCAAATAAAGAAGATAGCTTAACTCATTAATCCAGATCTCCATTATCCTCTGTATTGCAAACGTTGGGAATATGCCAAAAATTGTCTTTTCCATATTATTGAATACAGCATCACAAGTATCAAATCCAAAAAACCGGTGCTGTATGCCGACAAGTCTATAGAAAAAATACATTAACACAAGGGGGTAACCAGTCCTGACAAGATATATAAACGATAGCCTATCAGAACAGCGGAAACATGCCAGAATAACCACAAACAGGGCAAAAATGGAATAAATCAATAAAAGCTGTCCTCTGAATAAACCGCCAAAAATCGCCACCAAAATTGATTGTATAATGATATATGTTAATATTAATAAATCCGGTGTTCTCAATCTGAATTTAAAATGATTAGCCAATATCCTACCTTTTGCCAGCCACAACCAGCACCAGCTCACCTTTAGGAGGTTTATCTTTAAATATCTCGATAAGCTCCGAGACCCTACTACGGTAGGATTGCTCAAACTTCTTTGTCAACTCTCGGCCAACGAAGGCGTCACGGTCACCCAGAACCTCCAATATCATAACCAATGTCTTATTAATCCTCCGCGCAGACTCAAGAAATATAAGTGTCCGTCTATCGCTTTTAAGCTCAATCAACCTTTTTTTCATCTTGCCAGGCGATCTGGGTAAAAACCCCTCAAAACAAAATCTATCAGTTGGCAGGCCGGATATTACAATTGCCGCCATCAGTGATGAAGGTCCCGGAATAGGAATAACCTCGATGCCATTTCTTATACACTCCCTTATCAGATAAAATCCCGGATCGGATATACCCGGCGTTCCAGCATCGGAGACAACCGCCACATCTTTACCGTCTAAAAGCTGGCCTACTATTCGTGGAGTTACTCTTTCCTTGTTATAGTCATGATAAGAAAGCTGGGGGGTAGCGATGTCGTAGTGTTTGAGAAGAACTCCTGTATGACGGGTATCCTCGGAGGCTATAAGGTCAACCGATTTTAGCACCTCTACTCCCCGCAAGGTCATATCGCTGATATTACCGATAGGCGTGGCTACAACGAATAATTTACCGCTCATCTATGTCTTGTCCCATCAATCTACTTAAACAATCAAATCGCTTATTTATTCCGTCAACCAAACGCAAATCTAAAAAGACACCTTTAACTGTATAATAGCGAGAAAATACAATCTTCATCAGGGCACATCAGCGATTTTGGGAAGGGACCTTTTGAATGCATTCCGGGCAATTTTATCCTTAACAGTTTTAATAAAATCACTTGAGAAACCTTTCTTTTGAAGCATCCTGTCGGTATAGTCTTGTTCAATTAAATAATACAGAAAAGTGTCAAGCTTTTCATACGTAAGACCCAGTTCCCCCTCATCCGTTTGCCCTTTCCACAGATCAGCCGAGGGCGGTTTGGCTATTATTTTATCCGGTACTTCAAGGTAAGAGGCAAGCTGCCTTACCTGACTCTTATAGAGATTACCAAGCGGGTTTAAGGCGCATGCCAGATCGCCAAACAGGGTACCATAACCCATCAATATTTCAGACTTATTAGATGTGCCAATAACTAAGGCTTTCAACTCAGCCGAAATATCATAAAGGATACTCATCCTCTCCCGGGCTATTTTATTACCTCGGCGGTTACGGTCTGTGGTGGGATGATTTATAAAATAAGCGTCTATCATGGGAGTGATATCGACAAAGCGACGGTTGATTTTTAGCTTTTTGATAACCTGCTCGGCATCATTGATATTTTCCCTGTTCGATTCAGAATATGGTAATATAACACCGGTGACATTAACTGCCCCAATTGCCTCGGCAGATAAAAACGCCACAACCGTTGAATCAAGTCCGCCTGAAACTCCCAGAACAAGCCTGTTAAATCCGGCTTTTTTAAGCTCATTGCGGATAAAATGGACAAGGTGATTTTTAACTATCTCAGGACTGATTCTCAATCCTTCTGGCATATTAATTTCCATTTTTAAACATCCTTACGCAAACCGTGTGTCCGATATATCGGTTCAACTTTTTGCAGGAAAATACCTGTGATAAGGGTATTTTGCAAGGAAAATCTAATTTAACATGGAAAACGGAAAAGTGAAAATATCCCCTCGTCTATTTATGGTAGAAACGTTAAGGAGGAAATAGGCTAATTGTGGAAAAGTAACGGTGTTCGCGGTTGATATTTCACGAAGATTTTTTAACATAAAATGAACCACATTTAATTTGACATCGACATACCAAAGATTTATTTTAAAAAAAAATAACTCATGGGAGGTTATATGGCATCGGTAAATAAAGCCATACTAATAGGCAATCTTGGCCAAGACCCCGAGATACGTTACGCACCATCCGGTCAGGCAGTTACTACATTCCGCATTGCCACAACCGAAAAATGGCGTGATAAAGACGGGCAGATGCAGGAACGTACCGATTGGCATAACATCGTCTGCTGGGGAAGGCAGGCTGAAATCGCCAATGAATATCTTAAGAAAGGACGGCCTGTTTATATCGAGGGAAGGATTCAAAACCGGAGCTATGACGACAAAGACGGCAACAAAAGATATATATCAGAAATCGTTGTCCAGAGACTTCAGTTTTTGGGTGGCAAGCCAGAAGGCACACAAGCGCCCAAGCAAGAAACTGAACAGCCATCACCTGATATAACCACCGATGACGAAGACCTGCCGTTTTAAGATTTCGGGCGATCTCTCTTCCCTTCGGTTAAAGTGAAAAACTTGAAGGATTTTGCAGGGGGGTTCCTGTGGTTTGCCGGCGTCACCTTTATCGCCGGTATTTTATATTTAAAAACCGCCTGCCCCACAGTTGAATTCATCGATTCGGGTGAACTGGCTGTTAACTGCCTATTATTGGGCATACCACATCCAACAGGTTATCCGCTTTACATGTTCCTTGGAAGAATAGCGGTAATACTTTTACCGGGCGAGATAATATTCAGATGCAACCTCTTATCGTTGATTGTCACCTCCTTATCTGTAGGTGTGCTTTTCAACATAATTAAAACCATCCATGCAAAATCCCACTTCGTCAATCCAGCTGCCGCCTTGCTCTCGTTGTTTGTAGCCCTCTCGCCTGTCTGGTGGTCACAGGCAACATCCAATGAGGTTTACTGTATTACACTTTTAGCAGACCTGCTGGCGATATCCTTCTTTATTAAATACTATCAAACAAGAAAATATAAATTTTTAATCTCCGGTTTCTATCTATGGGGATTGTCATTTGGTTCCCACATGAGCACGATATTTTTACTGCCCGCCATAACATACATCATCATCTCAACAGATGGCTTGAAAAGGATAATCAAGAGACACTACTTCTGGGCTTTTATATTTTTCATCCTCTCTTTAACCACATATATCTACCTTCCGATAAGAGCGGCTTTCAAACCGTTTCTAAACTGGAGCAATCCGGTTAACCTTCAAGGCTTTTTAAATCATATCAGCGGCTGGCAGTATAGGGTGTGGATGTTCTCCTCGCTGACTGAGATGCTTAACGGCATCAGTTACTTTCTTCATCTGCTTTATGACCAATTCGGAATTGTTGGTCTAGCCTTAATGACAGTGGGCATGATAGTACTGTTTAAGAATGAACTGAAGGTATCGATATTTTTTACTTCGATAATTTTAGCCGATATTTTTTACAGCTCCAATTATGAAATCATCGATATCGATGCATATTACCTCATCGGTTTTGCCTGCCTTGCAGTCTTCGCTGGAACGGGATTGATATATTTAGTTGATTTCCTGACCACTGCTAAGCAATTAAAAAGCTATAAGAAAACCATGAAGATATTTCTAATATTCTGTCTGGTAGGACTGCCATTGTCAAACCTCTTAAGCAATTACTACACCCAGGATAAATCCAATAAGGTCTTTGCCGCCAAGGGGGTGGAAAATATGCTGGCTTCCATGAAACCCGGTGGGATGGCAATTATCGAAAACTGGGATTTTTATTCGCCATGGCTTTACTTTCGATATGCTTTAAATCATCATCCCTATATAACCTTAATCGATAAGGAGCTTCTGCGCAGATCATGGTATTTAGATTTTCTGCAAAGATACCATCCTGAAATCACCGGTGAATCTCAGACTCAGATCGAACGTTTTCTTGAATTGTTAAAACCATTTGAGGCCGGCAAAAAATGTGACCCCAATGCCTTAACAGCATCTTTTAGAGAGATGATATCA
>Ga0180301_10003798_pt1 | contig 11735 bp, 10 predicted proteins | sample GuaBasSediGuay16_FD_121797 | JGI IMG/M metagenome (GOLD analysis project Ga0180301, IMG submission 121797) | Subseafloor sediment microbial communities from Guaymas Basin, Gulf of California, Mexico - Guay16, Core 4569-2, 12-15 cm | ecosystem: Environmental > Aquatic > Marine > Hydrothermal...
CAGAGCCAGAAATAGACTCCCAGACAAGGGAATTGAAAGTAGCCTCTGATAACCCGCAACTGGTAAACCCCGAATTGGAATGAGCCAGAAATAGACTCCCAGACAAGGGAATTGAAAGGATGATGTGGACAAACTCCTCTCTCCTCCCCTTCCCACGTGAGCCAGAAATAGACTCCCAGACAAGGGAATTGAAAGGCCACAGATGCTGCAGTTGACGTCGAATTATACAATGAGGAGCCAGAAATAGACTCCCAGACAAGGGAATTGAAAGGCTGCTGAATATTCACGTTGATTTCTCCGATTTCGATTTTATGAGCCAGAAATAGACTCCCAGACAAGGGAATTGAAAGACGAAAGGTTCAGAGCAAGAGAGAGCAGAGAGTAACATCTCTCAGAGCCAGAAATAGACTCCCAGACAAGGGAATTGAAAGTTGGTATATTCTCTCATACAATGTCTGTATCTCCTCGAATGAGCCAGAAATAGACTCCCAGACAAGGGAATTGAAAGACTCTTTTGCCACAGCTTAACGAAACAAGAGCGTTAATAATGAGCCAGAAATAGACTCCCAGACAAGGGAATTGAAAGTTCTTCTTTGCCATCTCCAAAGCTAGCTCTCCAAACAGCTTGAGCCAGAAATAGACTCCCAGACAAGGGAATTGAAAGTGTGAAGCTTCAGCTCTTGCGGTTCAAAATCAGTTCCGCGGAGCCAGAAATAGACTCCCAGACAAGGGAATTGAAAGACTTTTACGCAAACCTTGTGCATGATCTTAAAAAACTGCCCGAGCCAGAAATAGACTCCCAGACAAGGGAATTGAAAGATTTTCTCTACTCCCAACATTGTAATCCATACCCAGTTCTGAGCCAGAAATAGACTCCCAGACAAGGGAATTGAAAGTTAGCAGCTGCGTTTTGAGACCAGTCATCCTTTGCTTCTGAGCCAGAAATAGACTCCCAGACAAGGGAATTGAAAGGCTATGAACACTACTACATCAAAGAGTATAAGCCCATGAGCCAGAAATAGACTCCCAGACAAGGGAATTGAAAGCTGCGATATTCCACGCTGGAACGGTTATGGGTATAGTTGCTGAGCCAGAAATAGACTCCCAGACAAGGGAATTGAAAGCTAAGAACATTGTTGAACTGCTCACTATTGTCGATAGTGAGAGCCAGAAATAGACTCCCAGACAAGGGAATTGAAAGGCTCCTGCGCAATCACCATGATGAGCTACTTCTGGTCTGAGCCAGAAATAGACTCCCAGACAAGGGAATTGAAAGGGGATATTGTCCCAGAAAGGCGATGAGAAGAAGTCTGATATGAGCCAGAAATAGACTCCCAGACAAGGGAATTGAAAGATGCTCACGGATGCTGTTCCCTGCACGTTCACGTTTATGAGCCAGAAATAGACTCCCAGACAAGGGAATTGAAAGCACGGAAGTGTTGTAGTATTTCTGGTACTTTATCGTGAGCCAGAAATAGACTCCCAGACAAGGGAATTGAAAGGACGATTCTTGCGAGCAACTCTCTGGCGAAGGCTCCGTAAGAGCCAGAAATAGACTCCCAGACAAGGGAATTGAAAGAGAAGAAGGCTCAGGACTTGCCTAACAGAGCTAGAATCAGAGCCAGAAATAGACTCCCAGACAAGGGAATTGAAAGGACTCGACGAGCTGACAAACGAGATGCTCCTCCGCCTCAGAGCCAGAAATAGACTCCCAGACAAGGGAATTGAAAGTGATGCTGAAATAATCGCTGATGTCAAGGATGACCTAGTCAGAGCCAGAAATAGACTCCCAGACAAGGGAATTGAAAGGAACATGGGAAAACACTTGTTTTGCAAATATGGAACTCGGAGCCAGAAATAGACTCCCAGACAAGGGAATTGAAAGTAGTCGTTGAGTATGGCATTCTTACTAAGAACGTTCCTAAGAGCCAGAAATAGACTCCCAGACAAGGGAATTGAAAGAGACATTACTAAAGCTCATGGGAGCAGAAGTTATTGCCGAGGAGCCAGAAATAGACTCCCAGACAAGGGAATTGAAAGAGTCAAATCTCTTACGCGAGTCTCTGTAATTCCGTGGATAAGCATATCTTATCTTGGAGCGCTTTCGGCTATACAGAATTGTCATATTTTGTTTTGAGTGATGTGTTGGGTTTCTTGGAGTTAGGATGTTGAGAGATATCCTAAAATGCGTTAGTGAGTTTGTTTAGCAGATGGAGCGAGAAGTTGAGTTATTTTTTAATTATTTCTATTTTTAGCTATGAAGTCAAAGAAAATTTATTTTTTAAAAAGAGCAAGAAGAAAATCGTCGAGAAAACTAAAAAACTCCCAGAAAAGGAGCGAAATTCTAACAAACCAGATGATACCTCTTTAGAAGTCAAAGTAATTTAATGCTCTTTAAGATGAATTTAGCAGCATCAGCAACTGAAGATGGTATTTTAATTGCATTAAATTTTTGCCTAAGAAGTTTATAGCCTTCGATGCTTCTTCTTTTTTCGCTAAAGTGCTCGGGAGGGGGTTCTACTACGAAAATCTTTTTTCTATATTTCTTTGCAAAACGTACTGCATGGATCGTTCCTCCTTTTTCACCAGTTTCAATAACTATTAGGGCATCTGCAAGTGCACTAATTATTCTATCTCTTTTTATAAAAAGACTTTTTATGTAATCCCTATTAGTATCTCGCTCATTCGGCTTTTTAAAAACTTCACTTATTATAGCTCCGTGTTTTAAGATATCTCTAACCAGTTCTTCATTCTCTCCTGGATATATTGGATCCATCCAAGCCAAGACAGCTAATGTCGTTCCTCCCCAATTAGCACTCTCTAAAGCCCCGCAGTGTGCTTCAGTATCAATTCCTCTAGCTAATCCACTTATGATCGTGTAAGAAGAAGCCAAGTAACTCGCTAATTCTCTTGCTGTTTTTCTTCCAAAAAATGATGCATTCCGTGTGCCTACAATGGCTAATCCATGCTTAAGTTTCTCTAGACTTAATGAACCTTTATGAAAAATAACTAGAGGAGGATCGTCTATTTCTTTTAAAGAAGAGGGGTAATTCTTGTCTATAATTTTGATCATTGACACATTATGGCTCTCTACCTCATCTAATAATTCTTCAAAAAATTTAATTATTGATGCTTCGTATTTCATGATATATTCTAATCTCGATATTTGACTAACTTCATTCTCAGTTAATCCTAGTTTCATAGCTTTAGTCTCAGGGAACTCAAATAACTTTTCTAGAGATTCTAAGTCATTGATTATCCTCAAAAGTTTCTTGGGAGAGATAGGTTTATAATATTGGAATAATAGCCAGTAAATGTCTTCCATGATATGTCACCTTAACAGTTCTGAGTTAGTTCTCCTTTCCGCAATATTCACTATTTCTTTTTTCTTGCAACAAAGCCAGCTACTAGTCCATATATCTCATCCGCTCCTTTTGACTTTAATTTTCTAGCGCAAGTATTTAGAGTAGCTCCTGTTGTAACAATATCATCAATAATTAGCACCTTTGCTCCTTCCACTTTCTCTAAAACTTCCTTTTTTGATGACACATCATATATCCTCGACGCAATTTCTATACGCTCTTCAACACTCTTATTTTTAGCTTTTCAGGCTTTAATTTTATTAAAAGAGGCAATAATTCCTTATTCTTTAGAATTTCTGATGAGTCTTTTACAAGTCTAGCTAGTAGTTCTATAGGATTTTTATTCTTATGAGTTCTTACATCCCGACGTAATTCTTTCTGATGAGCGGGTACATAAGTTATAATATTCACATTCTTAAAAATTTCGGGGTACACGAAATCTATTAATGACGCCATAGTTAACCCTATTGGACACAAAAAACTAGAGTCAAATGTTTTATCACTAATTTTGTATTTATCGATTAACTTAGTCACACAAGTAGGTTTTATGCGACGACTCCATGGATTATATCGTTGAATAGCTATTAGAAGATCTATTGAGCACGGCTGAAATCTGGAAACAGTTAATTCATTAATATCTACTTCGCCTAGTCCTTCAACGTATTTACAACCTTCGTATGAGTTATATGTCTCAGAACTTTCTCGGTGTCTGATCTCTATGTACCATTTATTCTGGCCGTACTTGTATAAGATTACTCTCCAGTCTTCCTTTTCCTTGATATTATTTACCATTAAACCACCTGAGACTAGGTAGAAGTATATGACTATGGTTGATCGGATGCTCGATTGCCGTTTGTAGCTGTAATATATCCAAAACGACATTCATCGATGAATGTCGTTAAATAATATATTTATAATGATATCTGTTCAAATATTTATTGAAAGCTATATGTAGATTTTTGAAGATATCCCAATTTAAGAGCACAAAAAAGCCAGCTGCTGGTTCTATCAATTTGGCTTCAGATAATCTAATCAGATACCTTAGCAATCCAAGAGAATTAGGATCTCTTGCCCTAGACATGCCAGCGTCCTTTAAATACTTTTGTAAGTTCTCTAAGGATATTCCCTTTAATTTCATTATCGCAGAATTGCTGCTAAGATGGGGATATTTTTGGCGCAATTCGCGCATATCACGGAACACATCAGGAACTAATGGATCGGACACTGCTGGATGAGGAGCGTAAATATCTTCAACCTTACCACTATTTATCGCTCTATTTACTGCAGCAAAGAGATCAAAAGGATGCCTAGTGAATCTTCTAGTAATTTTGCTCACTAATGATCTAAAATCATCATCTATCCACTCCGCATACTCATTTTGAACTTGAGGTAATGTTATTGGCAATAAGTAGGGATTCCAAATCCACATACTTGTTAGGAGTAAACCTATCAATCTATACAGCATTTTCTCCAAAATTAACTCCTTAAATCCAAGTGATATTCTTTCCCAGATAAGTTTATTTACAATGGGTGGAGGTACGACTAATAACTTTTTCTCCCTATCGATAAGGAAAGGTAATACTGAACATTGTAGAAGCCCAGAAGCTGATAGATCCTTTAATTTTCGTAGTGCTAAGTCGAGAATAATAAAACAAATTTTTACTTTAACTATTCTTTCCGTATATTTTTGTCGAGTAATGTCATTTCGAGCCCTCTTTTTCCTTTCTTCTAGCCTACTTATTATAGAGGCAAAATCCAATATGAGGGGGGATTGTTTAGAAGCAGACTGAGATGATATCCTATTACTATAATACAATGCCAAAGCCTCACGTATTCTAGCAAGTAAAAGACTTTCGAAAGGACCCTTTGATAAAAGCCCCACAGCGTATAACCAATCTAGCAAGTATTTTGCCGTATTTTCATATATTTCTTCTGACGAAGTACATAGTATTTCTTCTAATACTGCAAGAGATAGGATGTGCTCCATACATACGTATACGTACTCTTCGTCAGTACTTACATACAGAATCTTTGCTGGAGGATAATGGTGATAGATCCTTGGTTGTTCGCCCGGTATATTCCCTTTCTCATAACTAAATAGAGGTTGACCACAAATAGCGCAGAAGAATGTCTTGCCTCGAGGCAGATTTTCTGACATTAAGGTTCACCGTGCATAGGTAGACGAGTGTTTTAATACAGTAGTTTTGGAGTAGGTATAATATTACTAACAGAGAAATAAATTAAAAATAATAAAAACATTTATTGTTAATTAGTTAGTAAAATAAGTGCACACTTTCTCTCATCATAGATTTTTTAGAGGCAAGGCGAAGAGTTTGGCGCCCCCGAGAATGTCTAGAGGAGAGCGAAAAATCGTAGCGATTGATTTAGATAATGTTCTTGCAGATACGCTTGGCCTTTGGTGCGAATTAGTGCAAATAAGATTTAAAAAAACGATAACAAAGGAAATGATACCCGATCCGAGACTTCGAGGATTGAGAATAGGGATCAGGAGACCCCATCTATTAAGAATTCTAAGAGAGGTTTGGACTCACTGGGAAAGACTTCCTTTAGTCGATAAGGATGCTCCCTTAGTCATCGATCACTTACGAAAGAGGGGGTATAAAGTAATTATTCTATCTTCAAGAAGTCCAGAAGATAGAATATATGTTGAAAAATGGCTTAAACATAACAGAATTGTGGTAGATGAGCTCAAATTCCTCGGTTTTAGTACTCAAAAAAAAGATCATAAGGAAGTAGATATATTAATTGATGATGATGCTAGAGAAATTGAGGAGTTCGTCAGGATGGGGAAAGTCGGCATTCTATATACCCAACCATGGAACAAACAGATAAGCGTAAGAGCAACTTATAGAGTTTCTAGTTTTCAAGAAATAGAAGAAATTTTAGATAAATTGATATAATCGCGCATCTCTGATTCTCTAGTATGGCGTTTAATATTATGTTTATACTCTATCTTCTAGATCCGACTCGCTCTTTGCTTATGCAGTATCGTTTTTCTATTAGATTGTTACTACTCGAGGTATTTCAGCGTCAGAAGCAACCTTAGTAACTATAATATATTTACTATGAGTCCTCGCTACTTCATTTAGTGCTTGAAGGAATTTTTGGAATCTAGTATCGTCTAAGAGTTCCCCATAGGAGTCAAGGATAAAAACTTTCCAGCTTTCTTGGAATTTAGTATTAAGGAGTACATAGATCGTTATCAGCGTAATTGATAGTTTTTCCGCGGTAGATAAGGATGAGTAATCAGTTAGAATGCCATCTCTAAAAATCAGGTAGGTTATTTGCCTAGTACGTGGTTCGTAATTGACTTTTATTTTGGTTATTCCTCGATAATTGAGCTGAGCTAGTAATTTATTGAGTTCTTCTTCCAGCTTCTTTACGAACTCTTCCTCCTCTTTCTTTATTTTTTCTTGCACTATAGCTATGGCTTTTTTCAGTAGAAGTGCCTCAGCATATAATAGTTTAAGATAAGACAGTAAATCTTGGTTTTTCTCTTTTATATTATTTTCTTCTCTTTGCAATACTCGCATATCTTCAAGAAGCTCTCGGAGTTCTCTCTCGATATTACCAATTTTTTCTTCAATTACGGCAAGCTCTTTCTCCGTTTTTTTATCTACAACTTCTTTTCTCCGAGCTTCCAGATGTGCTATTTCTGCGGATAATTCATGTATCTTATTCCTTATGGTCTCGTGTTTATTTTCTAACTCGCGCATTCTGGCCTCTAGTTCTCTCAAGTTTTTTGTTTTCTCGTTGATTTCTTTGCTTCTTTGTTCTATCTTTGTATTTAACTCATCTATTTTACTTTCTAGTTCCCGTACTCTGTTCACTATCATTTCTAATTCAGCTCTCCTTTTTTCTATTTCTTCTCTTTTTTTATCAATTTCTTGTTTTTGTCTTTCTATCAATGATAATAAGTAGTTTTCGAAACTTTCCTTGGATTGAAACTTTGTTGTTATGTCTCTGGAAATAGGACACTCTCTCTTTTCTAAGTAGAATATAGGACAATAACTCTCACTCAAAGAGCTGTACATAAGTTCAGAGAACTCTTTTATCATTCTTTCAAACTGAATATAAATAATGCGTTGCAATTGTAAGTTAGCAATCTCCTTTTCTAGTGCTATTCTAGCTTCTTCTTTTTGCTGTTTTTCTTTGTTCAGTTTAGCCAACTGTTGATTTAAATGATCTAGAATTCCCCTTTCTTCTTCATTCAGGTTTTTAAGTACTTCTAAGTCTTTGCGAATATTTTCTATTTTCCGTTTCAAATCCCCAATTTCTTCTTCAATATCGCTTTTTTCCCTCAGCAACTCATCTTTTTTTCTTCTAAGTTGATCGATCTCTTCATCTAATTTTTTAGGTTCTTCCGGCATTTTTTCTCTTAGTTTTTTCTTCGCATCTTCGAGCTTACCTTTTTCATGCTCTTTTTCGATATATTGTTGTTTTAATTCTTCCATTTTTTCTCTTATTTTTTTCAATTCTCTTATATTTGTCTGCATTTTATCAAGCGTTTCTTCAAGCCTATCTAGAACTCCCCGTAATACGTGTTCTAGATTCTCTCTCATAACAATTAAATGGGGATATTCGAGTTCTTCTGAATAGCTTCTTAAGAGTTTAGTTAGATCATTATTAATGACAGCTGACGTCAAGAGCGTATTTTCCAAAAAGACGAACGCGTATTTCTCTATTTTTTGAGGGAATTTCTGCTCATAAGCTTCTTGAAGTATCAGACGATCTTCCTGTTTTATTGCTCTTATTCTATTGATAATATTTTTGTCCTCGAACAACTCGATCTCGATCTCTTTAAGCTCGTCATTAACAAGCGAACTGAGAACCGATTTTTTTCCTTCATCCTCACTCCAGCTTATTGCAACGTAAAGTGCCTTTAGGAGAGAGGTTTTTCCAGATCCGTTGTTGCCTTCAAGTATTGTGACACCCGGACTAAAAAGATACTCTTTTCTATCCGTGAAGGGCCCGACTCCTCTAACACTTAATCTTAACTTCGCCATAGGGATCACCATCGATTACTTCGCTTTTCAAGATCTTTCAAGATCACTAATGATACCTTTTGCTAATTCATAAAAAATACTATCCAGCAGTGCTCTTTTCCCCATTTTTATTCGTGAAATGCTTTCTTTAATTTTATCCGTTAATAACTCAAGGGTGGCTTCAGACTCGATGTTTTTTTCTATTTTTTCGATATCAACATCTAAAATACTTTTGAGTTTCTCTCTGATTTTACCTATATCCTCCTCTAATGAGTCGTGCATCAAGACACCTTTACTTATCAATAATTATTTTTGTTTAGATCAGAATGTTAATTAATATGTAGTAGATGAAGTTAGATAGGATATATTAATAACTATTATCAAAAATTAAAAAATATGACTCTCATGTTTAATGAAATCTACCATCATTTTACAAATAGATTAGGGATGATTAGAGATGATTAAGTACCCAATAGAGGGTAAAAGTAGGGGATATCTAAGAGGAGATGAAATTAATGTCTTCGATCGCTTCGAACGCGGCTTTATTCCGGCTGGAAAATACTTTCGAGAAATAACGGATAAGATGACTAGGATTATTAGATACCAATGGAAAGAAGAGATTCGAGATGGCTTAAAGGGATTTTTATTATTTGGACCACCCGGTACTGGGAAAACTCTATTAGCTTTTTGGACAGCATTTAAGCTTGGGATTCCAGAATCTAACGTTTTGTATGTAGACTTTGGATCATTAGGAGAGAGTCTAGTCGGGAAAATGGAGAAAATTCTCCGTAATATGTTTAACGAATGCAAAATGAGTCCTTCAGGAACCTTCTTACTAATCTTTGACGATGCTGAAAGCATATTTTTCTCCCGTAGATTTGCAAAAGAGGCCTGGCAATATACTTTATCATCAGTTTTCCTTCATGAATTAGATACCTTAGACACTAGCAAAGCTGCTGTAATAGTTACTACAAATATGCCTGAATTATTAGATCCAGCAATAAAAGATAGACTATTCCCAATTTTAGTACTTCCCTCCTTGGAAGATCTCAGGGAAATCGCAAAGGCACGAGCGAGAGTGTATAAGTTAGGAACAGACACTCTGGAAAAAGTTTTAAATGCGATAGAGAGACAGTACCTAAGGGGCGCAGACTTAATAAATGAACTAAAGAAAGACCCCGAAAAACTATTACTCGACGAAAGCGGAGAGACATCTAAGATGTTACGTGAAAAATATCCAAGTGTTAGATTAATTGAAAAAATTGTCATAAACGAATTTGTACAAAAGCTGTTAAAGGAGCCATTCTAATGTGCCAAATAAGCTTGCTATATTTTTTCATGTCAAGTAATAAAGATATGACTAGAATTCCGAAAATTTCATTAAATGATAGAGAAAAACTAAAAGGGTCTGGGAAGCACATGACTACTAACCAGATAGATGTGAAACAAATAATAATAATCACATTTCTCAAGGATATCAAAAAAGATCGTCAAAAATTAAGGCGAAAAGTATCCGCTATACTGGGTAATTTATGTCTCGACGCCTTCGTGAGAAAAAATATATTGATGATATTACTAGTAAAGCCAATTAAGTTGGATAAATTATTTGAGATTCGAGAGGCTTTAAACAAGTTGGGCTATATTCATGAATGTGATTATAAGTTATTTATTGCGAAAGCTTACTCTTATGATGTATGGATAAAAGAAGGAATTTATTTATGGAAAACCTAGTTTTATGCTCTCTAATTAGCGGTTAACTAAAATTTAATGCAACAAGCTATTAACCGATTTCCTACTACTTCTCTTACATTCTTTGATAGTACTATCCTAGGAATCTTAATAACGATTAATCCAATTAACGCTGGAAAAATGAGCATCTGCTCAGCTTTTTCTTCCTACCGCGTACTTACAAGGTTGTTCACTATTCTTTATTTCCAGCAAAAATAGATCGTTTGATAAACCAAACTCTTCCTCCTGATCTACAAACATTCCAGGTACATATCTCAAATAGCCCTAACTTAAAAATTTTCGAAATAATAAATGGCTTTGTTTCAAATTTACCTCTTTCTTAGCTTAGTTCTTATTCGTTAATGTTTCTTTCATAGCATTACAGTAGAGACATTTTTGTATGCGTTCTACGAACTGGCTAAGAAAAATTTTTCATTCATCGTAGAGACTATACTTGTATAAAGAGGTAACAAAGGTATTAAAAGACGGTAAAATGCGAAATGGGAGTGCCTCGTGAAGTGGGAGTTGGGGAGGAAATACATATCGAATACTTCATATATAACGATGAGAGGAAAGAGATAACCATACAAAAAATCAAGGAGGCAATCCCACCGAACTTCAAAGTACTAAAAATAGAAAAGGGAGATATAATCGGGAGAGACCTCATTCTAAACACTAAGCTGGGAAGAACGAGAAGCAAGACTATAGGCATAGAAGGCTACTTCGTAGAACCAGGAGAATACAAATTAAACCCAGTCTTAGAAATCGAGAATAGACCGGACGTCCCCGTGGGCGAATACCTAATCAAGGTATCAAAAGAAGGAATCGAGAAGGAGGCAACTAGGGAAGAACGCGTGATAAAGAACCTCATAACACGCTATGAGGAAGCAGGACAATGGGAGGAGCTCCAGAAATATGTGGAAGAAAAAATAATCCCGAGAATAGACCAGCTAGACATCGAGACGGCGTACAAGAGCATAAACGCGGCAATAAAAAGCCTGAAACACTACCCGAGAGAAAAGAGAAAGAGGATAGAGAAGCTTCTGAAGTATGCGAAAGCGAAAGCGAGAATAATAAAACCGGAGGAAATACCTAGAGAGATCTACGAGGCACTAGCAGTAATCGCGAACAAGGATCAGGAAGCGGCGGAAAAACTAGAAACACTGCTGAAATTAACAAGAAACATAAACAAGAAACTAGAAATAATAGAAAAAATTATCACAAAAACAAGTAACAAAAGACTACTGATCGAGGCAAAAAAGGAGTTAGAAAACATCCCTACAATCCCCAAAAAAAACAATTCGCACTTACAGTACTCCTTATCAACTTGGGAAGGACAGAGGAGGCAATAGAGACGGCTAGAGAAATACATGATCGGCATATCAGAGCTAAGGCCATGGCTTATATAGCCGCCAAACTAGCAGACATGGGAAAGACAGAAGAGGCAATAGAGACAATAAAAGAAGCAATAGAGACGGCTAGAGAAATACATGATCGGTACAACAGGGCTCGAACCATGGCTTATATAGCTGCCAAACTAGCAGACATGGGAAAGACAGAAGAGGCAATAGAGACAAGAAAAGAAGCAATAGAGACGGCTAGAGAAATCGGCCACAAGGATTTTCGGACCGAATATTAC
>Ga0180301_10003800_pt1 | contig 11733 bp, 11 predicted proteins | sample GuaBasSediGuay16_FD_121797 | JGI IMG/M metagenome (GOLD analysis project Ga0180301, IMG submission 121797) | Subseafloor sediment microbial communities from Guaymas Basin, Gulf of California, Mexico - Guay16, Core 4569-2, 12-15 cm | ecosystem: Environmental > Aquatic > Marine > Hydrothermal...
GAGTAAACAGCGCAATGCAGGGAAGCATGAGAGCAACAGTTGTCTTAGCGGGCGTAGATAGTCCATTCTTAGTGGAGGGATTAAAGCCATTTGCTTCGATTAGAAGAGAGCCCGAAGGGGAAGCTGAAGAAATAGAAGTCGTTGAGCAACCGCCTGAAAAAGAAGAAAAGAGAGGATTTTTCGGTAGACTCTTCGGATGATGAATAAAAAATACTAGATAAAAAGAGCCTCCTAAAGTTTCCCACATATTTTTTAACAGTTTTTGTCAAACGGATGATGACGCCTTGAATCTTAAAGATATTCTGCGGGCAATCAGAGAAGTTTTCCTGAATTTCTTCGCGGTATCGCTTATATCTTTGGTTATGATCTTATTGCTAGTCCTTTACCTTTAATCTCGGCGAATTTCAGATTCGCAAATGATCAGCAATTCAAGATTTTTTTCTTCTCTTGAAATAAGGATCATCGGTTATAATAAGCGAAGACGGCGATATCCTCAATCGAAAGTTAAAGGCTCTTTAGCATCTTCAGAAGATTACGCATGCAAATCTCAGATGCGTATTCCCCTTGACTTGAGAATTCCTCGCCGCCCGGGCGTGACACGATCTCTTCCGAGAGCCGTTTTCCAGGTCTCCAATGCGTCTCTAAGGATAGATAGCCCTCATAGCCATCCTTTTTTAGAGCCCTCAGTTGACCTAAATAATCGACTTCTCCTTCACCGAAAGCAACGCATTCCGGTTTTCCATTTTCGCTCTTTCGGACTCCATCCTTAATGTGCACGTGAATGATCTTGTCTTTTACAAGCTCGTACCCATTTGGGTAAGGCGTCTCTCCTTCCGGATCAAATATATCGTTTCCAGGATCCCAAATGGCTTTGACGTTTTTCGATCTTAGACGATTGAGGAATTGAGCTAATGCTCTTCCATTATTCACAAACGTAGAATATTCATTCTCTATTCCCAGTAATACGCCTTCTGATTCAATAATCTCCAGTGGAATCTGAAATTTTTCTACGATTCTTTCCAAGTATACATCGAGACGACCTTTCCTCCAAAATGTGAAGCCACGGATAATATTGGCGTCAAGATTCTTTGCTAGGCTGATGCATTTCTTCAGTATATCTACATGCTCACGGTATTCTTTGTCATTGTCTATATCTGCCTTAAAGAAAGGAGAAGCGATCGCGCTGACTTTCAAACCGTACTCTTTAAGAACATTCTTAATCTCGCTTACTTTATTGACGAGGTCTTGAGGATTTCTGTTCCATAGAGTTCGAATCTCAATTCCATCTAATTCAAATCGATTCGCAAACTTGGCCACTGTTTCAAGATCTTGAGAGACCTCATCTGTTATTACGGAGAGCTTAAACATTATGTACGCTTACACCCCCTAAAGAGCCATTCGCAAACGAAATTTTCTCGATTCATCACTTAAAGATTTTTACTAGCTGACCGAATGCGTTATCCGAGAATTTATAAAAGCCCTGCAAATAAGGCTTCGCTAATCCCAACAGATTTCAATGCTGAATGTGGATACCTGAAAAAATATAAAATCGGATACGGTTATTATCTCTGTACTCATCGAGACTCAGAGCCCGCTTAGGGGGAATGAGATGAGTAGAAGTTCAAGTTTTCCCATAGTCCTCACTGCGGATAGAACCCTAATGAGCGAGTATGGCGGAGGCATCTTTTTAGGATTCAGCGCATGCGTGCCTCGGGGATTGATTCCCGATTGGCTTTACTTTTCGCTATTATGTCCATCCATCGAAGTCGGTGAGGATGGATCAGCTAAGTATGCTCCGTATGGCACCAGAAAAATAGAAGCATCTTTATTGAACAGCGGATTTAAAAGAAATGACGTAATTGTTGCACATCCAGATCATCTAGAGAAAGTTATCGGTCCAAATACGAAGGTCGTGGGGATAACTGAAAATGATCCCTTGGGAATAGGCCCCGCCACATCGACATTCACGCAGATTTTTGGTGGAGAAGCATATATGGCGTTAAAGTTCAGAGAGTTACTGAATCATCCCAGCATACGGAAGTATAAGCCGAAGATCATAGTTGGAGGTCCAGGGGCATGGCAGCTTGAAGATGAGTATATACGGAGAAAACTTGGAATTGACTGTGTCGTTATCGGGGAAGGAGAGAAAGTTGCTCCTAAGCTTTTTAAGATGGCTGTAAACGGCGAGTCTTTGCCCGGTGTTGTTTACGGAGGAGTCGTAGAAGTTGACGAGATACCGATCATTAAGAATCCATCCGTAGATGGGATCGTAGAGATTGCGAGGGGCTGTGGAAGAGGCTGCGCATTTTGTATTCCAACTCTTAGAAGGTATCGTTGTCTTCCTGTTGAGCATATTTTGAAAGAGGTCGAAGTAAATGTAAAAGCTGGCAGAATGCCTCTTCTTCATGCTGAGGATGTGCTTAGATATAAGGCTAAAGGCTTTGAGCCGAATAGAAACGAGGTTATAAATCTTTTCAAGAGCGTCATGAAATGCCCCGGGGTTAATTACGTCACCGTAAGCCACTTTTCCTTATCATCGATCGCTAGTGCCCCAGATCTCTTAGAAGAAATCTCAATCATCGCTGGTGTAGGGAAAAACGGAGGCTGGTCAGGGGTTCAGACGGGTATAGAAACGGGAAGTCCAAGTCTAATAAAAAGGCATATGGCTGGGAAATGTAAACCATTTAGACCGGAGGAGTGGCCGCAAGTTGTAATCAAAGCTTTCGAGGTTATGTCGGAGAATTCTTGGGTGCCATGTGCGACTGTGATTTTAGGGCTTCCCGGAGAGACGGAGAGGGACGTTGAGCTTACGATGAATCTAATAGAAGAGCTAAGATCATTCAAAAGCTTGATAGTTCCATTATTTTTGGTCTCTGAGGGAGGATTAAAGAACAAGGCAGAATCTTTCATGTTAAGCCAGATGACTTCTACGCATTTTGATCTCTTCTTAAGATGCTGGGAACACAATATACGTTGGGGAGAGATTTTACTTCAAGAATACCTTCCGCTGAAAAGATGGGGGAAAGGTGCCGCTGTAAAATTACTATTTTCATTCGGGTTCAAACAGGCTGAAAAACTTATACAGAGATGTCGAAGCGAGTATGGAAATGACTTAGCCGTCATGATTCAAGACGCAAGGGAGGGAAGAATACAATTTGCTCCGCTTCCAATCCGCCTATTATCCAAGATCATACTTCGATAAATTCTCTGGTCATCTTCAAGCCTGCGGCTCTTAACGTTTCTGAAGCAACCGAAGAGAAAGATCTGTAACCGGATCTAATTTCCCACTTAGAATCTCATAATCTTTTAAATATGAAGAACGAATGGGTGGAACCCGTAGAATCTTGATAATCTTCAAATATTTAACTATGTCTTCCGCTCTTAAGCTTCTCGGATCTTTACCTAGCTTTTCCAAAGTTTCTATAACTGTATGAAAGTTCTCTGCATCGTAGAAGACGGCCACTCCAGGCGCAACTCCGATAACTATGTCATAATGCAATGATTTATCTGGACAGACAGCATCATTAAATCCCTCAACTACGACGCAGTCCGCTTTTTCAGAGATCTTTCGGTAACAGCTACGGATAGCTTTTGGGCCGTACTTTTGAAAGATGCTATTCCATTCATTTGAGTCTTTTAAGAATAGAACCTCATCAGCGTTTTCCTTCAGTTTTCTTGTATACTCTATATCCTTCATCACAAAGGGAGATTTCAGAGCTTTAATGTTAATTAAAAGAATATTTCTAGCATACTCTTCACATATGGTGTATCTTTCAGCTATCAAATGCAGAAAAATATCAGATTCAAAAAGATAAAACTGATTTATCATCTTTCGTTTGAGGAACGTCTTCGCATCCAACGGACTCAACAAGGCATCAACCGGATTTAAAACTTCGAATGGTAATGAGCATTTGCATGCTCCTTTAAGTTTTATTATATCTTCACAGAAGAGTCTCCCCTCGCTCTTACATCTGAGAAAGACGTCATACTGATACCAAGCGTTATGACCAGAGCGAGGTTTAAACACGCATGTTTTAACTCCCCTATTCACCATTCCTTTTGCCAACGCAGAAGAGATAACGGTCTTCCCCGAAGATTCGGGAAGAAACCCGAAGACGAAGATCGAATACATCGGGATCGCCACACTCGGGGTCCTGTTGAGAGCCACATTTTGTCGTTGTTGATTAAATCTGTACATGTCTTTCTTATTCGAGTAAGAGATGCACCTATTTCCGTTTTCTGCATTGAGCTATTGCGTAAAGAAGTAATATATTAATTGCTGAGAATAATACGATTCTGACCTGTTCTATCTGCTGGAATTCATGATTGAAATCCTGTAGTCCTCCCAGTCATATATGAGACATCTAGAAGTTTTGGCTACTGGAGAGGCAAGCTTCCGAGTTGGACAAGATCTGAAGGCATTAAGGAACAATAAATTTTAAATGGATTTTTTCATGGATTCTTCAACATCCGCCAGAAGAGATCTTTTCTATCAAAGGCTTAAGGCCCATATGCTCTGCGGCTGTGCAAATCTTCACATTCATTTTTTCTGCAAATGAGTATACAGCACTCAACTTTGACCTGAATGGCCCTCTGCACATGTGATGATCCCAAATGATCCCTTGAGGTCTAACTTTACGTATGATAGCTCGCATGTTTTTGACCACGCGTTCTACATCTTCTTTTCCAATCATAAAGCCGTAAGTGTATAATGGCGGGCCGTCTGCTACTATGAAATCTGGATCTGACTGTATGATCCAATCAGCATATTCTTCTATTATTGGCCCCTGCAGATCAGAAGTGAAGAGTAGTTTTTCACGGCCATGTTCCACGGTGAACCCTAAGACCCAGCCTATATTGTTAAGGAATTGCCCATGAAACATGGGAGGAGAAAAGCGTATTTCTGTACCGCCAAAAGTGAATTTTCCTCCATCAGCAAATATTACCTCTGAATTCCCCACTTTGAAACTTCTTATCCACATATTCCTCCGCCAGCTCTCCAAAATCTTGTTAAACCATCTCTTCTTTGCTTGATATACCATCAATTTCTTTCCTTCAGACTTTTGCCAAAGAGCTGTAGTTTTCGGATACCTTTCAAAGATGTCTTCCTTAGTGATGAATTTCGAGGGAGACAGCATGCTTTCTAAGGACCCGCGTCCTCCAAATATCTCATAGATCTTAGAAAGGAAATTGAAGGCTCTCTTTCTCTGAGACTTGTTTATCCATTGATTTGGATTCTTCACGAGGAGAATCTTCCCTTCGAATAATTTTGCCATTTCCTCCAATCGGCTGGGATGAACATGATGATCATAATGGTAATGAGTGATTATCACAACGTCGGATGAAACCCCATAGCGAAGTATCCTTTCATAAGCCTTCTCGCGAAGTTCAGCTTTCTCTTCAGATGAAAGAGGAAATCCAGGCTGTAGTCCAGCGGCACCCGGATCGACGAGAATCGAGATATCTGGGGTATTCACCAAGACTGAGCTGCACTTGGCTCCAAGCGAATCGAAGAATAGAAGCCTAACTTCTATGGAGCCTACCGTAACCAAGTCGCGGCTTTTAAACTCGTTCTGAAGCGATTCTATTTCTTTCGCTCCATTACTCATTTCCGTCAGATCTCTACCTTCAAGAGTGAACTATCTGTATGAGGTCTATTTCTATTTACGGAATCTCTTTTTAGGTTTTAAGGCCAAGCATTAAGAGGCCTTTAAGGCCTAGCCTTTACGAAGCCACTTTTTAATCTGTTTATCAAGCGGCACCGTTTTCCGTCTTCTTCGTCTACGTCTCAACGGGTATCCACCTATAGTTTTATAGGCATCCTCCGCTATTTCATCCGCCTCGCCTTTTACAAATTCACGCCAAGAAGGATCATGCTGAAAACTTGATGGGTGAATCCATTCGGGTGTGAATTCTGAGAGTCTATTCTGCTTGATGCATATGCATACAACGTTCAGTTTGCGATGAAGACTGAGCGGACATGTGAAGACGCGGGTTGGATCTACTTTATTTTCCACCTTGACTTTGCCCTTCACCAAGATTTCTCTTGACTTCTGATACATTTTGCCATTAACATATTCCACTATTGCATAGGCTAAATCAAGCGGGTGATACTTCTTCAGTAGATCATCTGAGAAGGCTTCTTCATGTACGTGAATGTGACATCCATTTCCTGACCATTTTAAATAAAGAGACTTTTCGACGCCCCTATCATTCAGGAAGGACCCTATAATCTTCGCGACTTCAATAGTTAAACGCCAATTCGAGAGGGTGCCATCGATATCCCATACTGGATTACATCGACGAATATTTGATAGCGCATAAACATCCTCAACGGTTTTAATCCTTGAATAAACGTTAGATGTAGCGTAAATTGACCTTAAGGTGAAGCCTTCCAGATTGACGATTCTAGAGAAACCTTCAATATTAATGATCTTTAAAGGTTTTCCGCGGAGATATCGTCTAAAAAGTAATTTGCCTTCGGGATCTACGTAATGGGCGGCTACCCAGCGTCCTGCACAGAAATCTACGATCTCTTTTTGAACCTCAAGGCGCGAATAATGTTCTTTAGCTAGACTCAAGGCATCTCAACATCTCTTTTCTGTGATGCTCTGCGGATCTTATCCATCACTTGTCTGGGAAGAGCTATGTCCTCCTTTCGCATATCGACTGCGCCTTTTATTACGATTCCTTTGCCGTTAACTATTTCAATCTCATGCATCTTCAAACTATGAGAAGTCTGCCTCATCTTCTCTACAAGAATGTATCTCCTAAGGACGCCTCCCTTAACAGATCTTCTGAACCTAATGATTCCGTCGGCGATGTGCTCAACTCCCCATCCGAACGCCTCGGACGTTGTTATGGCGTACTGGGACGTAACCATAGTTGTGAAGCCCCACTTGGATAAAACCTTCTTAACGAAGTATGAATGTCTCCTCGACATAGCAGGTTTATCGAGCCAGAAAGCTGAAAGCGAATCGATGACAAGTCGTGCCCTACCGTATCCAAGAGCCTTTTTGGCCTGGATCACTTTGTCAACAAGCTCTTCGATGTCTAAGCTCTGCAGAGACCACTGCTCCTTCAGCCCCATCAAAGCATCAATCAAGACGAGATTTTTCTCTTTTATGCTTTTGGAGAAATCGAATCCAAATTGACTTGCCTGCACAATGATGGATTCTCTGCTTTCTTCTGTGGTAACGTATACGCAGCGATCTCCCTCACGAATGCCTTGAGCGATAAAATGAATACAAAGGATAGTCTTTCCCGTACCCGGTTCGCCGGTAACGGCGACAGTGAACCCAGCTGGTATTCCACCGGCCAGCATCCTGTCGAGTTCCGGAATGCCCACAGAAAGCCGTTCTATAGACAAATAGGACTGCCCCCTTACTATTATAAGGCGCAAGATGAAAATAAATCCCCCGGAATCCTCAAAATCTGATGGAAGAAACTAAAAATAATAAAAAGGATTGATGCTATCCAAAGGTTCAGAATATCTTTGGGCTGTTTATTCTTCAACTTTTTCTATTCGTATTTTATCTCCGCTTCTAACCTTTTTGAAAACTTTTGGATCTCCTCTAATCTTTCCGAAGACGTTCACGGGATCAGCCGGTCTTATCTCATCCCCGCTGCTTATAGGTGTTGGGCCGAAGAATATGCAGAATCCCTGTCCCGGAGGCCAATAGCCTATATCGCCGAGTTCAACAGTCTCATGGGCGTTCTCCTCCTCTAGCCTAACTGGAATCGAGAAGTATATCTCATCCCCCCAAGTGTTCGCTCTAGCCTCCAGAGGAAGCATATCCCATATAGCCTTTACTGTTTTAGGCGCCTTGTTTTCTAGGAGATCCGCTTCGACTTCTCCGATTTTTTCGCTAATTATTTTAATTCTCTTCGCCAATTCTGAGACACCTCATTTTGATGTTATCCTCGCAGCTTCCCTTAATATTTTCGGCTGGAGCTATAAAACAGAAAAAGAAAAGACATTAACAATAGAAAACAACTTAAAGGTTCGCTTTAATTAAATAATCTTTATGAGCAAGGCAACGGTCATCGGTGTAGGAAACCTAGGTTCATGTATCGCTTATGAATTGGCAGCTAGGGAAATCGCTGACCAAATAGTTCTAATCGATATTTATCGAGAACTAGCCGAAGGAAACGCGGAGGACATATCTCAAGCTATGGCTTTCCGAAGCAATGTGGAAGTTATATCTGGCGACTATGAAGATGCAGATGGATCGCAAGTCGTTGTCGTAACCGCCGGGAAGCCGAGAACGCCAGACATGAAGTCTAGAATGGATCTTCTTAAAGCAAATCTTCGAATCATCGAGTCTGTCGCGTCTAATATTAGAGGAATTCGAGGAGAACCAGTCGTTGTGACTCTGACTAACCCGGTGGATGTTATGAATTATGTGATGTGGAGGCGAACCGGCTTTGACAGGAGAAGAATAATCGGAAGCGCGGGGATGCTTGACTCCGCAAGGTTCAGGAGAGCTCTAAGCAGAAAACTAGGCGTTCCAGTTTTAGACATCGAAGCCTACGTTATAGGGGAACATGGGGATAACCAAACTCCTGTATTCAGCAGAGTGACTATAAGAGGAAAGAAAGAAATCTTCAGCAGTGAGGAACGCCGTGAAATAACGGAAGAGATTAGGCAGTCAGCATTAAATGTTATCTCTAAAAAAGGCGGGACTGTTTATGCTCCGGCATGCAACACTGCGAATGTGATCAAGATGATTATTGGCGATATGCACGGCTTAGCTATCTGTTCAGTTGTGCTGGATGGAGAGTACGGCCTTAGAGATATCAGCATAGGCGTCCCTGTGGAGCTCAGCAGCCAAGGAGTCGAGAGAATATTTGAATGGGATCTTGATGAAGAGGAGAAAACTACGTTTTATAAAGGCGGAGAAAACTTGAGGAAGATCATTAAAACCCTCAAGTGAATCGTCTTAATTCACGGTGCACTGACTTCTAATTCAACAAACATGATGGAATACCGTTATATTATGTAACCAATAGGATATTATCGGTGGAAATAGATGCTTTATGAATCTTTAACAAGTTTAGATGTTAAAGAAGCATCCGAAAAAGGATTAGTGGTGATACTGCCTATAGGTTCAATTGAGATTCACGGCCCCCACATGCCCGTTGGAACGGATTCTATAACCGTGTATAGAATAGCAAAGTTAGCCGCGGAGAAAGAGGAATCCGTTGTCTTGCCGCCTTTGTATTATGCCTATGTTCCTGAGAATAGGCATTTTCCGGGAACAATCTCATTAACCGCGAAGACCCTTCTTTCTCTGCTGGAGGAAATATGTGAGGAAGCTTCCAGAAACGGATTCAAAAAAATATTAATAGTAAATGGGCATGGAGGAAACAATCAACTACTGAGGGTTTTCTTAAGGGAGAGCCTGAACAAAAGGAAAGATTACGTTATATACGCGATGATTGATCCGCTACTTCCCGTTAGAGAACTTATTCCTGAGCTGAGCGGAGGGAGAAGAGTTGGGCATGCATGTGAATTGGAGACAAGCATCGGCCTATATCTATTTGGAGACTTGATAAAAATGGAAAACGTTAAGCAGGAGGCAGAGGTTGGGAGCACGCATCTACCGAAGGGAATCGAAACACCCGTTGACTGGCAAGCGTATGCTCTTCAGCTTTATCTAGGTGATCCGAGAAAAGCAACAGAGGAGAAGGGAAAAATAATCGTAGATAAACTTGTCGAGTTTTTGGCTGACGCTATCAAAAAGATAAAACAAGACGTTGAGGTTCCAAGAATTCTCGATGATTACTATAGGAGAGCTTATGGTAAATAGGCTTCGATGCTTCCCTATTTTAGATCTGTAACGATTTAGAGAAAGGGTTTTAGGAGCTTCTCCGCGTTTCGATGCAGAATGTTATGGCGGTCTTCATCTGTTATCTTTGAGAAAATAACGCAGCCTATACCATAGTGCGGATCAAACCAAGGCAGATCAGTTCCGAACAATATCTTCTCTGAGCCTGCTTCCCTAACCATCCATTCAATCACGCCGTTCACTGCATAGGCGGCGGTTAATTCCAGATAGACATTGGGGTAATCCCTAGCGACTTGGATAGATTTCTCCCATTCTCCATATCCCGAGTGACCCATGAATAATTTGACTCGGTGATATTTCTGCGCGAGCTTCTCAACTAGAGTCGGCGAATCGTATGGGCTTTTTCCCCAAGTATGCATAAGAATCAATAACTCGTGATCGTCGGCATATTCAAGCGCAGGCTTGTATCGCGGGCTGGTTATCGGATACTTGTGGTAATCTGAAAGAAATTTGAATCCAACGAATCCCTCCATCTCCGAAAAACGCTTTATATCCCTCTCTATTCTCTTCGGATAGTTGGGATTTATACACCAGTACGCCCTGAATCTGTCTGGATACCTCTTTAAAACTTTAGCCATCTTAATGTTTACCTCCGGATCTATTAGGGCCGCATGCGAGCAGAAGACTCCCATCTTCACGCCGCATCTATCCATTGTACGTATCATATCTTCAGGAGACGGGTTGGGGAAGTATATGCCTTGAAATGGACCCATATGCTGATGCATGTCTATAACCGGGCATGTATCGCTTTTCCCTTTCTCCATAAATTCTTTAACTAAAGCTGAAAAACTCATAGCCTAACCCTCCTGAGTATATTCATGAGATTACCTGAGGCTATCATCTCACGTTCCTTATTTGTTATATCCGCTTGAGCCAGCATCAATACCGGTCCACCAGGGTTCCATTGAGGATATCCGGTGCCGAAGAGAAGTCTATCCGCGCCGTAATTATCGCAGAAATCACTTATTCCTCCGTCTAGCTCATATCTTGAAATTTCTAGGTAGAGATTCTCATATTTCTCGATTAGAGGCCTAAAGAATCTGTCATGTCCCCAGCTACCATGCTCCGTTACCACAAGTGTGAGATCCGGAGCGTCAGACATTATTTTTTCAACTAAATACCAGCCGGATATGCCGCCGCATGACTCGTTTACGGAGATGAAAAGCGGAATGTTCCTCTCAATCATTACTTCATACAGGGAACCCAAAGCGGTCTTAGTCATCAAATACTTATGTTCCGATGGGAAAGCTCGAAAAGCACGGATATTTCTCGCTTTCATTTTTTCGAGAATCTCTTCTATGGATCCAAGTTCTCCGGTTTGAGGTGGAAGAATCGCAAAGACTCCGTGAAGCCTTTTAAATCCTTTAATTTCATTCAGTAAGATTTCGTTGCCTACATCTGGAGAATCATCACGTTGCCTTGCGTGATAGACAAGCGCTTCATCAATACCGTAGAAATCCATCTCTTTCAAAAGATCCTCCGCAGTCTCGGCGAATTTAATGGGCTTAATCATTGATCTGCCGAAACTTGCATTACAATCAAAAAACTTCAATTTAACTCTACCTCTCTCTTTTACCTTGTTAGGATCTCAAGCATTTTTTTCTTCGCTGAGCATTCATCGTTTATTCTCAGACTGCAAACAATAATGGAAGATCCATATTTAATTGCCAATTTCGACATTACTCTTATCCTCGCATAAATTTTGGTTACGGTAGTTAGTTAATCTATTTAGGTATAAATCGTTTTCTTCTCACTTTTATTTCGGCTTTTTAGATAATGCGAAATCAAAAACAAAACATCTATAAACGTGAAATCCATTTTTCCTTTTTGTGGATGAAAGATGGGCGGCGGAAAAAAGAGGAAAACACTAACGCAAATGGAA
>Ga0180301_10003801_pt1 | contig 11732 bp, 12 predicted proteins | sample GuaBasSediGuay16_FD_121797 | JGI IMG/M metagenome (GOLD analysis project Ga0180301, IMG submission 121797) | Subseafloor sediment microbial communities from Guaymas Basin, Gulf of California, Mexico - Guay16, Core 4569-2, 12-15 cm | ecosystem: Environmental > Aquatic > Marine > Hydrothermal...
CGTAACGTTTTATATAACAAAAGGTTATCGCTATCGAACAAATCTAAGTAGCGTTGTAGTACTAAAGACCCTCTAAAGTGCCATCATTGGAGCCTGTTGCGGGCAAAGACCCAGGCTCCGGGCCAAAGGAATGGACAGGGCCGGACACCTGAGGCCGGTGTGGATAACCTGTTGATAACCATACACTTAGACCGTCAGTTTGCCCTCTTTTACAGCAATAAATGCGCCGGCAGATACGTCCGGCTTCATAAATGCCATCCCTTTCTCTAATGCTTTTCCAGAAAGGTTTACAGCCTATTTAAGCTCACATACCTACAATAGAGGCATCCTCAGCCAACGGTCTTATGTCGTTGGCCCGGTCAGTTCGCCGGGCATATAAACACAGCTACATTACTGGGAATAGCCCGCCTCTACTTCGTGGATAACTTATAGAATAGTGGAGTCCACACCTGCAGAAACACCCCCCAAGACCGATAATATCCAATCCCGGGACATCAGGGACCGCTGTGTCCGAATTAAATCCTGTGTCAGTTTGTATCTTTATTCCAATTTTTGGCCACAAAGACCTTTGGGGATTTTTCTGTAAAAATCGGCCTAAATCTGATATAATGCAATAGTATTGTGCTTCACGAATGGAGCCGGTGATTTGTCGAGACGGAGGGTAATTTGCCCGGTAATATCCGTACATCAATAATCTGCGCAATGGCCGGAGGGGCCCTGGGGCTTGGTTTAGCTTTGCCAAAAGCTTATGGTCTGGCAGAATCGACGGGGCCGGACGGCTCAAATGCCCGTGCGGTTCACGCGCTGGGGCAGACAGGCGAGGGGGTAAATGTCGGGTTGATTTCGGCCCGTAATGTCCGCACAACACATGAGGCCTTTGAAGATCCCTGTGGTGTCTCGCACGCATTCAATTACGACTTCACAGGCGACGGCATCGAGTTCTCCGGCCACGATACGAGGATGGCCGGTGCGGTTATAAGCAGAGGGGGTGATAGTTACCCGAATGATATTGGTGTGGCGCCGGGTGCTGATATCCACTGCGGGCGCATTGCCGACAATAGCAATTCCATGACAACCGTTTTTTTGACGGACGCCCTTGATGAACTGGTTATAGGGCAGGGCTGTCGGGTAATAGTAACCGGAGTCCAGTTGTTAGGCGTTACTGCCGACGGCGACAGCATCTGGACGAAGATTTACGATTACTACGCTTACGAATATGACGTCGTCTTTGCCAATGCTTCGGGCAACTATGAACCGGAGGTTACGATATTCGGCGACGCCTATAACGGCATAACAACGGGCGGATTGAGGGTTACGGAGCCGGATGTGTATCTGAGAGTGGGGTCAGGGAGCAACCCAGGCCCGACTGTGGACGGCAGAAGGAAACCGGACATAGTTGCACCTTCTCAAAACCAGACGCTTCCCTCAAGCGAAAGCGATACGACCTGGTTGACTGTAGGCAGTAGTGTGGGGCAGACAAGCTACTCGGTACCGCATACGGCGGGTGTGGCTGCACTATTGTTGGGGACGGCAGATGAAACAGGCGATACGGGTGATAACCAAAGCGAGGTGATAAAGGCGGTAATAGTCAACTCGGCTTTTCCGAACATAAATGACAAAGATAACAATCCGACCAATCCGGCTGAACCGAATAATACGTGGCACGGCGACCGCGGTTACGGCCGAATAGACGCTTTGAGGGCTTACGAATTGCTAAGTGCCGAGAAGGTTGCTGAGGGAACTGGTACGACACAGGCCAAAGGCTGGGCATATGATAGCATGACGGGGTACGGGCAGCACATTTATTCAATCCAGGGCGCAAGAAACGAGCGGCTGGTGTTAACGGTAACGTGGCACAGGAGTATTACGAAAACCGGCCCAAATTATAACGACGAAAGCTCGCCGAAGTTTAACCTTGACCTGACAATTAAAGACCCATGTGATGCTGTTATATACGCCGAGACAGGGACATCGGATAATCTTGAAAAGGTTGACCTGCTTTTGGAAAAGGACGGCATGTACGAGGTGGCACTGGAAAATACGACGAGCAAGAGCCGGGATTACGGGTTGGCGTTCGAGTTGTTAGAACCGCTTGTTTATGATTTTGAGCCGATAGACTATATTGTCGATACTGGTGATCTGCTCGTCATAGCGGCGCAGTGGTTGCTGGCCGGGTCCGGTCTTGAAGCGGACTTAACCGGCGACGAAGTAGTGAACCTGGAAGACTTCGCCGAATTCGCCCTGTACCGGCTCGACACCAACCCCGCCTATTACAACGAATAGAGTACCACATCAGAAAGTCATTTGTAGTCGCAGGCCGAGGACAACTGCGTCGCTGGTGGTTCTATTGCCGCCGGGATTGGAGACATATTGGACAGAGGGACTAACATTCAACCAGCCCGTTATAGCGGCGTTATAGTAAAGCTCTAATACGCTTTCGTGGTCGTCGGTGTAGCCGGTATCGTCATTTGCACCGGCAAAATCGCTGAATATACCCTGGGCGAAACCTACGCCGAGGACATCGTCATCGCGGCCGTCGATAAGACCCTGATATTGGACGCCGAAGCTCCAGAAATTGCCTATTTCATTCAGGTCGCTGTTTGCATAGCCGAATCTGCCAAATACGCCAAAACCCTGTGTGTCTTCGGGATTACTATTTTCTTTGTGAATCATCTGGTCGCAGCTTAGATAAAAGCCCGTGTCATCACGGTATCTTTTTCCGTTTGAAAACCTGAATTTGTCCTGGGCGTCGATCCACAAGCCGACTCGATATGCGCCGGGCAAAGGTCCGTTGGCTGAGGCGAGCCTGGGTGTTACTCCGGTCTCGAAGATATAGAAAAAGTAGTCTTCATCACCGAAGGTGGTCTTAAATCCGTTTTCCCTGAAGTCATTTTGCGCATCGACAACACCTGCTGCGGCGTACCACCAGTCGATTGGACTATAGAAGGCGGCGGCTCCGAGGGCGTAATCGGGAAATGGTATTGTTGGGTTGTTGACGAGTGCGCCGTTTAAGAACTGGGTGGTTTCATCATTTGCAAAGGCACTCGTATCGAATGCGACCGGGCAGCCGTGACAATCAAATCCGCCGGTCAGGTCCATCTTGCCGACGCGGAAGAGCAATTGGCCGTCTAACATCGATTGTTCGTACCAGAATTCCGTTACGATAATCGCGTTACGTGGACATCCATCGGCGTTTACGCCGAATGCGCTGCCGACCGAGGGACCATCGATACCGCCGGATTTTGACCAGAAGCCTTCGGTGTGCATGAAAAAGGCTCCTCCCTCGATTCCAAGCAGTCTTTGAAGGTCGGCGGTTAGTTCTATATCGTAGCTGCCTGCGTATCGGCCTGCCCTTCGATGTTTGCTTATACCGCCACGGACATTTTGCTGGTAAATCTGCGTCAGGCCAAGACCGATTTCCACACCGGTATCAGCCAATTCATCGTTCAGGCCGAAAAAACCGTCCGTCAAAGTCTCTCTGCCCTCCAGATCATTTCCCTCAGCGAAACAGAGCACGGAACCCGCCAAAACCAGTACGACTAAAACTTTCATCTTCGTCACTTTATTTTCCCTTCACTGATTAACACCGTCTTGGAAACACATGTTAAGCAATCCTTAATAAGTTAGGCTCAACCAACTTTTACTGCCAAATCCTATAGTGCTCAGAAGAGCGCTTCAAGGCAAATTTTGGGAAAAATGGATTTTTTTTGTTTTTCGTCAAATTTCCGCTTGACTCGGTAGCACGAATCTCGTATTTTTGTGTGTCGTAACACGATTTTAGTTTTCTTATGCGCGACATTCGATAGCAAATTATGAGAAAAGAAGAAAATAAGTATGGCATGAGGATAATAAGGCGGCGAAATAAATACTTACATAATCTTTCTGCCGGTTTCTCTCTTGCTGAGTTGCTGGTAGTTATCACAACTATAACGACACTAATGGCCATGCTTCTACCTTCCCTTGGAAGGGCCAAGGAACAGGCACGAAGAACCGCCTGTGCAAGCAACCTGCGACAATTGGGTTTTGGGTTGCAAATGTATGCTATACATAACAATGGGTGCTATCCGGCTGAGAAGCTTTGTGGTAATCCGCAGTCGGTTTTGACCGGTGGTCTTTTCCCCTATTATTTGGACAATCGGGACATATTCTACTGCCCCAGTGCAGAAGCAGTCGAGCCGTATGCTCAAAGTGATGAGTATGGCGGTCCGGGTGGGGATTCGGTCATTAATACGGACGAGAACTGGCAGCGCTCTTATATCAGCTACAAATACTTCTCTATAACGCGGCGAGATACGCGTATGCCGTTGCCGTTGCGTCTTTGTGAATACCCTCATCTTTTGAGAGAAGATTCACCGGCAAGCCGGTGGCTTATGAGCGATTGGGTTCGCAAGCATGTACCGGTTTTCCCACATTTAGAGAAGGGCGGCTGGGGCGGTGGCAGAAATGTCCTTTTTGCAGATACAAGTGTACGGTTCGTCCGGCACAGGACGCCGGGCGCATTTTGAAAAGCTTAATGAATGATATGTACAGGAGACAAACAATGTTACGAGCAATTTTTTTAAGCCCGCGGCAGCTAACACCGGCAGGCGTCAGGGGAAAAATCAATTTACTGACCTGGCGAGAATTGGCATTTGCGGTTATTGGCGGCATAGCTTTGGCCGGAGTTGGGCAGCTTCTGGGACGAACGTTTCATCTGGTCTGGCCGGTTCCTATGTCGGGATCAATAGCTGCGGCACTACCACGTGCATTTATTTTGTTAGTGATTTTGCTTCGGATCGACAAGCCCGGCGTATTAACCATTGCGGCAATAGCCGAGGTGAGTACAAAATCAGGATTTGGATTTGGTGGCTGGTGGCCGATGTCGCTGGTTGTGCCGTTGTTAGCTGGTGTTGCGGGAGATATGATCTGGTTGTACTTGCGACACCTGCCGACACGAAGGTTGAGCTTGGTATTAACAGGCGGCTCTGTTTGTGGAGCAAGGGTGCTGCTCGCTTTGTTTTTCTGGGGCCTTCTGATGCGGCCGATTTCGGGGGCGGGTGAGCGCTTAGCTTTGACGTTGGGATGCATTGTTGTAATCAACGTGGTTTTGGGCATGGTTGCCGGACTGCTGGTTGGCAAATCAGTCAAGCCGCCGAAAGGCAGCGAGTGAAAACAAGAGGGAGCAATTTGGATACAACTACATCAGAATCGTTTGCGATCCGGCCGATAGGGTATGTACAATCGGCTTATGCCCAAACTAAGGATGTGCCGCACACGCATACAGGATGGACGGCGGATACTTCTCGAATTCAGCTTTTTTCCAAGTACGCCGGGGGACTTGGTGGCTTGAAGGGCTATTCGTACATCATGGTCCTGTTCTGGGTGCATCGGGCCAAAGAATGGAAAATGCCGAAGAAGCACCAGAAACCACCCCATGTGAAGCTGTTCGCTACGAGGATGCCGGTGCGCCCCAATCCCATCGGGGTATCTGTTGTTGAACTGTTGGATTTTTCTGCTGATAGCGGTGAGATTATCGTGAAGGGCCTGGATGCACTGGACGGCACACCCGTGCTCGATGTCAAACCTTATATTCCAAATTTCGACAGTTACCCTGAAGCTTGTGTGCCGGACTGGGTGAAGGAGCATCTGGACAGTCACCATCATGGTGCACACCGCCACTACAGTCATGGTAACAAGAAAGCTGATAATAGGACGGGCGGGCGTGCCCCGCCTGTCTGAACGCTAAAATTCTCAAATTTCGTAAGTCGTAGATTCCAGCTTTCGCTGGAATGACAAGAGGTATCGAATACACCAGACTATTTTTTACAAGAACAGGAGATAAGGGTTATGAGAATAACAAATTTGGCATTAGTGATTTTATTGACAATCTTATTGGGATTACCGGCATATACGCCGGCAGCTTGTATGGAATTTCAACTGTTTACGCCTGCGCATAATGTTGGCAAGCTACCTCAACAACCACAGACTATCGGTGATTATCTTCCGCAAACAGGCGATGACTATGAGATGGCAGGCAGCAATCCTGACGGCTGTTTTAGCTTCAATTTTATGAATCCAACTGCTGTTTCCGGTGGCTATACCAAGGGGATTCATTCAATGACAGGTTCGGTAACGCTGGATATAGACCTTCAGACGGGTGGGACGTTGGATATTGCAGCACTTGCGTTCGATGGATATATTTCCTCGACACAATCCAGCTTCCAACGGCTGGTTCAACCCGGCGACGCTGCAGCCGATGGAAACCACGGTTCAACCGACGGCATCGGCAACAATGGGACATACAACGCGTCAGCCGCATCAAACTGGGCGTTTGAGGCAAGTTATGACTGGTACTACGATGTGCCTGCCGGAGGCATGGGCGGTATTGATATGACATTTGACAACTACTCGTGGGATGGTTTCATTATTCCTGTGAGTGAACTGACCACGGCTGGTATGGCAGCTACTACACTCGACGATTCGTTGAGCTACTTTGGCGGCAATTTCGAACAGTGGCTATTGAATAAAATAGCTCCGCAACTTCCACAGGAAGCTGCCTATCTGCTTTTTGCACAGGGCGAAACCAATCCGGCCTGGACCGACCAGCAGGTGGGTATGACAACCGGAGGCCTGATTGGAGAAACTGTCATAGGCTACGCAGTACCGGAACCTGCAACCATTATGCTTCTGGCCGCCGGACTTTGTTGTGCCCAAGGTATGAGAGGCTCTCGAAAAGATGCATAGGAGGCTATAGGTTTGGCCCTAAATATCAAAAGCATATTACCGGTGCTGGTACTGCCGGTGTGTGTACAGGCGGCCTCTGTTGACTTTGAATTGATAACACACACAGACAATGCACAACTGCTGCCTCAGCCAAAGGGATTGCCTGGTGTATCGGGCGATCACCTTCTGCAAACAGACGATGATATATGGGGCAGTATATATAATCTTGGTGGTTGCTTTAGCTTTAATTTTATGAATCCGGTGGGCATACAGGAGCCTGATTATCCGCCCGGTTACGCCGAGGGGATTCATTCGATGACAGGGTCGGTAACGCTGAACATAGACTACAACACGGTAGAAATCACGTCTCTTTCCTTTGACGGAGATATCTCATCAACAAAATTTAGCAATCAGTGGTTGGTTCAACCGGGCGACCCCGCAACTAACTATAATACCGACGGAATACCAAACAGTGGGACATATGCAGCATTAACTGATGCGAACTGGGTTTTTGAGATAAGCTTCGACTGGTACTACGACACACCTTACGATGGGGTGGGTACCATTGATATGACGTTTGACAATTACAAGTGGAACGGATTTATTATTCCTGTGAGCAAACTAAACCCGGCTGGTATGGCTGCAACCGTACTCGATGACCCGTTGGGCTATTTCGCCGGAACATCGGAAGATTTTGAGTCGTGGCTATTGGGCGAAGTGGCTCCGCGGCTCCCGCAAGATGCCACATGCCTGCTTTTTGCACAAGGCCAGGCACACCCTGCTTGGCGGAATCCAATGATGGGTATGCAACTTGAAGGCATTGTTGGAGAAACTATCATAGGCTATACTGTCGCAGAGTTTAGCCCCAATAAAGCTGACATTGATCGAGATTGGGGCGTTGACCTGGCTGATTTCGCTATTCTCGCCGACCAGTGGCAACAACCGCCGCGTGAACCTTCCGCCGATATTGCTCCCCCTGCTGGGGATGGGATTGTAGATATAAATGACCTTGCCTTTTTGGCCCATAACTGGCTGTGGGAGTAATTGAGCCCAGCGGCCCTTGAGCCGATAGCTTATCCAATTAACAAGCTGCCGAGCTGATAAACGACGAGGGTAATTACATAGGCCATGACGGTAAGGCCTGTGAATTGAAACAAAGCCCATCCCCAGGAGTCGGCCTCTCGTTTTGTAACGGCAATAGTGGCGACGCAGGGGGCGCTGATGAGGCAAAAGAGCATGATGCAGAATCCCTGCAGGGGTGTGTAGTCGGCCTGGAGTTTGGCTCGCAGGGCGTCTGAGTCTTGGTCGGTCTCGCCTAAGGAATACACAATACCGAGCTGTGAGACGAATACCTCTTTTGCGGCCATTGCGCCGATAAGGGCGGTGCCGATTCGCCAGTCGAAGCCTAATGGTTTTATGACCGGCTCCATCGCGGCGCCTATTCTGCCTGTTACGGAGTATTGAAGTTGTATCTTTTGGGCTTCGGCTTCGGAAGTTTGAGCCAGCCGTTCTTCGGCGGGTTTGGGATAGCTCGAAGCGGCCCAGAGTATTATCGAGATGGCTAAGATAATTGTGCCGGCCTTTTTCAGATACATCCATCCCCGCTGCCAAGTGTGAATTAGCAGGCCGCGGGCGGTCGGCATTCGGTACGGGGGTAGTTCTATCACGAAGGGGACTGTTTCGCCGCGGAAGAGTGTTTTGCGTAAGAGCTTGGCGCAGACAATTGCCAGTACAATCCCGATGAGGTAAATCAGCCAGAGGACGGGCGCCCGCCACTTTTGGGCGAAGAAGGCGGGGATAATCAGTGCGTAGATGGTGAATCTTGCTCCGCAGCTCATCAGTGGTGTAACGAGCATCGTGGTGAGCCTGTTACGGCGGTTCTCAAGGATGCGTGTTGCCATGATGGCGGGGATCGAGCAGCCGAAGCCGATGAGCATAGGTATGAAGCTTTTGCCGTGGAGGCCGATTTTGTGCATGATTCGGTCCATGATGAATGCGGCCCGTGCCATGTAGCCGGAGTCTTCGAGGAACGCAATCGCTGCGAACAGCAGCAGTATGTTCGGCAAAAATACAATCACGCCGCCCACACCGCCGATGACGCCGTCAACAAGTAGTGAGCGGAGGGCACTTTCAGCGCCGGCGGGCCAGAGGCCGCCAACCGAGCGGGCGAGCCAGGCAAAAAACGTTTCAAGCCATCCCATTGGGTATGCGCCTATTGAGAAGGTCAGTTGAAAAGCGAGGTACATCATGGCGATGAAAATAGGCAACCCCAAGACCCGGTGCGTGAGGACCGCATCGGCGGTATCGCTCATATCGTGTCTGAGGTCGGTGGTGCTTTTGACGGTCTCCTGGCAGGCACCTGATATGAATCCGTAGCGGCGCTCTGCAATTATCATCTCAGGCTCATCGCCGAATATCGCGGCCAGGTGCCGGCGGCTTGTATCGACCGCTTCGAGCAGGCCGTCGCTAAAACCCTTTGCCATGATTTCTTTGTCGTTTTCCAGAAGTTTGATAGCGAGCCAGCGTTTGGAGTACTTTGTTGTGACTTTGGTCGGGCGTTTTATCTGTTTAGTCAGTTTTGCCAGTTCTTCCTCGATTTCATTGCCGTAGTTCAATCTGCCGGATGTGTGTTTGGCGCCTTGCTCTGCGGTTTCTATAATAACATCAAGTAACTCGTCGATGCCTTTGGCCTTGTTGCCGACAGTCTCGACGATTGGGGCAGCGATTAGTTCTGAGAGCTTATCGATATCGAATTGAAGACCCCTTTGTTTGGCTACATCGCTCATGTTGAACGCCAGGACGAGTGGGACGTTCATTTCCATAAGTTGTATTGCCAGATAGAGATTGCGCTCGACGTTTGATGCGTCTATGATATCGACGACGACGTCCGGATGCTCCTCCACAATGAAGTTGCGTGCGATGAGTTCTTCTATCGAATACGTGGTCAGGCTGTATGTTCCGGGCAGGTCAACGAATGTAATCTCGAAGCCGTTGTAGGTTCGTGTTCCGAGTTTCTTTTCAACGGTGACGCCGGGGTAGTTGGCGACGCGCTGTCGGGCACCGGTGAGGGCGTTGAAGATTGAGGTCTTTCCGCTGTTGGGATTGCCGGCTAACGCAACTAAAACTTGCTTTGCCATGTTCTTACCTAACCATAATCTTGTGTGCCATGCCCCGGCCCAATACTACCTTTGTGTTCTTTACGTTTATTATGATTCGGCCGCAGTGCCAGTTGCGAACAACTGTTATCTCTGCGTTCTGTAAAATGCCCATCGCGGCCAGGTGCTGTTTTAGGCCGATGCCGGCGTCGATGCTTATGAGCTTGACGGTTCGGCCGGCTTCAATTTTCGACAATGGTTTTAGAGAATCGTCTGTCATATTTGCTCCCCAGCATCGGGGCCGACCTTGTCGAAGTTGTTCTCACAGAACTTTGTGAACTCTTTGGCAAGGTCGAGACCACTGTTGTTATTTGCGGTTGCAAACTCGATGAAGTGTAAGAGTCTGTTCACGATTTGCGGGCCGAGTGCGTGCTCGGCCCTGCAGGCGGCCTTTCCGGCGGTCGTCGGGTCAACACCTAATATGCTTACGAAGAAAGACTTGATGATGTTGTGTCTTCGGACGACTTTCTCGGCCTGCGCCCAGCCCTGGTTGGTGAGTGTGATAAAACCGTAGGGTTTATAATTTACGAGTTGCTTTTCGGCCAGGGTCCGCAGGGCACCGGTTACCGACGACCTTGAGACCTCCAGCACCTCGGCGATGTCCTTACTGCGAGCGACCTTGCTGCCTGCCGACAGGTTCAGTATCGCCTCAAGATAATCCTCGAGAGAAGCACTGAGCGCTCTTTCCCTTGTTACTGTCATCTTTAACCTGTTATTGAGGAAATTGTCGTATCAGTAACATCAAACTCGAAATCCTAATATCTACCTGCTGCGACGAGCGAAGCACGGCGAGAATCCTAAACAATACCAAATGTTCAAAATTCAAATTTTCAAAACAAAACTCTGCGTTCACGACGTTGTCTGCGGTAAAAGCATTGCCTTTATTCTATCGGTTAGCTACACCTAATATAGTTAGTCAAGGCGAACTTTTCAAGGCTTTTTTGAAAAAATCCTGTAAAATTCGTAAGAAATTCGGATTTTGGAGGTGTCTCGATAAGGAACTGCTAATAATAGCAGTGTTTTTGCTCAGAGAGCATTTGGCGAGGGTGCGATCTTCTTCATGGCCAAGCAAGTTGTGGAATCTCTGCGGATTCTGCGGTTTTTCTATTCTTGAGGTAGTTTTTCGAGGTCGGTGTCGGAGCCTGCAACCATTAGCGTGTCGCCGGCGTAGATAACGGTATTGGGCATGGGGACGTTTATAATGGCCTCGGCCTTTGTCTTTTTGTCTTTGTTTGTCTGGCCGCGTTTGATAGCAACGAGATTTACGCTGTATTTTTGGCGGAGCTGCAGGTCCATGACCGTTTTTCCGTCAAAACTGGTCGGCGCTTTTATGCTGGCCATGCTGTAGCCGGGTGCAAAGTCGATTTTCTCGCCGATGTGTGGTGCGATGAGCTTGTAGGCCCAGCGCTGAGCGGATTCGATTTCGGGATAAATCACCTCGGTAGCGCCGACTGCGGAGAAGACCTGGCCTGCGGTAAGGCCCTGGGCCCGGGCATAAATCTGCTCTACTCCCATTTTTCTCAGGTTCACCACGGTCAGGATTGCAGATTCAAACGCACGTCCCCCCTGGCCCATGCCTACTATGGCGACATCTATCTTATCGACACCCTGCGACAGGAGTGCTTCCTCATCGGTGCTGTCGAGCCTTACGGCGTGGCTGACCTGGTCGCGAATCTGCTCGATAACGGTCCTGTCGCGGTCGATTGCGATGACCTCGGCGCCGCTCATCGACAGGGCGATTGCGAGTTTCTGGCCGAATCGGCCTAATCCTATTACTGCAAAACGTTTCATTGGTTAGTTCCTTGAAACAGTATTTAGCCAACTGGATTCCCGCCTTCGCGGGAATGACAAATAGAATCGGCCTAATCCTATTAC
>Ga0180301_10003802_pt1 | contig 11732 bp, 9 predicted proteins | sample GuaBasSediGuay16_FD_121797 | JGI IMG/M metagenome (GOLD analysis project Ga0180301, IMG submission 121797) | Subseafloor sediment microbial communities from Guaymas Basin, Gulf of California, Mexico - Guay16, Core 4569-2, 12-15 cm | ecosystem: Environmental > Aquatic > Marine > Hydrothermal...
TCAATATATTGTGGAAGAAAAGATTAACAGAGATATTTTCTTTTCCGGTATTTTTTGGTTGAAATAAAAAAAAGGGCCAAAGAAACCGGGAAAGACATCAAAACTGTCATTCAAGAACTTCATAATTTCAAACTTTGATAAGGGATAAAAATTTTAAAGGTCTAAAATTTTGGAATTATAGCATGAAAGCGTTATGGGAATTTTTACTGTAATGTTTACTATGAAATGAACATTGCCGAAGCAATGAATCACTGTCTGGGGACACCTTGTGGAATTCAAAAAAGCCCAATATGTATGGAGCTCCTACAGTAGCTTGACTTTTTTATACTACTACTATAAAATAGTTATATGTATATAAAGCGGGACGTGTATCCACAACTACTGGATGAAATAAATTTAAAAGGTGTTTCCATGCTGCTTGGTGCCAGGCAGGTGGGAAAAACCTTTTTACTGGAACGGTTATATAAAAACACCAAATCGTTGGGATTAAAGGCCGTTTATTATAACCTGGAATTACCGGAACATTTGAGATTGTTTAACCGGTCTGACGCCGAGATATATGATTTCCTGTCTTCGGCCGGTGATGTGGTTTTTCTGGACGAATTCCATTATCTAAAAAATGCTTCCAGAATATTCAAAATGTTGTTTGACGGCAAGAAGAAAGTTAAAATATATGCTTCGGGCTCTTCTTCGCTTAAAATCCATAAACATCTTAAAGAAAGCATGGCGGGCCGCAGATGGGTAACCCAATTAATGCCGTTCTCTTATAATGAATTTTTACGGAAATTCGGGAAGGGAGGGCCTTCCAAAAAAGCGTTTAATGAATATGTCGTCTATGGTGGACTTCCCGGACTTCTGAAAATGAGAGGCACTGACGCCAAGATGCGGCTCTTGAATGAAATTTTAGAAACGTATATTCAGAAAGATATTAAATCTCTTATTAAGGAGGAAAATATCCGCGCTTTCAATTCATTGCTCTATCTTATTGCGGAAAACCAGGGCTCGCTTATCTCGGAAAATAGTCTTTCAAGGGAAGTCGGACTTACGGCGGCTACAGTGAATAAGCATATTTCAATTCTTCAGAATACTTATGTTTGTTATCTGGTTTATTCTTACGCAAAAAAATTGGGCAATGAGCTCAAGAAATCTAAAAAAGTGTATTTTTATGATCTGGGAATAAGGAATATCCTGCTTAAAGATTTTACGCCTTATTCAAAAAGAAAAGATAAGGGAGTAGTCGCTGAAACATTTGTATTTTTGCAGTTACTTTCATTGCTTAAACCCAATATGGAAATAAGGTTTTGGCGGAATAAAGCGGGCAGGGAAATTGATTTTGTAATTCTTAAAAATCGCAGACCTTTTCTTTTGGAAGTAAAGACCTCGCTTTCATCAGCTGAAATTCCTGGGGCTTTTCATGATTTTATGAAACATTATCCCGAGACCATTGGTGGGATGGTTGTTTCGGGCGAATATGAGGGTATAAAGGTAGTTAACGGGAAACGCATAGTATTTTCCACCTTCGGCAAGTTTATCGATATTTTAAAGAAAAAATTGTGAATATTGTCTTTTGGGTCCTGGTTCTGCCAGAGAGTGGCGATTATCGCGAGTCATAATATTTTGCCGGAAGTTTTTCATGAACGCCAAGATTTATGAAATAGAAAAAAGGGCCAAACGTGAAAACAAATCCATCTCCGAAACCATAAAATCGCTCTACAATATAGACATCTAACTACTAAAAAGTGCTTGGCATCTTTCTCGGGGGAAGGTCAGGAGATTTCTAACGAGGCAAGTTAAGTTTCTTGAAAAACTGTGGAATATAAACTATACTTTATATATGCAAGGTAAAACTAAAATATTATTTAGAAATCTACGAGATTATATTAATGCGCTTATATCAAGAAAACAATCCGCTTTGATATTTGGCCCCAGGCAAGTTGGAAAAACTACCCTTGTCAAGAATTCCTTAAAATCAATCAATAATATTGACATTGTGGATTGTTTTTTTCAAAATCCTGAAATAAGATTAAATTATGAAAAAGATCCCGCTTTGCTTATAAGGCAATTAAAGGCGTCCAAAACACATAAATTGGTATTTATAGACGAGGCGCAGAAAGTTCCTCAAATATTCGATGCTGTTCAGTATCTTATAGATGAAAATATAGCCTCTTTTATAATAACCGGTTCATCGGCCAGAAAATTAAAGAGGAAGGGGGGGAATCTTTTGCCCGGAAGGGTTAAAAGTTTTAGACTTACACCATTGTTGTTTAATGAAATGGGATGGCTTAAATCCGAAAAGTCGCAAATTTTGAAAATTAAAAATATCAATCCGCTTCAAAAATATTCTTTTAAAAAATCAATGGTATTCGGTTCTTTGCCCTATATAGTTAATTTAAAAACTGATAAAGATAGGGTTGATTTTTTAAGGGCTTACTCGCATATTTATTTGGAGGAAGAAATAAGGGCCGAAGCTTTAAGCAGAAAAATGGGAGCGTTTTCAAGATTTATCGAATTGGCCGCTCAAGAATCGGGAACCTCTCCTAATTTTTCAAAATTATCGATGGAATCCGGCGTAAGCGCTCCGGCGGTTAAGGAGTTTTATAATATCCTTGAAGATACTTTGGTAATAGAGCGAGTTGATCCGTATTTGAAAAATGCTCGCAAGAGAATTTTTTCTTCACCTAAATATTACTTTTTTGATTTAGGGGTTAGAAATAGTATTGCGCGGTTTCCTCTTGCTCAAGAGTTGGTGAATTCTCAAAAAGGCATTCTTTTTGAACATGCGATTATGCTGGAAATTATAAATCGCATAAGAGCTTTAAATCTTGATTATAAAGTGTGTTACTGGAGAACTTCTTCCGGAGCCGAGGTCGATTGTGTTATAGATACCGGTGGGGAAGTTATTCCCGTAGAAATAAAATCATCTTCAAAAGTTAGTAAAAGAGACGCCAAAGGACTTTTTTCTTTTCTTAAAGATTATTCTAATGTGGCCAAAAAAGGTTTTATTATTACTCAAGGGGATAAACCTGAAGTGATTGCGGATAACGTAACCGCGATTCCTTGGGATTATTTATAATTGGCTGAATAAGGCCGATATGAGGTTTGCATGGAGAACAAATTATGATTATACTGGGCATTAATGCCTATCATGGAGATTCATCGGCATGTTTGGTGAGAGACGGGCGTCTTGTTTGTGCCATAGAAGAAGAGAGGATAAGACGCAAGAAGCATTGGGCGGGGCTTCCGACGGAATCGGTTAAGTGGTGCCTTGGATACGCGGGGGTTTCGCTTAAGGATGTGGACTATATTGCCGTTGGCCGGAATCCTTACGCCCATCTTGAAAAGAAAATATTGAGAGTTTTGACTAAAAAGCATTCTTTCAGTTTTTTGAGAAGCAGGTATAAAAACGCCGGAAAGATAAAGAAACTAAAAGAAAAACTGGCGGAAGATCTGGGATTCTCGCCTAGAGCAGTTAAAGCGCAAACGGTTAATGTTGAACATCATAAAGCGCATCTGGCAAGTTCTTTTTTTGTTTCGCCTTTCAATAGGGCGGTCTGTGTTTCAATAGACGGTTTCGGCGATTTTGTAAGTTCTATGGTTGGGCTTGGTCAGGGTAATGAAATAAAAGTGGAGAAATCTGTGAAATATCCTCATTCTCTTGGCATTTTTTATACGGCAATGACTCAGTTTTTAGGTTTTGAAAAATACGGTGACGAATACAAGGTTATGGGGCTTTCGGCCATGGGTAAACCTTGTTATATGAAAGAAATGCGGAAAATAGTGAGGTTGGACAAGAATGGTCTTTTTTCGCTTAATACTGATTTTTTTGTTCATCACACCAAAGGTGTTGAAATGACATGGAGTGAAGGGGAACCCCAAATAGGAAGATTGTATTCCGATAATTTAATCAAACTTCTCGGCGCTCCGAGAAAGAAGTCTGAAAAAATCACTCAAAAATACGTAGATTTGGCATCTTCCATGCAGAAAATATATGAAGAAACTTTTTTTCACGTTCTTAACAATGTCTACAAAAAATATAGGTGCGATAAGTTATGCCTTTCCGGCGGTTCCATTCAGAATTCGCTTGCCAACGGCAGGATATTTGAAAACACCGATTTCAGGGATGTTTATATTCCTCCGGCGGCTTATGATGCTGGCACTGCCGTAGGCGCGGCTTTTTGGGTCTTCAATTCGGTTCTCGGCGGTGAAAGGGAATATATAATGGATACTCCATATTTCGGACCGGAGTTTTCCAATGACGGAATTAAACTTATGCTCAATGCGATGGGAATCAAGTATGAGAAGTTATCGGACGGTGATTTGTTCCGAACCGTGGCTGCTCATATAGCAGAGGGCAAAATCGTTGGTTGGTTTCAGGGGCGTACGGAGTGGGGGCCGAGAGCTTTGGGAAACAGAAGCATTCTTGCAGATCCTAGAAGAGGAGATATGCGGGACGTATTAAATGAAAGGATAAAGAAAAGGGAGAATTTTAGGCCCTTCGCTCCGTCAGTGCTGGAAGATTCCGTAGAGGATTGGTTTGAAAATTCTTACCCGGTTCCGTTTATGGAAAAGGTTTACAAGATAAGAGCTGCCAAAAGAAAAAGGGTGCCGGCTGTATGTCATGTTGACGGGACGGGTCGGCTTCAAAGCGTCAGCAGAAAAATAAATCCGCGCTATTATGCCCTGATAAGGGAATTTTACAAGATGACGCGGGTGCCGATGGTCCTGAACACTTCTTTCAATGAAAATGAACCCATAGTCAATACTCCCGGGGAAGCCATTCATTGTTTCCTGCGAACGAAAATGGATGTGCTGGTCCTGAACAACTTTCTTATAATCAATCACAAGGTTTCCTTCGGCGGCGGCACATGAACGTGAAAATATCCGTTGTGACGGTTAGTTTAAACAATAAGGACGAAATAGAAAAAACCATTCTTTCTGTTTTGTCGCAAAAGGACGTTGAAATTGAATATATTTTAGTTGATGGTCTTTCAAATGACGGCACTCTTGATGTAATATCAAGGCATAAAAGTAAAATACATAAAATTGTGTCTGAAAAGGATAATGGTGTCTACTCGGCTCTGAATAAGGGAATTCGCCTTGCCACGGGGGAAGTAATCTCCTTTTTGCACGCGGGAGATGTTTATGCCGATGAAAGGGTTTTAATGGAAGTCGCCGCGGCTTTTTCCAGGGAAAAGGTAAATATAGTTTACGGAGACCTGGTGTATTTGCGAAAGGATAAAGTTTTCAGATACTGGAAATCGGGGGAGTTTGCTTTGGCTAAAATACCGAGAGGCTGGATGCCTCCGCATCCGGCTTTTTTCGCAAGACGCTCCCTCTATTTAAAATACGGCGGATTTGACGAAAGTTACAAAATATCGGCTGATTATGATTTGATGATGAGGTTTTTGTGGAAGGAAAGGGCATCGTCTTTTTACGTTCCCAAAATAATGGTTAAAATGTCCGTTGGTGGGAAAAGTAACAACAATTTGAGAAATATTACCAGCAAAAGCCTGGAAGATTATCAAATAATTAAAAATCTGAAGGTTGGGGGAATGAAAACTTTAGTTTTTAAAAATCTTTCAAAATTGGGGCAATTTTGGCATTGAGGAATGAAGATGGGAGCGCGGATGAAAAAGCCCCGTAGTTGCTTGAGTCATCAGGTTGTTTTCGGTTATATCGGAGCGTTCTCCGCGGGATGCTTTTGGATGCCCTGGCGCCGGGAGTTGCACGGCAATTTGCAGGGTGCAAAAAATCGGTCATTCAGATGCCTGTGGCAAGCTTGTTTGCGCCATTGAAGAAGAAAGGATAAGGTAGCAAAAGGAAGTGAAAGGGAAAACAGAAAGGATGTAAATTGAAAGTTCAACTTGCACTTTGCAAGAAAATCTGATAGACTATGCGTATGAAAAAAAGAGAAATAGAGAAGGTTCTTATTGAACTTTCTTTGCAGTATCCTGTTGTTACGGTTACAGGACCAAGGCAAAGCGGAAAAACCACTCTTTGCCGTAAAGTTTTTCCTTCAAAAACTTATGTAAATCTTGAATTTCCAGATATACGGCAATTTGCCTTAAATGACCCAAGAGGCTTTCTCAATCAATATAAAGACGGAGCTATTTTTGATGAAATTCAGAGGGTTCCCGAATTGACTTCTTATATACAGGGGTTTGTGGATGAATCCGGTGATAAAAATGGGCAATTTATATTGACGGGCAGTCAGCAATTTGAAGTAGTTGATTCTATAAATCAGAGCCTTGTCGGCCGGACGGCACTCGTAAAACTTTTGCCTTTTAGCATTTCAGAACTTGGCAGGGAGTATAAAGATATGTCTGTGAATGAATTTATTTATAAAGGTTTTTATCCGCGCATATATGATAAAAATCTTAGTCCTACTCAGGCGCTTGGAGATTATTTTGAAACTTATGTTGAGAGGGATATTAAAAGGTTGGTGAATGTAAAAGATTTGAATCTTTTTGAAAAATTTGTCAAATTGTGCGCGGGAAGAGTTGGACAATTGTTGAATCTGCAAAGTTTGGCGAATGATGTTGGCGTTTCTCATACTACAATTAAGACGTGGATAAGCGTTCTGGAAGCCAGCTATATAATTTTTCTACTGCCGCCATTTTATAAAAATATCAGTAAAAGGCTTATAAAATCTCCAAAACTTTATTTTTATGATGTGGGTGTAGCCTCTTTTTTGCTTGGTATAGAGAATATAAGACAGGTATCCACGCATCCTTTAAGAGGCAGTTTATTTGAAAATTTGATTATAATGGAAGTTCTTAAGCATAGATTTAACTCAGGCAAAAAAAGTAACTTTACTTTTTTTAGGGATAGTTCGGGCATGGAAGTGGATCTTGTTCTGGGAGATGGAAGAGAAATGCTTCCTATAGAAATTAAAGCGGGAGAGACGGTAAATAAAGATTATTTTAAATCTTTAAATAAATTTGACAAATTATTTCCCGGGCGAAGAAAAGTTTCCGCGGTTATATACGCGGGCGAGCGAATCGAAAAGAGAACGGGTGTTTCAGTTTATCCCGCGCGAAAAACTAAAAAACTCATTCAAGAATCAGGATTTTAAATGTTTACTACCGGAGAATAACTTGTGAATATACCGGGCATTAGCGCGTATCATGGAGATTTGCCTTCATGTTTTGTAAGAGGCGGACGTCTTGTCTGCACTTTTAACGTTTTGGAACATATTGAAAATGAAAGCGGGATTTTAAAGGAAATTTTCCGAGCCGTTAGGAACAGGGGATACTTTTTTATGATTGTCCCCGCTTTTGATTTTTTATGGTCGGCGCATGATGTCTCTTTGGGGCATGAACGAAGATATGTTAAAAACGAGCTGATTAAAAAACTTAGATCGGCGGGTTTTACATCTTCAAAAATGAACTATTTTAATTCATTGCTTTTTCCTCTGGCAGTGAGTTTCAGGGCGTTAAGAAAATCTCTGAATAGAAACGATAAGAAAGTACGGAGCGAATTTTCGTTCGTTTTGCCGAAAATTGTCAATGAGCTTTTTTATAAAATATTTTCCAGTGAAAGTCGCTTGTTAAATTATTCTAATTTACCGGTGGGACTTTCTTTGATTTCGGTTTGCAAAATTGAAAAAAATCATGAAAATAAGCGTCATAATACCTGCTTTTAATGAAGCGAAAAGAATACTCCCGACGACTGAAAAGATTGAAAAGTTTTTTTCAAAGAAAGGAATGGATTGGCAGTTAATCCTTGTTGATGACGGAAGCACTGACGGGACTTCAAGGGTCGTTGAGGAAGGAGTGAAACATAAAAATAACATCAAGATTATAAGACATCCGACGAATATGGGAAAAGGTGCGGCAGTAAAGAGCGGAATGCTCAGCGCCGAGGGGGATTATGTCCTTTTTATGGATGCTGATTCTTCTACTGAGATAAATGAGTTTGAAAAATTTGTGCCTTTTATTGAAAAGGGAATTGATGTGATAGTTGGTTCAAGAAAAGTCAAAGGAGCGCAAATAAAAAGAAAGCAGTCTTTCTTGAGGGAGTTTTTCGGAAAGGGTTTTACCTTATTGAGCAATTTGATGCTTGGCACCGACTATTCGGATTTTACTTGCGGATTCAAATGTTTTAAAAAGGGTATCGCCCAGAAAATAGCCCGGCTCCAGACAATCAATAATTGGAGTTTTGATTCCGAAATCCTTTTTTTGGTCAGAAAGTTAAATTTGGATTATGTTGAAATTCCGATTAAATGGACAAACGACCCCGCTTCCAACGTTAGAATTCTCAGAGATATAATAACCTCGTTTTTTGGCTTAATAGAAATAAACATAAACAGATTTTTCGGGAAATATGAACAAAGGTAAACACCTTTTCTGGATTGTCCTTCTTGTTAGTTTTTTGATACGATTTGCGACAATAAAAACGGGACTTCCTTCGGAAACTATGCGTCTGGCTACCTATCATCCAGATGAATCTATAACCTTTTATTCTCTGGAAAGAATGAATCCTTCGAAATTTGATTTCTATCCTGGAGATTCGCTATATTGGGGCACATTTTTGGTTTATTTAGAGGGATTTACCGCAAAAGCGATGGAATTTCTTGGGATGATTGACTTAACTGGAAGGGAAGGATTGAAAAATAACCTGAGGGAAGCAGATAAACTCTACATTTCCGGCAGATTAATCGCTGTTTTGTTCGGTATCGGTTGCGTGTACGGAATGTTTTTAATTGCCGGTCTTTTTTTTGATAGGGGCTGGGCTCTGGCGTCGGCTTTCCTGGCGGGCATTAATTATGCATTCATATATACTTCCATTTTTGTAAAACCCGATTCAATTATGCTTTTCTGGGGACTTTTTTCTGTATATTGCTCTCTGCTCCTGGTCAGGACCGAGAGAAAAAAATATTATATTCTTTCCGGAATTTTTGCAGGACTTTCGGCGGTCTCCAAGTATAACGGGGCAATATTTTGCTTATTTCTCTTTTTTGCGCATTTATGCCTTGTGTATCGACATAAAAAAGGAACTTATAACTTAAAATACCTGCTTTTGGCCGCTTTATGTTCTTTTGGTGTGTTTATTATTGTGAACCCTTATTTCATAATAAGGAATTCGGACGCCATGCGTTACATGCTGGGCATGGCCCAAAAAAGCAACTGGCCGAGTAATCTGATAAAAGGATATGCAAATTATTTTTTATATACGTTAAATATTGTCATGGGGCTGCCGCTGTTGATTCTGTCTATTGGAGGATTTATTAAATTTCTTGAAAAGTTCAGTTTGGAAAGAATGATTATTTTCGCTTTCTCCCTGGCGTATATTCTCTGGTTGGGGCCGGCGGAAGGACAGGCCATTAACTATTGTCTTTTGCTGATTCCATTTTTTATCTTGTTTGCCGTTGATTACGCTGCCAGGTTATGGAAAAAGAAAATTGGACGGGGCATAGTGACTTTTGTTTTTTTATACACCTTCTGCTATTCAGCATATCTTGTAAATTTTTATGCGCATAGCTCCACTTTGAAAGAGGCGAGTTTGTGGATGTCGGAAAATATACCTGCCAAATCGAAAATAGCGATATCAAAAAACGATACATGGACGCCTCCGATAATCAGGTCATATAATTCGCCGTATAGAATTACAGAAGGCGGAAGTTCCAAAGCGCCTCTGAGAGAAGCATTCTTCAGTTTTTTGCAAATATACGGAAAAGGGGATTATGTTCTTTTGTCCGACACGGAATGCTATTTGCTTGCAAAAAAATCCTGTTTTAATGCGACCAACGAGTTCCCGATAAATGAGATTTTTAAAAATACGAAAAAGGTGAAAGTTTTCAGAAAGGAGTTCAATCCTTTTTTTGTTCCTTTTGACAACCCCCATCTGTTTGAATTAATGTGGTCATCACCCGCTATTTACATTTTGAAACCTAAAGCGACTTGCGCGCAAGTTGCAAAAGGGATTATTTGAAGGTATAAGATATCCCGGCCGTTATAAAACGTTTATTCCCCGAGAGCACAGAATATTGATTGGGCTGCGGAGATGCATCGTAATTTTCAGTTTTGTCGAATCTTAGAAATAATTCAATGGTTTTTTCCTTAAATTCTTTGCCGGCTTTTATTATAGCGTAATAACGTTTCATTTCTTTCGCTGCGTTGAATGCAGGTTGGCGCAGGAAACCGAGTTTATAGGTAATGTTATAAATTTTGCGGAATTTCAGATAGTGGGTGAAAGTAAAATTTTGGCTGTTTCTCCCATATGGCAGTCCTATGCTTGCTCCTTTGTATGAATAGCCTTCGGTGTGGTACCAGTGGTGAGTATAAAAGAGAGGATTTGTGGCGGTAAATTCAAGTTTGCATGAGTTTTTTCTTGTTTTTATAAAAATACCCGCCAGATAAGCATGAAGCTGCAGGCGAAAGCCTAAGGGGAAGTAATATTTTTTGTCTTCCTTTTGCCAGAAAGCCGCCATATCAGTGCCGGCGTCTTGATAATAAATGTTTAATTCATCAAGATAATCGGGAAGTTTTTCTTCTGGTATTTTGATGGTTATGTCATATGCCGCATATCCGTCGTTGTCCCATTTTGAGCCGGTTATGTTTTCTTCGACTCCCAGCAGGAGGTAGGGATATTCCCATATTTTGTATTTTGGTCTGCCATTTCCTGCGTGCAGCGTGCTGCGCATCCCCCCGATTTCGATAAAATTGTATGGGGAGTAGGAAATTCTAAAAACGAATATTTGCGGATTTGAGACATCATTTCTTTTTTCGTGTAACCAGCCGTTTAAGATAAAAAAGTTCCACTTACCCCATAAGTTTAGCGGCTTTTGCGTCTTCGCTTTCAGAAGAAAATAGGGAAGGCAGTTTTTTGAAAGAAGAAGTTTGTTTTCTCCCGGCCCGGCTTCGGCATTGTTTTTTCCAGCTTCAATCTGGAATCTCCCAAAAAGATAATTTGCGAAAAAACGGTGAATTTCAATCTTTTTTTCGGTTTTGTTCAGGGTTTGCTTGAGCTGATAGTTTAAGGAGAACGCGCCATTTTGAAATTTTCCGCTTTCATAAATTAGCAAGTTACCACCCTTCCTTAGAATAGTGCCATCTCTGTTTTCCATTAGGTGATTGTTTTCGCCTGCAAAAAAGAAACTTGCGGTGATTTCCGAAAGGGGACTAAAAAAATGTTCAGCTTTTAGGTCGGGGAGTAAAAAGGTGGGGAAAAACACGAATGTTGCAAAACATATACGCGGTAAAAGCGCGCGGCGTTTAGCGAAAATTGAACGAAAAACGTGCATTTTTTTGTTGTCCTTATTACACAGGGCCCACTGAAAAACCCGTCTTGTATTCACGAAGTCGCGGAAGGCGATTTCCCGAAGGACAAGCGAAGCGCAGTGTGAATACTTTGTTAGGTGATGCGGCGTTCCTTCGTGAATACAACATTTCAAAATGAAGATTGCAAAGTGCAAATTGCAAAGTCATTTTCCTGTTCCTTTAAATTGCTTCTATTTTGCATTTTTCAATTTGCGTTCTGCATTCTGTATTGCCATTGCGCTTAATAGCTATTATTTTGTCAATAAAAAATAAATTCATCGGGCCTAATTCACTCCGCATTGGGTCGTGGGTTGCAAACTCGCGTTCAATGCGGGAGTGATTGGGGTAGGAGTGTCGGGGTAGGGAGCGTTTTGGGACGTTGCAGATTCTCGCCCCGTTAGAAGTCCCGACAGGGACAGTCCGCCTTAGGCGGACTTACTTCTAACGGGGCGAGAATCTACAATGTTTTCA
>Ga0180301_10003803_pt1 | contig 11727 bp, 8 predicted proteins | sample GuaBasSediGuay16_FD_121797 | JGI IMG/M metagenome (GOLD analysis project Ga0180301, IMG submission 121797) | Subseafloor sediment microbial communities from Guaymas Basin, Gulf of California, Mexico - Guay16, Core 4569-2, 12-15 cm | ecosystem: Environmental > Aquatic > Marine > Hydrothermal...
AGGGTTTAACAAGGGGGTCGGAGGAGGAGGGTACGGCCCTGTTGTCACCGTGGGCGGGATTTTGTCCGGGGTGCCGGTCAAGAGCATGCTTGCCGTGACGGCCGTATCGGAAGGCACTGTCTGTGTCTTCTCCATCATCGTCTGACTCTCACTGCTTGCAGGCGGCGTAACCATTGATTATATCCTGTTGCCCTCTATGATGATTGCCACCGTGTTTACGGCAGTGGCGGCACCTTATACGACACGTGTCTTTCCCGAGAAGATGTGGAGGGTAGTGGTCCCGGCCTACTGCGTTATTGTGGCGATCATATGCTTCTACAAGATTATTCCCGGCGTTATCAAGAAACTCGCCGGTTAAGGTTAAGCCTGGAAGCTCCACCGCCGGGCATGGCGGGATATCCTGCCTTTTAAGGGCGGAGTATCCCGCTCCCCCGGCCGCCATCGCGAAAGGTTTAGTCATGAATCATTTTAAAAAATATGAAAAGTCCGGCAACGAAATTTCCTCAATAGGTGAACAGGCCAACCGGGTTTATCTCCGCAGGCGGCTGAGGAGCATCGGTTTCTCCATGATCGCCATGGGCATCTGTTTTCCCCTCTATTATCTGGGGCTTTTCGGTGGCGTCAAAGGACCGCTCAACCCGGAACAATTGGGGACAAGTCTCGCCAACATGGGCCTTTCCAAGGTCCACATGCTGGTATTCTTTATCTCCCTCCTTATTTTTGCCACCGCATGGAACTGGGTCTACAACCTGGTGAGCCTCCTCATGGGAGCACGCTTTACCTGTGCAAAAAAGATGGACAAGACAGGCGAACCCTGCGGCGTGCCGGTCACGCGAAAGAGATTCGTGAGCAAGAGAACCGGGCTGCCCGTCACGGAATACGTCTGCGAAAAGGGTCACAGGCGCTCCGAGGCCCATTTTCACCCCGTAAAAAAGGGTGCCGTCAGTCATTCCCTCTGGGTAATTTCCCTGGCATTCTGCGCCATCGTTTTGTTCCTGTCATGATTCCCGGGAGTGGCAGGCCTTTGAGGTGGAAAGAAAAGAGCGGGATCATCTGCGCGGGTAAGGACGTCGCTTGAAAAGCGTCTGCCTTCGTGGTAATAAAACTCGTGGAAGAGGTGCCATATTATGACGGATGAAATCCGGGTCCTCCTCGTGGATGACGAGGAGCAATTTGTAACAAATATGGCCACCCTATTAAAAGGCCGCGGATTTGATGTGTCCACGGCCTTTAATGGGTATGACGCCGTTGACATGATCAAATCCGGGAAACTGTTTGATGTGATCGTCCTGGACCTCAAGATGCCCGGCATGGACGGGCTGACTGCAATGACGGAAATCAAGACGCTGTCGCCGGATACGGAAGTGATCATGCTCACCGGCCATGCAAGCCTCTCGTCAGGGACCCGGGCCATACGGGAGGGGGCATTCGATTACCTCATGAAACCCTGTGACATAGAGGACCTTATCGAAAAAATAGAAGAGGCCCATGAGACGGAGACCATGAGACGTCATCCGGTGCTCTGGCCCAGGAAACTGGTCAATGAAATCGTTCTCTCCCCTTTCAAGGGGCTTCAACCGCAAGATCCGCTCACCACGGCATTGCAGATGATGAGCAGGGCCCCGGGGGAAGAGGCGGTAGAGGAAACATATGTCCTTGACCGTGAAGGCCGGCTTCAGGGTGTGGTAACCAAGCGCGCATTGCTCCGGGAGGCCCGGAACGTCCACGCAGGCAGGACCCTTACCTGGCAGGACCTCGTCAGGGACCCTGGGTTGCTGCCTCAAAAAAGCGTGGACGAAATAATGGTGCCCTGCCGCATTGCCACCGCAGCGAATGCCTCTCTTACGGACGTGGCCAACCAGATGATTGTCCATAACGTACGCTTCGTGCCCGTCATCAGGGCAGGGAAGATGCTCGGCATCATAAAGTTGCAGGATATCCTGCGCTACGTGGAAAAAGAGATAGAATAAGATACAGGGAGAGAAAAGCCATGAGAGACGCTTCCGATACCCTCGATACTATCACCGGGAAGGACTTCCCCTATTTTCGCGGGGTATGGAACAGGGTCATCGTGGCGCTTCTGGCTGCTTCCTTTCTCCCCCTTCTTGTCATCGGCGGGGGCATGTACTTCTATAGTATCTCCGCCCTCAAGGAAAAAACCCTGGAAGGTCTGGGCACAGAGGTCATCCAGCACAAGGAGGCCATAGACCACTTCCTTGCGGAACGTATGAAGGACATCCGGCTGCTTTCCGCGAATTTGAATCTACAGATACTTACAACTCCTAAGACCCTGGAATCGGTGTTTCATTCCCTCCAAGGCGAATTGCCCTGCTTTACCGATCTGGGTATTATTGACGGGAACGGCAACCACCTGGCCTATGTGGGCCCATACGACCTCATGTCGCGAAATTACAGGGAAGCGGCCTGGTTCAGGTCCGTGATGGAAAAGGGAGAGTATGTGAGTGATGTTTTCCTGGGATTTCGCAAGGTGCCGCACTTTATCATTGCCGTCAAGAGGAAGGGAAAGACCGGCACGTGGATTATGCGAGCCACGGTGGACGCCACGTATTTCCGGAAAATCGTTTCAAGCACGCATATTTCCACCAGCAAAGATGCGTTTCTGATCAACCGGAAAGGGGTTTTCCAGTCCAACCCCCGCACCGGGAACCAACTCATGACACAGTCCGAATTCAGGGACATAGAACCCTTTGAAGGGGTGAAAATCGAGGAGTATAGGGGAGAATTTTGCGCCATGGTCTGGCTGCAAAGAGTGCCCTGGCTGTGTGTCGTAAAAATCGACCGCGGCAGTGTCTTCACCGCACTGCATCGCGTCCGCAACATCGGCATCGTCGTCTTTGTCCTGGGAAGCATCCTGATCGTTATGACGGTACTCCTGACCACCAATTATCTGGTCACGCTATTGGAAATCAAACGACGGAGCATTCAGGTATTGGGACAGAAATTCCAGCGCATCAGTCACCTCGTCTCTTCAGTGGAGCTTTCTCCCGGATTTCTGCGTGAAATTGGCGACACCATGGCCAATATAGATGTAGCCGCCGCATGGACGGCCGAGGCAATCAGGCAGGGGGACCTTCATGAAATCGACCGCACCATGTATGAGATCAGGGCGGAGATATCCAGGGGCAAAAAAATCATCGAGAGGTTTACCGGCTTTTTCAGACCCCACGACCGCATAGCCGGTGAGTTGGATGTAAACGCACTGTTGAAAGAGGTGCTGGGTGTTTTGGATAATGAGCTGCGCTTCAGAAATATTGCCGTTCATTCCGCATATCAAGAAGGTCTCCCCGTCGTGTCCAGTGACCGGTCCAAGCTCAACCAGGTCTTCCTCAATATCGTCCTGAACGCTGTGTACTCCATAGACAAAAACGGGGAGATCCGTATTGCCACGGGAGCGGAACAGGGCGGGGTTACGGTAACCGTTGCTGACAACGGTCCGGGAATTCCGGAAGAAGCCATTGATAAGATTTTCGATCCTTTTTTTACCACCAGGACCGGACGGATCGGCCTTGGCCTTTCCATTTGCGCGGATATTATGGACACCCTGGGGGGAAGTATTTCCGTCAGGAGTTCTCCGGGCCGTGGGGCTTCTTTTACCATCCTGATCCCATTCAAGGTCAGGCCTTCCAGGATCGATGAGGCTACGCGAGCCGCGACGGCCGCTCCGTCATGATCAAGAGAGAGCACATAAAAAAAGCCATTGATGCCATAGCCGCACGGGATCCTGCAGCAGGCTATTCATTGTCCCAGATGCTGGACGAAGGACGTATTGACGTTCCTTCCCGGCAGGATAGATCATCCGCAGGTAATTACCTTTCTTTCCTTTTTGCAGGCCGGGAAATCCCTGTAAACAAGTTCGTTTTTTTCAATGAGGGCATCGCCCCGATAGAACAGGCCCTCATGGTGAACTATGGGGAACTTGTCAGGAAAGAAGTGCTGAGACGTGCGAAAATGGATATGGGATACCGCGATATGTCCCGGGATATCCGTCGGGAGGGACTCCGGTTTATGGTATTCCACGAGATCGATTACGCCATGGCGCGCGCAAAAAAAGTGTCCAAGAGCCCGGCGGACTTCCGCACCCGTTCCCGGGGCAATGATCAGAAACATACCGGCACACCATCGCCGGAAACAACACGTATTTCCTCCCTTGAAAAAATCAAGCTCGATGATCAGCCCCTGGATACGTCCCGATTGAAAGCCGAATCCCCTGTGTGGTACCAAGGGACCGTGGGAAGCGGCATTGACGCCTGTTTTACCGCCTTTCCCTATTGCATGGACAGCCTGATACAGGTGGCGGACCTGAACCTGGAGTTTTTTCATGTCAGATTCCTTTTGAATTGCCTGATAAGAGGCATGGAAAACAATCTATTTATCTGTCTTGTGGACCAACAGATACTCGGGTTGGTCTTCATCACGCTGGAAGCTAAACCCTTTTTCCCGGAAATTGAGATCAAATATATCGCCACGGTTGCAAACAGTCCGAGCAGGGAGACATTAGGACATCTGGGATCCTTGCGGGGGATAGGGACCTTCCTGGTTTCGGGTGTATGGCTGCTGGGCAAGAATGAACTTGGGGGTGTAAAAACGATCTCCCTTGATTCAGAGATCGGGGCTAGGGGGTTTTATCAATCGCTTGGCTTTCAATCAAGGGGGCTTGCGGGATATAGGCTGAAACGGCCTCAGGGGCATCTTTCCAGGGTGATTGTGTCAATGGCCAACAACGCCGGGCCATTGAAAAAGGGTGCTGTCCGCGACCTCAACGCAATCATAGCAAGGCACGTGAGGTTTTTGCGCCGGGAAGCAAGGAGTGAGGAGGAAAAATCCTTGAGAGATATCGCTGTTGCGTCTATCAGGGAATGCCTCAAGCCGAACTCAAATCCCCAATTTGCCCGGACGGCAATAAGGGCCTTGCTCAAGTACCGGGCGCGGATACCGGAGTCGGACGACCTTGTTCAATACGGACTCGAGCGCGTTCCTGCCGTAAGAAGGCCTGCGAAGAAAGCACAGCCGGTGCTGGTGATCCAGGATGACCGATTTAAACTCCACCTAGAAAACCTTCCCCATCTGGAAAATCCCCGACGTATCGGGGCCGCGGACGCTGTGTTACGGCACCCGTCTCTCCATGGGAAATGGGTGAAAGTGAAACCCGCGCCGGCATCGCTTGAGGACCTCGCCCTGGTGCACACACCCGAATATATCAGGCAGGTGGCCGGAAGCGCAGGCAAGCCGCTCACCTCTTTTGACCTGGACACCCAGGCGACGGCAAAATCCTATGAAATTGCGCGACTGGCTGTGGGAGGAGTATGCAGACTGGTCGATAACATCTGGAACGGCAGGGGAAAACGGGGTTTTGCCTTTGTCAGGCCGCCCGGCCACCATGCCGGCGCGGACAGGGCCATGGGATTTTGCCTGTTCAACAACGTGGCCGTCGGGGCCGTCTATCTGATAGAAAGGCTTCACGCGGAAAAGGTCATGATTGTAGATATTGACGTGCATCATGGAAACGGCACCCAGGCCGTGTTTTACGATACTGATCAGGTCCTTTACACGTCTCTCCATCAATTTCCCGCCTACCCGGGGACCGGCGGTCTGAGAGAAGTTGGAAAGGGAAAGGGGGAAGGGTTTACCGTCAATATCCCCCTCCGGAAAGGTTACGGAGACAGGGAAATGTGCCGGATTATCCATTTCATTCTTGCCCCCCTGGCCAGGGAATATGGTCCGGCCATAATTTTGGTATCATGCGGTTTTGATCTCTATGCGTATGACCGCCTGGGCAGCATGAACGTTACCCCGGGAGGGTATGCTTTGATTACTCTCTTTTTGCTCGAAATTGCGGAAGAAGTCTGTGGCGGCCGCATCGCCTTTGTAATGGAGGGTGGCTACAGCCTCGAAGGCATCAGACAATGCGGCCTTAGAGTCATGCAGGAACTGTGTGGGGTACAGACGCTCGAACAGAAACAAATCGAGCGGATAAGACACTCAGCCCAATCAAAACTGTCTTTCCTGAAAAAATCAATGGAGATACACGGAGAATACTGGCAAATGCCGGCATAGTTATTCGTTCCAACTTGAGCGATGTTCCTTCACAGACCTCCGGCAATACTTCCCCGGAATGGAAACAGGAAGTTTCACGATCAGTAACCCGACAGTGTACACATCGTCATCCCTTTCATAAGCCTTTCTTGACAAAACCTTATAATTCAATATGTTAAACCCATTCACCTGAAGCATTTCCTCCGTCAGGCTATGGCATATATCTTGAAGAAGAATGAAAGCGGAAAAAACTGTCTTTTCAAATAACAAGGGGACCTTTTTCGGGAAATTTCAAGATGAACAATTCCAGTCCGGCCAACTCCAACCAGTACAAGAATGGAAACGGCACTGCCAGGGAGGGTTATTATCGCCGGCTCTTTCGGAGGTTTATACTCCTGACCCTGCTTTGTTCGTTGATCCCCCTTCTCCTGGTTGGGTGGGGCATAAACAACTACTACACGCGCTTTGCAAGGAACCGGATGATGCTTTCCTTCCACACAAAGGTCGAAAATCACCGGAAAATCATCGAGCTTTTCCTGAAAAATCGCGTTTCCGGTCTACAAGTGATTGCCAAGACCCATCCCAAGGAATACCTTGTAAACGTCTCAAACCTGGCCCATGTCTTTGATATCCTGAACAGTGAATACAGATCCATTACCGACCTGGGGGTCATCGACGAAAGAGGAAGACATTTGGCATACATCGGGCCTTACAACCTAATGGATAAGAATTATTCAAAGGCCTTCTGGTTCAAGGAGGTCATGAAAGAGGGGGTCTACATAAGCGACATGTTCATGGGATTCCGCAAGGTACCCCATTTCATTGTCGCGGTCACCCGGTCTGAAAACGGGAGAAAATGGATTCTGAGGGCAACAATCGATACAGAGAGCTTCCGCTCCCTTGTGGAAAACGTGCGAATCGGGAAGACCGGGGAAGTTTACCTCCTGAACAGGTCCGGGATTTATCAGACATCGCCCCGGTTCAGCGGAAAAATCATGGAAAAGGCATCACAGCCGCTTGGGAAGCCCTGCGAAGGGATTGAAGTCCGGATGGAAGATAAAAGCACAAACCATGCCGGACCGCCTCACCCGCGACAGCTCATTGCCTTTGGCTGGCTGAAACAGCCCCAATGGATGCTGGTGGTCAGGCAAGACTATTCCGAGGCATTCAATGATGTCAACCACGCAAATCTGGCGGCGCTGGTCTTTCTCGTGTTGAGTGCATGCGCTATTCTGATCGTTGCCGTTTTCATCACGAGCCATATGATCAAGATCATCAAGAAACGTGATCTGGAAGCCGACGGTCTGAACAAACAACTGATGCAGGCAGGCAAATTGGCCTCCGTGGGTGAACTTTCGGCGGGTGTTGCCCATGAAATCAATAATCCTCTTGCCATTATTTTGACCGAAAGGCAAATCCTCATGGATCTGGCAAAGCAAAGCCCTCTTCTGCCCCGCGATTTCATGGATCAGTTCAACAACTCCATGTCCCAGATAGACATGCAGATTCAGCGGTGCAAGCGCATTACAGAGAACCTGCTCCGTTTTTCCCGCCGCACCAAGTCGGTTATTGAACCCGTTGATCTTAACGAGTTCCTGTGTGAGGTCATCAACCTCATGGAAAGAGAGGCCAGGTCAGGCGGCATAAAATTCCTTACCGATCTTGAGGAAGGTCTGCAAACCGTGCTCTCTGATCCCTCTCAGCTTCAACAGGTATTCCTGAACATAATCACCAATGCCATAGACGCCCATGAGGGCAAGCCATACGGAAGTATCAGGATCAGAACCAGAAACGACAGCGCGAAAGCGGGAGTCAGCATCACGTTTGAAGATACGGGGTGCGGTATCTCACCGAAAAACCTGGAGAGGATATTCGATCCGTTTTTTACCACCAAACAGGTCGGCAGGGGAACAGGATTGGGCCTTTCCATCTGTTACAGCACGGTCAAAAGGCTTGGGGGGGACATCACCGTGGAGAGCGAGCTTGGTAAAGGGACTCAGTTCACGCTCTTTTTCCCATACAATCCTCCAGCCGACCTGCAAAAGGATATTGAAGATGTACACACTTTTTAGCCCGAATTTTGGCAAGGTTCATATATCAGAAAGGGGGGATCAACAATGTTGGGAGCAAAAATATTATTGGTAGATGATGAGGTTGTCTTTACCGAAAATATGTCGAAGCTGTTGTCAAGCAGGGGGTACCGGGTCGCAACGGCCAATAGCGGGGATGAGGCTATTCGTAACCTTGAAAGAGAGAACTTCGATGTGGTTGTGTTGGATCTCAAAATGCCCGGGATGGACGGCCTTACGACGCTGAAGGAAATCAAAAAGCTGGACCTCTTCACGGAAACCCTCATCCTCACCGGGCACGGTTCCATTGACTCGGCACTGGATGCAATAAAACTGGGGGCCTACGATTATCTCACCAAGCCGTGTGAGATAGATGAACTCGTGGCCAAGATAGAGGGGGCATGGGGCAAAAAGGACGAAGAGGTGAAAAAGGACATCCAGGAAAAGATCCAGAAGGTGGTGGAATCACCATCCTCTGTTTTCGATGTCTTTCCCAGGGAAAAGAAATAGCAGGCATATAAAAAGCCCGCCTGCCCCTCCATCATCCGGGGCAGGCGGGCCTCTTTCCAACAGCGACTCACGAAGAACCGGGAGTGTAATGTGACTATTCTGAATACGGCATTACGCCCATTTTCTTCATGATCTTTTTGCCCGGGCCGGAGAGAAGGTCATCGACAAATTCCTTCACGGCCCCGGTGGGTTTCCCTTTGGTGACAAAGGAAAAGACCTGATAATAGGGATAACCCATATCCAGGGGAGACCTTCCGTCAACCTTGACAATCTTTACCTGGTGCCTAACCGCGGCTCCCTCGGCTACGAAGGATATAGCCCAGGGAAAACGTTCAACTAAATCAATGACACTGCTGGATAGACGACTCCTCAGATCCCATTTCATTTTTTTCCTGTGCATCACATTTCTGCTGAAGTTCTTGTAGGATGCCGTATATGCGGCCGGCAGGACAACAATGATCGGCTTATCAGGTCCACCAAGCTCCTTCCAGTTGGTTATTTCCCCGGCAAAAATATCCTGCAGTACATCCTCAGCAATATCAGTCATGGAATTCTGTTTATTCACGATGACGGCAACAGGATCCTTCGAAAAAATCGTTTCATAATAGCCATATTGCTTATGGCGAGGATATAACCTGCGTGCAGTGGCCGCAATATCGCTGTACCCGTGCCTGAGCCAATTCACGGCAGTAGGCGACGAGCAGACATGCACATCAACGTTTACCCCTGTCCTTTGGGTAAAGGCTTCAATACGTTTCTTTTCCAGCGCCTCATAGATCTGGGCTGAACATGAATACTTTATCACATCCCCGGCACGTGCGTTTTCAACCGGAAAAATACTTAGGACAGCGAATGCCATCAAACAACTGACGGATGTGAATAGAATGTTCTTTTTCATTTTTCCCCTCCTTTTTTGGTTACTGCATATAGGAAATGCACTCTTGAACAAACGCTCTATGTATGGAGAAGCTACCTCCTTTCCTACAGACGTCCCCACAACTTTTCTGCCCCTCAAATCAATGCACGCAACAATAGCGTCATATGCAGAATTCCGTCTCATAGTCTCTTCCGCATCCCAAGGCAGCCATGCTGTTACGAAACTGATCCCGGAAGCAGTTACCAGGAAGTAAATCAAGAAATGTGCCAAAGAGGCCGAACAGGTGGATTTGCGTCAACACCTTGAACAAAATAGGGCTTTAGCTCACTCTGAATATGTCCATTGAATGAATTGAAAAAACCTTTTGTCAGTTTTCTTTACAAGTTGTAAAGGCTGCTCTTACCTCCCCGCATTTCCTGAAAAAGGAGTGCCTGAAACTGGCGGGTTACACTCCGTAAATAGAGCAGTTACACCTGTTCGTTTTTTCACAGTAAAATCAGATCGTTTAATTCGTTAACATATTGATAAACAAACAACTTATCCGATGCATCCCCCAGCCTTTTCCATGGCACGATTCTTGCCGTTTCCATTGACATATATCATTGTTTCCGTTGGCTCAGGCGGCCTGAACGGGGCTGAACCTTTGAACGATTACAGATGCTTTGTGTGTAAAAACAAAACCGGGAAAGGAGGTATACAGAATGAAGTCCTACAAAACACTGTGGCTGGTACTGATAATCGTTGTTCTGTTCTGGACAGGAAGATCATTTGCTGCGATGAGCAATGAAGAGATGGTGCGGAAACTCAATGAATTAAGCACCATTATCCAAAATCAGCAGCAGGAAATCCAGAAACTCAAGCAGGATCTGGAAAATCAAAAAAAGACCATTACACAAGATCAAAAAGCGAGGAAGAAAGAAATCAAGGAAATCGTCAGTGCCCAAACAGAGGAAAAAGCAAAGGAATGGCGGACCTGGATCCCCAGATGGGTCAGCAGGATAAAGGTCTCAGGCGACCTGAGGCTTCGTTACGAGGGCATCTACAACCGGGAGGAACGGCAAAGTGATGGGAGCACCAAGGACATTGACGACCGTAACCGGTATCGCATCCGGGCAAGGCTCTTCTTTGATGCCCCGATTACCAATGAGGTTTCCACCCATTTCATGATATGCACCAACCAGGACTCGAACAGGGAAGCAACCACCACCAATCAGACCTTTACGGATGATTTCAACGATAAGGGGATCTACCTCCACAGGGCCTACGCCTCGTACAAGCCCGTTTGGCTGAAAGGCCTGGAAATCACGGCCGGTAAATTCAAAAACACGTTTCTCCACACCGACATCATGTGGGACCCGGACGTTAACCCCGAAGGCATCTACGAGCGGTACCAATATGATGGCCTTGGAAAATTCCGACCCTTTGCACACCTGGGCCAGATGGTCTTAACTGAAAATAGGAATGACAAAGAAGCATCTCTTTACATCAATCAAGCAGGATTTATCTGGAAGATCGGCCGGATCAAATGGACTTTGGCTGGAAGCTATTATGACTGGCACAACCTGGAAGCGACCAAATATCTTCGATACGCCAACTACAAGGCGGGAGGTGGCAATACCTTTGTAAGAGACGAAACGGGGAAGCTCGACTATGCATACGACTATAACCTGTGGGAGGGGATCTCCTTCGTGGAGTTCAAGTTGGGCAATTTCCCCGCAAAGCTCATCTGCGACTATGTGGTCAATGCAGAGGATGGTGTACCGGACGATCAGGACACCGCCTATTATGTAGGCTTCAAACTGGGAAAGGCGAAAAAGACAGGAGACTGGTCAATTGCTTATAAGTACGCCCGGATTGAGAAAGACGCGCTCGTGGGCTCCATGAACGACCAGGATTTTTACGGCGCCAACAGGAAAGGTCACAAAGTCAAATTCCGCTACCAACTGAATGACCGCGTACAATTGGGAGCGGCCTATTTCAACACGAAACCTGTGGATAACTGGGACACGACATCCGTCACCTTCTCCAGGAACAAGTCACGAGAGCAGGAGCACAGGCTGCAAACAGATCTCGTCTTCAAGTTCTGACGGAGGCCTTGTTACAAAATGCACAAGAGGGAAAACTCCCCCCCGAAAAGCGTGCAAGAGGCAGCGTGAGACGGCCCGTTCCGGGCCAAGACAAAATTATCTAAGGAGGAACCGTATGTCAGATCTGATC
>Ga0180301_10003804_pt1 | contig 11724 bp, 10 predicted proteins | sample GuaBasSediGuay16_FD_121797 | JGI IMG/M metagenome (GOLD analysis project Ga0180301, IMG submission 121797) | Subseafloor sediment microbial communities from Guaymas Basin, Gulf of California, Mexico - Guay16, Core 4569-2, 12-15 cm | ecosystem: Environmental > Aquatic > Marine > Hydrothermal...
ATATAGAGTTATTCCTTATAAAAATTGCTTTTGACATCTTTGCCGGCTTAGTATATCCTAATATCTAACCCACCATACCGAGAAGAGTGTCTATCTCGTATCATTCATTTTGCGATGGAACCATTATTAAAATATTAATTGTTATTTACTGCTTCTAAAATTTTTAAGGCCTGTTTTACTTCTTTGACATCATGAGTCCTGACGATATTAGCGCCGTTTTTAACGGCTATGATGCAGCTTGAAACAGTGCCGAATATTCTCTGCTGCGGTTGTAAATTCAATACCTTTCCGATAAAAGATTTTCTGGAAGTGCCTATCAATATAGGCTTACCTAATATTTTGAATTCTTTGAGTTTTTTCAATATCTCCAGATTATGCTTAAGGGTTTTACCAAAACCTATCCCGGGGTCAATAATAATTTTTTTTGCGTCAATTCCGGAATCCTCTGCGCGCTTTACGGCAGATTTGAAATATCCACTGATCTCATCAATTAATGATACATAAACAGGATTTTTCTGCATGGTGCGCGGATTACCCTGCATATGCATAATCACTACCGCTGCCTTGTATCTTGCCGCTACCTTAAGCATCCTCGGGCCCCTTAAGCCCGTAATATCGTTAATAATAGCGGCGCCTGAATCCATTGCCTGCCTGGCGACTTCTGGCTTATACGTATCAATAGAAATAGGAACTTTTATTTTTTTGCTTAATTTTTTAATTACCGGTATTATGCGGTTGAGCTCTTCCTTTAATGAAACAGGTTTTGCTCCGGGCCTGCTTGATTCTCCCCCGATATCGATAATATCAGCGCCTTCGTCTATCAGCTTTTTTGTATAATCTGTAATATAATTCGCGGACGCAGTATATTGTGTTTTATAAAGCCCGTCGCCGCTAAAAGAGTCAGTAGTCAAATTTACTACGCCCATAATATGGGCGCGTTTTTTTAAATTTAATTTACGCCCGTTTAAATCAAGTGAAAAACATTTTCTTTGATAATTATTAAGGTTGAATTGTATTTCTTTACCCATCTGGTCTAAACCAAAAGGCTGGCGGTTAAGTTTTCCAGCCAACCGGTTAAACTGAGAAAGCGTACCCATCAATAAACAATCTGTTTTTTTGCACCTGCCGGTCAATGCATCCCGCGAAACAGCAGCATCTGCGCCCAAAGAAAGCATTTCCTGTTTTAATATGTTGGCGGTAATGCAGGGTATGTTGTCAATCTTTAAAAGATAACTTAATGCCTTCGGTACCATTAACTTGATACCATAACTATCTACTTTGATCTGCTGCATTATCTGCCTTAAATCCTGGCAGCCAGAGACCTGGATTATACGCATATTAACCGGGCTCCTTCTTCTCGATGCCGATTAGCCGCTTAACTTCTTCTCCGTCTAAAACTTCTTTCTCAAGAAGAGTGCTGGATAAAAGCTTTAATTTATCGTGATTTTTGCGTAAAATTTCTTTTGCTTTTACGTAAGCTTCATCCACGATTTTCTTGACTTCTTCGTCGATTAAATGGGCGGTTTCTTCGCTGTAATTGCGCTCCTCAACCAGGTCGCGGCCTAAGAAAATCAAACCCTCTCTTTTACCAAGGGAGACATGACCTAATTTCTCAGACATCCCGAATTGGCAAACCATTTTTCTGGCCATCTGCGTAGCCATATTTAAATCATTCTGCGCTCCGGTAGTTACTTCGTTGAGGTTTGTCTCTTCAGAAGCCCTTCCGCCTAACATAAGGGTTATTTCTGACATCAATTCGGTTTTTGACCAATAGTGCCTGTCTTCCAGCGGCGGAGTAAACGTGTACCCTCCGGCTAAACCGCGCGGGATTATGGAAACTTTTTTCAGAGGATTTACCCCTGGCAAAAGTAAAGATAACAAGGCATGGCCTGATTCATGAAAAGCAGTAATTTCTTTTTCCTTTTTGGATAGAATCCTACTTCTTTTTTCAGGCCCCATCAAGACCCTCTCTATGGATTTCTCAAAATCTGAAGTTTCTACCGCATCTTTATTATTTCTTGCCGCCAATAGTGCGGCTTCATTACAAAGATTGGCAATATCGGCTCCTGAAAAACCAGGGGTCTGGCTGGCTATGGAATTTAAATCTACGTTCGGCGCAAATTTCAGCTTACGCACATGGACTTTAAGTATTTCCTCTCTTCCTTTTATATCTGGTAAGTTTACCACAATATGCCGGTCAAACCTGCCCGGCCTTAAAAGCGCAGGATCAAGCGTATCGGGACGGTTAGTTGCAGCTATAAGAATCAGGCCCTGTTCGGTATTGAAACCATCCATTTCTACTAAAAGCGCATTGAGAGTCTGCTCTCTTTCGTCATGGCCTCCGCCGATACCGGAAAAACGCAGGCGCCCTACTGCGTCTATCTCATCCATAAAAATAATTGCCCCCTTGCCCGAAGTTTTAGCCGCGCGCCTTCCCTGCTCAAACAAGTCCCTCACACGGCTTGCACCGACCCCGACAAACATCTCTACAAAATCAGAGCCGCTTATAGAAAAAAATGGGACCCCTGCTTCTCCGGCTACCGCTCGGGCAATCAAAGTCTTGCCGCAGCCCGGAGGGCCGACCAACAGAACTCCTTTGGGAATCTTCCCTCCTAATCTTTGGAATCTTTTAGGGTCTTTTAAAAATTCAATGACCTCTGTTAATTCATCTTTCGCTTCATCAACCCCGGCAACGTCATTGAAGGTCACTTTTTCGCCCTGTTTCTCAGCATGGATCTTAGGCCTGACTTTGCCAAAACTCATAATCCTGCTGCCGAGCTGCTCGCCCCTTGAAGCCATCATCCACCAGAAAAGAATAATCAAGATTACCGGCCCCAGCGAATAAAATAAATTCGCCAGAAAAGTGCGCGGAGGCTTAATCTCAAAACGCCTTAAATTCTTGCGCATCAAATCCAGTAATTCAGGGTCTTCTGCGGGAATATTTACAAAGAATTTTTCTCCGTTAACGTATTCACCCTGGAGAACAGTTTCGGTCTGTGTAACTGATTTTATGGTATCCGGAGATTGCTTTACCAGATGGTAAAACTCACTGTAAGGCAGCTCCTGCGGGATTCCAACCATAGGGATATTTAAAGAAGTAATCAATATATAAAAGACAAAGATCCCGATTATCCAACCCCAGGGTGAACGCTTAAAAGCCTGTTTTTTTTGCTGTTGTCCTTTCTTATTTGTTGGCATATTATCCACTCCTTCAAAAAAATAATTATATACCTAAATAGCTATGAAATCAAGCATTTAAATGAGTTTATAGCTAAAACAACGGCCCTTGCCATTGTTTTAAAAAAAGAGCTATTCTCATCAATTCAAGTTTATCTTAGATAAAAAGTAAGGTACTTTTTCTGCTTTATTACTGATATTCCTTTAGGCAGGTCTACAATGGAATTAACAGGACGGTTAAAAATCAAATCTTCTATTTCTTTTATATGCCTAAAACCAATTCTGCGGGTGCTGCCTTTAAGCCTTGAGATAACTTTTCTAAAAATAAGCCTACGCAGAGCAATATGCATTCGCTCAAGGCGCGCGAGTAAAATTTTTTTCTTAGCCGGGTTTATCCTGCGCTCAACTAAATAATTAAGGTAGTCATAGTCATAGCCGATACTCTCTGCCATATTGCTTAATACTTCCTTAATATTCCTGTTGTAGCCTTTTTCTAAAAAAGGCAATAACCTATTCCTGATTTTATTCCTGAAATAAACATCTTTAAGATTAGAAGAATCAAGCCTTGGCCTGATCCTTTTTCTTCTTAAAAATGCTTCTATTTCGCTGCGTTTAGTCTGGATTAAAGGCCGAATAAGGAAAAAACCGGCGATATTTTTTTTGGGCAGAATCCCGGATAAGCCGTATAATCCCGAACCCCTTAATATACGCATCAGCACTGTTTCTGCCTGGTCATCCAAATTATGGCCCAGGGCGATTTTTTTTGCTTTAATTTCTCTGGCTACGCGAAATAGAAATCCCAAACGCGCATTGCGGGCAATCTCTTCCTGGGAGCCTTTTTTCGATAATGCCTTTATATTGATTTCTGCCGTAGTAACGGGTACTTTTATCTTCTGGCATAATTTCACTACAAATTCTCTGTCTCCGGCAGAATCTTTTCTCAGCATATGGTCTAAATGAGCCACCTGTAATTCTAGATTAAATTCTTTCTTAAGGCTGTTTAGTATATAAAGCAAAGCTAAGGAATCCGGCCCACCGGAGACTCCGATTACTATCTTATCGCCTTTTTTTATCAGATTATAACCCGTGATTGTTTTCCTTGCTGTTTCTAACATTTCGTTTTTTAGCGGAAATGAATAATTATTTCGGCTGGGGGATTAAGTCCTGCGGCTCTTCAATAATTGCCGGTTTTTTTTCACTATTCTGTTGTCTTAATTGTTCTTTAATTTTAGGTAAATAATTAATAATTAAAATCGTAGTCAAAAAGAAAGAAACCGCGCCTAAAATTATTCCAGCTTTGGCAAACTTCTTGCTGGCCGCATCGTCTTCCTCGCCCAAACTTTTTAACGCCAGTATCCCGAAAATAACCGCTACTATAGCCTTCTCCATCCCGGCAAAGCTAAAAAATGAAATAATCCCAACCACTAAACTTGCAACGGCAAAACCGTTTCTGGTCATTTTATTTTCGCTCATCTTGCATGCCTCCTATACCATCCGAAACTGATCCTTCTAATTTTTTATTAATAAAAGGCGCAAAGCCTGGTTCTCCTTAAGCGGTCTTAGTTAAGTGACGGCGACTATGCCCTGCTTCGCAGGACCAGTCGCGTAAGTTTAGTGACGGCGACTGGATTTTCCGCTACAATAATTTTAGTTATAAGTAACGGGATCCCGCCTCTTATCGCTTCATAATTGAGGCGGGAGAACCACCTAAATTCATGGCGGCGGACAGATTTGAACTGTCGACATATCGGGTATGAGCCGACTACTCTGCCAGGCTGAGTTACGCCGCCTCTCATTCAAAACCGGATCTTGAAACTTATTATTAACAAAAGAGTTAATTTAACAGCTTAGCTCTCTCAAGGAAATATTTTCTTAAAAAATAAAGCGTAACCGATTGCCAGGGCATTTAGCGAAGCAATCAACACTACTGCCGCGGCAATGTCTTTAACTAATTTTATACGCAAATGGTATTTGGAACTAACGACACTCATCAACATCTCAATGGCGGTGTTAAAAATCTCTGCCATAAATACCAGGGTAATAGTCAGGCAAAGAACAGTCAACTCAATGCCAGTGAGGCGCAACAGGAGGCCAAATAAAAAAGCAAGAATACCTAATATAAAAATAATACGCATATTACGGTGGTAGAGAAAAAGGTAAGTTATTCCTTTTGTTGCTATAACAAAACTCTCACCTAACCCGCGTAATTTAAAAATATGCCTTAAAATCTTTATTCGCCTCATCCTATTTCTTTCTGTAAGCGTCTAAAAATGAATCGCAATATATATGTTTGTTTAAAATTAATTCTGCGGTAATAGCCGCATCCATTAAGTCATTATCTAAGGGATCGAGTATCGCCGCATCCAGGCCGCATCCCACTGCCATAGTCAAAAAAATGCGGTTAACCAAATTTCTCACACAGGTACCCTGGGAAATATTACTTAAGCCTACAATACTCTTAGGCGCCGGATCAGAAATTATTTTGAATTCTGTTATTGAATCCAAAATATCCTTAATCTGCGCCTGGGCAACATTAACCGGTAGAACAATTGGGTCTATATATAGGTTCTCTATCGGGAATCCGGCATCGCTACAGCTGGCTACAATTGTTGCCGCCAATTCCAGCCTCTGGTCTTTATTTTGCGGTATACCTTTTGTGCTGATAGTAAGGCCGATTAACTCGGCATTATATTGTTTTGCCAGCGGAATCAACTTTTCTAATTTTTCAAGGTCAGCAGTGGTGGAATTAATGATCGTTTTATTCTTAATTACCTTAAGCCCTGATTCTATCACCGCTGGTTTACTTGAATCTAAAGCCAGGGGTTTATCCGTTACTTCCTGGATCGACTCCACTAACCATTGAATATCAGAACTCTGGTCTTTGGATACCGGGCCGCAATTAACATCCAGGGCATCTGCGCCTGCTTTAATTTGTTGAAGCGCTTTATCCTGTATTACCTTTTTATTTTTTTCTCTGATTGCTCTTCCGATATCCTGGTACATGCCGTTAATCAACTCGCCGACTATAAACATCTCCTGAGACTCCTCCTTAAAATAACAAATGACAAAACACAAATAACAATTGAATGACAAATATCAAATACCAAATGACAAACCTTAAGGTTTTGTTATTTGTCATTTGAATTTATTTTGACATTGGTATTTTATCATTTGTCATTAGATTATCTATATATTTATTCACTTTCTCTATTGCCGCAGGATGCCGCATTACTAGAATATCAGCGCCTGACTGAATTAAGGCCGTAGCAGTAATTGCTTCCCAGGCTATACCACGCTCTGCCTCAGGGCCCCAGGCCGGAAATTCAGTCATTTTTGCTTTGGCTTCTTTTGCCCGCCAGGCTTCCTGGCCTACCTTACAGATGAAAGGACAGGCCATCATTTTGTCTCCGGATAAAGCAGCAAGCCGCGCACGCTCCATAATTGAGTAAGCATATTCTAAACCGTAACCGAGCGCGCCTATAGTAGGGTCGATCACAATACGCTCTACAGATAAACCCATATCAGAGATAAGTATATTGAGCTGCTTGGCGATATTTATATCGATAGGAGACTCGGCAACAATATTGTGACCATCAGCTAACACCGCAGCAACCAATGTCTTATAATTGTCCTGCACTGCGCTGCCGATAAGGCAACATTCTCCCTTTGCAGCTTCCGAGCATGCCGGTAAGACTAAATTATCTTTGGCATCATCGCCGCAACCCAGAATAACCAGCGGGACATCTACGGTTTTCAATATTCTTTCAACTAACTCTGCCTCATCATCTGGCTTTTTATCTCCTGAATCCGGATGCGCCCCTTGTAGTTTTAAACATAACAACTCTGCCTTAAAATCATCAACGCATTTCTTTGCCCATTTCAAAGGATCATTTAAAACATCTGCAAAAGGCTGCTTCAGTGTATCCGGCCAGTCCATAGGCGCGCTATCCCAGATTTCGAATGCAATCACCGGTTTATTGGGAATGCTGCCTTCGGGAAATAAAAAAGGTAAAGTAGCCTGCCCTCCCACTTTAATCACTTTAGAGCGGCTGCCGCCTTCTTCTTTAGTAGCGCCGATATTTACTACAGAAATCGCACTTGACCATTTTTCCAGCATTAATTCTTGCGCCATATTTTATCTCCTATCTTACGTAATGCATTAAGGCTAATTGAATCTTGTTTTAAGGACATAATTGAACTTCCGTTTAAGCTGATTTTAAATATTTCCGGATCATCAGGAATTTTTGCGATATAGTTAAAATCCAAATCTTTTATTTTTTCTTTTTCTATTTCTTTATCCAGACGGTTTACAATCAAAAGATTTTTTTTAATATTTATCTTCAATTCTTCAGAAAGAACTTTTATGCGTTTTGCCGCTTTTAACCCTACGACAGTTGCGTCAGAAATTATTACTAAAACATCGGCACTGCGGGTAGTGCGCCGGGAAAGATGCTCCAGGCCCGCCTCATTATCGATAACGATATAATCGTAGTTATTAATTAATTTGCCGACAATATTCCTCAATACGTTATTAACATAACAATAACAGCCTGCTCCTTCAGGGCGGCCCATTGCCAAAAGATCAAAACCTTCGCTTTCTGAAATCGCAGTCTGTAGTTGAAACTCAATGAAGGTATCTTTAGCCATGCCCTGTGGGATCTTCTCAGGTGATGCTGCTATTTCATCGACAATATCGCCTATTGTCGCTTTTTCTTCAATCCCCAAAACCTGAGCCAGGTTACTGTTAGGATCTGCGTCTACCGCCAAAACAGAACCCAATCTTTGCTCTTTTATCACTCTTATTATAAGAGAAGCTATGGTAGTCTTACCTGTTCCGCCTTTTCCGGCAATTGCAATAATGTAACCCATTTTTACTTTATCTTGATACTGGGAAAATTAGCCAAATCAGTATGAGGGAAAAATAAAGCTGCCATATATTCATCCATATATTTTACTTCCGTAGACAGCTCAAAATAACTCATTTTTCTGGCAATTTCATTCGCCCTTTTCATTGCTTCGTAAGACAATAGTATCTGCCGCGCTCCGGCTAAAGAACTATTCCCCACAAAAATAAAACGCTCTCTCTCTAGATCAGGAAGCAGGCCTATTTTTATAGCATTATCTATATTCAAGTAAGTCCCGAAGCCTCCGGCAATGAAAATCTTTTTTATATCCTTAAAATCTAACTCCATGTGTTTAACCAAAGTAATCGCTGCGCTGTAAATTGCGGCCTTTGCGCGCTTAATATTTTCAATATCAACCTCGCTAATTACGATATCGCTGCTTGAAGCAGTATCTTCTTTAAAAACTATAACAAACTCACGGCCATTTTCACCATCGCGGATACGCTTACTGCTTATTTCCTTTATTTTTCCGTCTTTATCTAAAATACCTGTTTCAAGCATACCTGATAAAATATCGATATAACCTGAGCCGCAAATCCCTACCGGATTTGCCTTGCCGATGGTATCGTAAGAAACTTCAAAAGTCTTAGCGGCAATTTTTACTTTTTGAATTGCGCCCCGGCCAGCCCTCACTCCGCAGGCAACTCCCGAACCTTCAAATGCCGGACCGGCTGAGGCTGCAGCTGAAATTAAAAATTCCCTGCTACCGAGTACAACCTCTCCGTTAGTACCGACGTCAATAAGTAAGCATAAATCTTCTTCGTCTTCTATAGCGCAGGATAAAACCCCGGCGGTAATATCCCCCCCGACATAACTGGAAACTCCAGGTACACAAGAAAGAAGGCCGCGGGGGTTTATTTTGATTCCGGACTCAGCTGCCCGAGTCGTAGGCACAAAATTAGCTGTTGCAATATAAGGCTCTTTTCTGATATAAGTCGGGTCTACTTTCAAAAGCAAATGAACCATCGTGGTATTGCCGGCGCAGAGAATACAATTTACGTTATTAAGATCGATATTATTCTCCTTCACTAATTCCCGGATGATTTGATTCATGGAATCTATTACTGTATGGTGTAATTTCTCCAGGCCGTCCTGCTGCTGCGCATAGATAATCCTGGTGATTACATCGCTTCCGAAACTAGCCTGTTTATTGTAAGTTGCCTTTGTCCCCAGGATTTTTTTATTATTCAAATCAACTAACTGTCCGGAGATAGTTGTGGTTCCAATATCAAAGGCCAGGCCGAAATTTTTAACAGAAGTATCTCCCGGCTCAATAAGTACAATCTCTGTTGTCTCGTTTCTTTTTCCTAAAGTAACGGTTACTTTCCAATCGGAATTCCTTAATAACTCCCCTAAATGCCTGATATTGGACAGGCCGGTCTGCATAATCGGAATTTCCCGGATACGCTGGATCTGCCTGTATAATCTTTCTAAATCGCTGATTTTGTCTTCGAGATTCGGAGGAGGTAATTCTAGATATAACTTGGTAGCCAAGGGAGAATGCGAGAAAATTTCTTTACCTGCTGATTCCTGGGCTTGGACATCTTCACTTTCTGAAAAAAGCCCTTTAAGCCTTAAATCTATCTCATCCTGGGTTAATTTATCCATGTCTATTCTAGACTCAGCAGGAATCTCTACCTCCAAATCGCTTTGAATTGTTGTCAGACAAGCCAGGTAAATACCCTGCTTTCTCTCCTCCGGTTTTATCCTTCCGCTAGGCTGAGAAACTACCTGGCCCCTTTTTACGATTACCTTGCAGCGGCCACAGACTCCGTCTCCGCCGCAGCTGGAATTAATATAGACCCCGGCGGAAATAGCAGCAGAGAGAATAGTCTTTCCTTTCTCTACCTCGATAGTCTTATTATCCGGATAAAATGTAATCTTAAATTTTCCCATCTTTTTTGTCGGGACGGTTCTAAACTCAATCTAAAACTGTCCCCTTTTAGGGGACAGTTTTGCTTTGGCTTCAGAACCGTCCCTGAAATTATAAATTTTTTAAGAACGAAGGTATACCGGCGGCTTCTTTGGGGCCGACAATAATCTGGCAGCCGGACTTCTCCTCTAAATCCCCGCTCATTACCGCCACATAACCGGGAATAATCAACTTATTATGTGAAACGGCTTCTTTGGCATGGGCTTTATTCAACGAATCTACAATTTTCTCGGGAGTAAATTTCTCCGCCGCCCAGGCAGTAAGCACAGACATTCCCTCAGTGTCAACGCTTAAGATATGCGCAGGGATCTTACTTGCCTCCACTTCCCCCAGTACCGTATAATAACTGAGCGAAAAATTGGTAGTAATTAAAAGAGGTGACTTATCAGAAGCTTGGCCTATCTGGTAAAGTTTCGGCTCAATCTGCAAAGGTTTCTGCGGATCAGTATAAATATTCTGCCTTAACGTCAAAAGCGACAAGACCTGCCAGTTCTCTATGCTCTTTAATAAAATAATTCCCGCATATTTTGCAATATAAGTTGCCGCCTCCATTATTTCTTCATAAGGATCCTTGGCATCTATGGATATTAAAATCGGATAGCCGAAGCTGCGGTTGGATTTTTTAAGCGCCAATCTCCTGATCTGGGTGAGTTCCCAGATTTTTTCTTTCACCGATTTCACCCCGGTATCCAGGACCAGATCTTCGGCGCCCTGGCTGCTTAAAGCCTTGGTCAAATCTGCGATATCATCCAATCCTTTAGAGCAAACCACAACCGGCGCCTTAAACTCTTTTGCTAATTTGCCAATATCATTTACATTCTCTGCATTTGCGCCGTGAATAAGCGGTTTTTTAGCAGCAACCGCCGGCAATACTTCTTTTAAGATGCCAGGGTCATTGCACATCAGTATTAAAGAAAAGCCTGAATTTTGAGAAACTAATTTTACTACCTCCTGAAATCTTTTGCTGTCTTTGGTTTGCTTTACAGCAATTAAGTCAACCTCCAATTGCTGGCCAATGCGCTCAAATTTTAACTGGCTGATCTTTTCCAGCTTTTTCTTTATCTGTTCATCAGCCTCGCTATCTTCGATAATAAACCCCAACCCGCAAGGGTGATGAAATTTTTCTTCGTGACGGAATAATACTGTTTCATTGCCGATTTCAAGCCTCTTTTCGCCTTCTCCAATAGTAATTAATTTTATCGGGGGTAGGCTCGATGCCTGGAGTTTAGATTTAGCCTCATCGCTTAAGTGCGGGCATTTATCTAAGGAAACCCCTTTTTTTGCCAGCTGCATCGCAAAAGCCAAACAAGTAACAAATCCGCATTCGCGGCAATTAGTCTTGGGTAATAATTTATAAATATCCAATCCGGAAAGTGCCATAAGTTTACTCCTAGTTATAAGAATTAATATTAAAAATTTCTAACGGGCAAGTTCTATACAATTTTTTTGCAAAAACCTCAGAATCATTATGCCCTTTGAGTCTGTTAAGTTTCTTTAAAGTTGCGTTCTTTAAAATGAATTTCAACTGCCTGCTATTTTCCCTGCTTTTAAATATTATCTCGATTCTACGGCCATTAATCTTTTTTATATTCCCCTTGCCGTAGGTTGCTCCGGTTGATAATTGCAGGCCATCGATCAAGCAGGATTTCGGCCTTTCTCCTGCCCCTCTTACTTTTACCTCAAGGCCGAAATATTTTTTTAGGTTTAATC
>Ga0180301_10003805_pt1 | contig 11724 bp, 26 predicted proteins | sample GuaBasSediGuay16_FD_121797 | JGI IMG/M metagenome (GOLD analysis project Ga0180301, IMG submission 121797) | Subseafloor sediment microbial communities from Guaymas Basin, Gulf of California, Mexico - Guay16, Core 4569-2, 12-15 cm | ecosystem: Environmental > Aquatic > Marine > Hydrothermal...
GTCCTAACAGACAACTTATGTTTCGATGACCAAACTACAAAAACGCAGGTATTTGGCATAAGCGAAACGGGAACATCAGACTATAACCTTATAGCTAACAACCTTGTAACGCCAAACAAGACATACACAATACAACAAATAGTCGGGGCAAACACAAAAGTGCATGGCAACCTTGGCTATCGCACTGAGAACAGCGGAACCGCAACCATCCCAAGCGGACAAACAAGCGTAACATTCGCGCATGGATTGGCTGGAACGCCAACAAGCGTGGTTCTAGGACCTACACATACTGAAGTAGCCGATGCCGTCTGGAGTGCAGATGATACGAACATAACAATAACTGTGCCGTCTGCCGTTACGGCAGACAGACAAATATCGTGGTATGCAAAGTACAAGCCATAAATGTAATACATATAGTGATAAGCAATGGCGGACTACTTCGTAACGTTGACTATTCCAGCGAACACTCCTTCATCTTCCCCCGTTTCTGCTACCATTGAGATTGAAAGCAACATCGATATGTACGCTTAAAAGGGGGGTAGTGGGTAAATGCCGGTCTACACGGCTGCAGTGACAGTTCCAGCCGGCACGCCTGAAACTTCACCGGTTGTACATGAATTCAGCGTTGAAGAAGACTATATCACAAGCGTAGATGTGTATTTTCCGTCTGGCTGCGCTGGATTATGCAGGGTCCGCGCCTATTATGGCAGCGAACAGATTGCTCCCAAACCGGCTGGAAGCGACTTTAGAGGTGACGGCGCATTAGTTAAAAGCCCGATGAGGTGGCGCATTCCAGAACGGCCCTGTCCCATACGCTTTGAACTGTGGAATCTAGACGACACCTATGAGCATACGCCGATCCTATATATTGTAACGGCGGAGGAAGAGGAAGCCAAACCATACAAGGTTTTATCCGACTTCGTGTCTATACTTAAAAAGTTGATGGGGATAAGGTGATGAGCAAGGCCAAGGCTGACCCGCATGGCTGGCCCGACTACACGTATCCCATGACCATCATAGGCCAGGAGCTAAACGTGGCAATAGACATTGCAGCGCAGTCCCTTCCAACCCTAGACATCAACATTGCGGCAAGCGCCGTCACGCTAGACGTGAACATCACCGGCTCAGACGTCACCTTAAACGTGAACATTGCAGGCCAGGCGGCAAACCTTAATATTGACATTGCGGCGCAGTCGGTGGCCATTAAGGGCTTGACGGACTGGGCGGCTGAAAACGCGACGGACGTTGACGTCTGTGGGAGCGCGTTGGTTGACAGCGGCATGTTAACCAGGGTGGTCGAGTACACCGTTCCATCCGGTAAAACGTTGTTAATTTACGATTGGGCTGCGGGAAACATGTGGTCTGAAAACCCTATCTGGGCTAAGCTGACGAACGACACCGACGCCGTCGACTTGGCTTTTGGAGGGGGAGGACGTGGATTTGAAACGCCCTTCTCCAAACCGAAGAGGGTTGCAGCTGGAAAGAGGGTGAGCATTTATGTGCGTCAAGACTCGGGCAGCAGCCAAGAATGCTTTGGGCATTTCGGAGGTGTACTGCTGTGAAGGCAAGCAGATACTTCCGCGAGAAACCCGTTAACTATGTGAATCAGCGTTGGCTTCCGGACGGAACGGTTGAAATTTCAATATATAAGCATGGATGGAAGAAAAGCTACAAATTCAAGGTTAAACATTTCGGGACTGAAAAAGAAGAAATACTTGAAGATGAAGAAATAAAAGAGGAAAAAGAAGAGAAACATGAGGGGGAGTAAACGTTTGGCTAAAGCCGGATTAAGCATAAGCCTGACCGTGAAGGAGATTTATGATAGGCTTTGTCCTAAATGCAAGAAGAGGCTGCGTGAACTCATCAAGGAGAAGATAACCGACAACATGGTTAACCAGGTATTGGCGGATGAGCGATGAGTAGGCGCAGAGAATACGCCGAAAATAACTGTCCCGCACTGGATAAGATAGACGTTAGGCTCGCAAAGCTTGAAAGGGACCTTTACTGGATTAAAATTATCATAATAAGCGTTTTTCTACCCCTTCAAATTGCGGTTTTAACGCTACTTTTAAATATGCTGCGCTAGAAGCCTAAATATAGTGGAAGGCGGAAAGCCATGCTTGAAACTCTGGGACTAGGCATCATAATTGGCGTTTTATGGGGGGCCTTCGGCTACGCCACTGCAAAAATAAAAAATGACGAACCCTTCAACCCTAGAAAGTTCCTGAAGACGCTAGTGCTGGGAGCCATAATTACGGCTGCAAGCAAGGGCCTAGGCGTTCCAGTCCAGCAAATAGAAGGCATGACGGTAAGCGGCTTCTTCACCATAGTCATCGACAAGCTATTCGGCCTAATACTCAAATAAAACTTTAAAGGCCCCGACCACTCTCCCCATTTTTGATGATGAAGCCTCCGCCCCATCCCTTCTCCCCTCGCATCCACCCCTCCTTCCAGATGTATTAAAGGGGCGAACTGAAAACCCCTCATGCACCATACACAAAGCTTATATACAATATATTACACCTTATTATACTTGAGGTGATGGAGGCGTGAAAAAAGTTAGGTTTTCCGTGATGCTGGACAAGAAGCATCTAGACTTCCTCGCGGATATGGTCAAAAAGGGAGAAGTTGAAAGTCTCGGGCAGGGCATTAGGCGCTGCATAGCCTTCTACATGACCTATGTAGGCAAATGTTACATGACAGCAAGCTAGCTATTCAAGGAAGGTTACATTTCCAAGGATGACTATGAGAAGTTAAAAAGGGAGCTTCTAGGGGAGAGGAAAGAAGCATGACTAGGTATTTTCATTTGTATGCAGACGGAAAACGCATACGAGAAATCAGCTGGGATGAGTACCTAGATACGGTTAGAAGCAATCAAGTCTCCCTATACAAAAAGAGACTCATATGGGTTAGAAAAGACTACATTGGAATAAGTAAGGGCGAGGATCATGTAGTCATTCCCTTGAGGCAGCTTCTTGAAGTATTGAAGGTTTGCGGCGTGATTAAAGATGAGGGTTAAAGTTGAAATTATGCTTAGCAGCGGCGCAATGCAGGAAGTCCTAGACGTCGATGTGAGATGGGACACGGACTGGGTAAACTTTATCAAACTGTTATGGGCCCTTCTGGAGGTGGAAACCCGCATAAAACAGCTGATTGAGGAGAGTGCGGCTGAAAATGGGGTGGAAGAAACTTAAATGCTGGATTATCAGGGAGTGGGACTGCCATGTTGAAGCAGAGGAGATTCCGCTTGAAGTCTGCAAGCTGTGTGTCGAGACGAGGCTTAGACTTGTCACAATTAAAAGGAAGGTGAAAACAGTTGAAGAGTGAGCGAGAGGTTAGGAAAAAGCTTGAAGCGTTAAAGAAAAGCTACCTGAAAGTTCTACATATAAAGTCAGAAGCTTTCTTTCAGCAAGGCATGATTAAGGCTTTATGCTGGGTTTTAGACGAAGATTTTCATCAAATTATGAAGGAAATCTGGGAAGGTGAATGCCGTTGAGTGAGGGTCATTTCGGCTACGAGCCTCTGGACTGCATCATCGAGGAGCTTCAGGCCAAGTATGGCATGGTTTACGATGACGTGTACAAACTTGTAGACGCCATTAATCGCTACGTGGACTACTTGAATGAGTGTGATGAGCTTCTGGAGGCTGGGGAAATATAAAATGGAGGAGAAAGCTGAAAATGACGCTTAAAAAGGCGGAGGCGATATTCTGGTGCTCCAAATACAAGAAACTGGTAGATATAGGGGACTGTAAATGGTGCAGAGAATGCGAGCCGTGGAAAAAAGACAGCTTCGCCAAAGACTACTACACGAAGGAGTGAAAGCCGTTGAGTAAGAAAGAGTGCCCTCATGCAAAGGCCGCTATATTCCGCATCTGCAACATTTGCGATACAATCACCAAATATGTAAACGTGGATAAGTTACTGGCGTGGATTGAAGCTAACCTAAGAGCCAACCCTCCCTTAAACGAGCATTTTGTTGGATACCGAAAGGCTCTGGAAGATATGAAACGCTTTATATCAAACGTAACTGGGGGAGATTAAAGCCGTTGAAGGAGATGTATTGTCCCCACAAGCACAAAATGGTTAAGGTCAACGACGAGGCTACTGTCTGCTATGAACCAAAAACGGAAGAATGCAAAGAATGCTTCTTCAACAGAGAAAAGAGGTGAAAAAGCCGTTGAAGTGCCCTAAATGCGGCTACGAATTAAAATTAAAGGAAGCTGGCCGAAACTATAATCATTGGCTCTGCAATAAATGCGGCTACCAGCTGCTGGAGATGAAAAGCCGTTGAAAAGGAAAAGAAATTTGTTGATAGGGCATATCGAAGAATATTTTAGCTACGAAGAGGAGCGATTGAAGGCGATTCTTAAAAAAAGAAAGGAAAGCCAAAAAATGATAAGAAAAGAAGGGTGAAAGCCGTTGAATAAAGAAGAAAAACAAAAGTTGTGGAGCTTAGTTCAAGAGATAAAAGCTGAACTTGAGCCAGTAATAGACCATCTCTTAGACGTGGGGCATCTACTGAATGCCACCCATTTGCTCAATATCCGTGATAATCTCTTGAAGGTTTTAGAGGATGAACTACAGGGTGAAGCCTTCTAGCCGTAAAAACACCATTATCTGGGACAACGAGCTACTGAAAAAGCTGTGCGACGCAGCCCGCCAATACGGCCTCCGCGAGTACTGGCCCGAATACATGAAACGCGTAATCCGCGAGCTGGCAGACGCCCTAAACATAGAGCTTCCAAGAAGATGACATAAAAGAAATGCCTAGTTACTAAGTATAGTAGAGTAGTAGTCACATTATGCCTACACTACTCACACAGTTATACAGTTATATATTTATATATAAGTAACACACAGTTATTATGGTGTTTCCTGTGGCGAGGTACACCCTTATCCTGAAAGACGAAACCTATGTCAAGCTTGTCAACGAAGCCAAGATTGAAGGTATAAGCGTCGGAAAACTCATCAACAAAATCCTTAATGAATGGGCCGAGGGAGCTGGAAAGGCTGGAGGCCTTCCTAAACCGCGCGTCTGCATAGTTTGCGGGCGCAAGGCAACCATAGAAGCAATCGGAAAGGGACAACAAACCTTCTATGTTTGCCCTCATCATAAAGAACTAGCCAAAAAATTAGGCGCTTGGAAATCCCTCGAAACTAGCCGATGATGGGCTTGCGCCGACACGTATGGTAAGGAGCTGTTGCTTTGTGATAGGCATGCGTGGCTTAGGCATCAGTTCGAGGTGTTTAGGAGAGTCTAGCATGGTTAAGTTTAAAATGATAAGGGAGGTGAGAAAATGGTTTATAAAGTAACTGTAACTTGTAGGGTGGCTAAAGAGGATGATGCCTTAAAGGTGATTGATGCGGTTATTAAGGCGTGTAGTGGCGTGATATTGGACTATGCTACAATAGAACAACTAGAATAGAAGGTAAGTTGAGTTAGATTTTGATTGCTTCTGCCAGCTTTTTTATTGCTTCCTTCGTTTTTTCTTTGTGTTTAAGCTTGACCTCTTCCGTCATGCGCCGACACTCCTCTAGCTTGCTTTTCCAGCCTTTCTCAAGTTTTCCAGGTAGATTACTCTTTCGATTTTGTCGCTGCGCATGCCTATGCGCCGCAGCTCGCTTCTAAAGGTTGACTCGTCTATTATGCCTAGCCTGTAGCTTTCAAGCAGAATTTTGTATTCTTCTTCTCTGGCTTCTCTTTCGGCTAGCATGTCGGCTCTGGCCAGCCAGTAGGCTTGCAGTTTTTCCGGCAGCCCAAGCGCGCCCATTAGGCTGATGAACTCGTCTCTTGTGAGCCATCCGTCTCTGTAGTCGTACATGACTTCTCGGACAACGCTTTCTATCTCTGTTCTCAACGCCTTTATCTGCTCCACGCTTACCGCCAAGTCTACGTCTTCAGGCGTGTAGCCTTCAAGTTCGGCTCCTTTCCTCAGTTCCTCATCGGTTATTAGTCCGTATTCCCATGCGTACCGCAGGTCCGTCAGGCTTAGGCGTTTGGGCTCCGGAGCCTTCACTTTGCTGCTTAAATACTGCTTTTGCGCATTCACAATGTCAATTCTAAGGTCGATTTCCTCTTCTGTGAAGCCTAGCTCTTCTAGACGGGCTTTAAAATCCTCCAGACTTATCACGTCTGAATAGGCTAGCTTTTCAAGTATGGTGGCGAGTCGGCGCTTCTCGCTTGTGAGGCCTCTTCCAGCCTCTACGGCCTCCTCTTCTACCTGAGTGGCCTTCATTCGGTACTGGGCCCTTTCCACTCTAAGGTCGATTTCCTTGCTTGAAAATCCTATTTCTTCTAGTTTACGCCGAAACTCCTCTTCTGTTATGCGGTTTGCGGCGTAAAGCGTTTCAAGTGTAGTGGCAAACCTATTACGCTCATCCAGAAGTTCATTAGCCATGTAGGCCTCTGCAACCTTATCTAAATAGTCTGGATGTATCCCCGTTTTGGCTAGTAAGTCCTTGAACTCATCCTCTGTGATTTTGCCCCATCTCCACATCCATCTAAGGTCAATTCTTCCAGGCAAATCATACAAAGTCTCATAGATTATGTCCAAGTCACTCGGGAAATCTGCCCGTCTAGGCTCAGGCTTATAGTCATGCCAAACAATGTAAGCGTCTAAGACATCTCTCCTTTCTGGATGTAATAGGAACCATTTCCAAATTCTTTCAAGAGATGGAAGCTTCCAGTGTGCTTCCCAATAGTTCTTAGCCCAATACTCGCTTAATCCCTGCTTAGCAGCCCAATCATAGAACTCATCTGGAGTAATAACCTCTCTGACCACAAACGTGATTAAGTCGCTGATGCCTGGAATAACCCACCAGCTCTTAAGCTCCGCATCAATCCACTTGTCTTCATAACCCATCCTTGCAAGTACATCTTTGGCATCCTCCTCTGTAACATATCCTCTCAAGTAGTAGGTTCTTAGGTCCCCTTCATCAGGCAAGGTAAACCTGAACTGTCTACGGAAGAACTGTCTTAGACCTTCTTGGATGCCTTCTTCATGCATGATGCGTAGGGGAGCCGCTATGGCAATGTCCAGCCCAGTCCAGGCTACAATCGCCTTGGTGAGGTCTTTCATCCCCCAGTCTTTCATGGGATGGCTGGCGTCTATGGCTGTGGCAATCCCATAAATAGTTAATGCGACGCCGGCAGCCTCTACCGCGGCAGTAATGGCGTTTACGTGAAGCTTATCCAGATTTATTGGGCTTTCGGCAGCCTTCCTAACAACGTCTTCCAGCCTCTTCCGGTAGTTTTCAAGCGCCTTCTGTATAGGCTGAATAATCTCTTTTGTAGGAGTTTTCGGCGCAAACCAGGATTCAATTTGATTAAAGAACCCCGTAATAATGCCATGGAAGAATCCGCCGACATTTTCCTTAAACCAGTTGATGGCACCGCTAATAACATTCCACAGCTCCTGGAGGCCCTGCCAAATCCATGCGACAAGCTGCTGTAGGGCTCCTCCCAGGGCAGACGCCACGCCTTTAAGGGCCCCGCTAATCCACTCGCTCACGGTTCCCAATGCACCGTCAAACATAGTCTTAACGTTGCTTGTAATCCAATTCCACCCATCACTGAGGGCCCCCACAGGGTCCTTCACGAAATTAGCTACGCCGTCCCAAATCCATTTGCCGGCGCCCTGAATAGCATTCCAGACGGGCTCCAAGTAGGGCTTGACATTATCCCACAGCCAACTGAACAGGGGCTTAACAAGCGTGTACAGCACCGCGCTCGGAAACATGAAAAACCTAGCCAATGTACTCCAAGGCCAATCAAGCTCCTTGGTAACCTCGTACGTGATGGACCACGCTTCATAGCTATACTTCAATATGCCAGAGCTAATATTGCGCCAAAAATCAACGAACGGATTAACCAGATTATCTAATATCCACTGTGCAGCGGCGTTGGCGGCGCTGCTAACCCAGTCCCATAATCCTTCAAAGAAATGCTGAACCGCATCTAAGGGCCTTAGCCGGCGACGGGCCTAAACCCACCGCCTATGGCCACCCTGTCATTTATCTGGCTGCCTCCAAACCCCCCTTTTAACCACCCCTTACACCGTTAAGGTTGTCGGCGCACGCTTACGCCGTTCATCCAGGTCTTTACGTATCAGTTCACTCCGCTTTTTAAGCCACTCCTCGTAGAGCGGGCCCTCCGCCTTTCTGTACTGCTCCGCAAACTCCTCCTCCTTGCCTGGGAACAGCTCGCTTACGGGAACCATTACGGTTGCCGAGGGAATGTCAGATGTCTGATAGCTGACGAAAAGCGTGTAGGCTTTCTCGCCCAGCCTAGGCTGCGTCTCAACCAATGTCTCCCGTAGCAGCGTGACTACTTCCTTCTTTTCTTCGCCCGTTGCCTTTCACCTCCGCCGACACTAGGCAGTGTCGGCGCACTCGGAGGCATCAAACCCTCCATTTCCTCGCCTAGCTCGCGGACAGCCTCGCATACTGGACAGTCACAGTCAGTCTCAAAGGCCATCTCTATAATATTGATTATCCGCGTTCTACGCTTCCATTCCTCCAGCCATTTAGGCTTCTTCAAGCTTTTACCGGCCAAACACATCACCGTATTTATGAAAGTCTCATAAACTTAATAAGCCTTATCTGCCATTACAATTGTATGCGGGAAACCGGAGGGAAAAAATAATGGGAAAACGAGTAAAGATTGTATGTCACACATGCCTTGGAGAGGGACACATCGAAGAAGTAGAATTTGAAACGAGAAAAGTAACTGAAGTTATTTGCCCTGAATGCGGCGGTACAGGATGGGTTTACGCCGAAAAATGGGAGGGAAAATATGCCTAGACATAAATGGGTAATTAGGGTATTGATAGAAGTTAGAGACCCGGACCTTGCTAAATTAATCCTACATGAACTAGTTGACTCAATCATGAGAGACCCCGCATCCAAGTTTGATATTTCACATGAATTCATTAACGAAGAGGAGAAATAAACGCCATGAGCCTGAGAAAAGTCAAAATTGAAGACATCGTTATTCCAGAGGTTAGGGCCCGCAGCCGCTGGACCGAAGAGCAAATAGAGCTTTTAAGGGCTTCACTCGGCAAGTTCGGAGTTCTCCAAGCGCCACTGGTAAGACCGCTTCCAGACGGAAAATACGAGTTAATAGACGGAGAAAACCGGATTAAAACAGCTAAGGAACAGGGCCTCGAGGAAATCGACGTCTACATCGTCGAGATGGACGATAAGGATGCAAGCATAGCCAACATCATGCTGAACATTGCGAGAGGCCAGCAGGATCCCATAGGCATAGCCGTCGCCATCAAAAAGGCCCTGGACGCCGGCGCGTCCATAGAAGAAGTCGCCAAGGCATTCAACCGTACACCCCACTGGGTCAAATTTATGGTAGGCCTACTCGAATTACCTGAAGAGTACCAGCGGGCCCTAGAGGAAGGCAGGCTCAACGTTAGTCATATCCGCGAGGCCATGAGGCTTCCCGACCTGTACGAGGTTGACGCTGCATTACAGACGGCTATGCGCCTCAACTGGCCCGCCACCGTCCTCAAAAACTATGTTGATAATCGACTAGAGCAGCTGCGGCGCCACCAAAAAACTGTGGAAGAGACAGGTGTGGCTACGCCTCCTCCCCCGCCGGAACCTGAAAAACTAGTCAAATACGGACAGTGCCTCGTATGCGGCCGTATGGTTCCCCGCGAGCAAATCTACTTGCCTGCCACCTGCAAAGACTGCTACGAGCTCGCCCAATATATTGTACAAAACGTGGGAACAGGCCAGAAAGCCATGAACTTTCTCTACCAAGCCTTAACCAACTATCAGGCGTTCCTACACTATCAGCAGCAGTTTATGGCGCAGAAACAAATGGAATATAGCGGATATCCGCCTCAAATGCCAGCTCAGCCAACTCCAAATCCTACACAAGCTAATCCTGCGCCGCAACTTCCCAGTCAAGTTCAAGGGGAAGCTTCGGCGCCGACAAGCATGCAGCCTCCGCAAAAATGGCAACCTAAAAATCCCAAAGAAAATCAACACAGCCAGTAAGATGCTAACAGCTAAACCATCCCTATTTTTCGGCGCATACCCTACTCCTCCCTAGGCAACCGCGTAGCTGACGCTGAAACGGGCCTTCGGGGCAGCACCAACCTTAGTAATCGTAATCTTCACGCGGTTCGGAGGAACCCTAGCCTCCCTAAGCAACGTATATATCTGCGGCACCAAAGTTCCAGCCGTAATATCCCAGTAATGGGGAAAAAGCGGCTTCTCCTCTTCAGGCACATATACCCTAACCGCCCTAACAACCTTTTCTTTGGGAGCACCCGGCCAACGCGGATGAATCGTCATCTTTCCAAGCTGCCAATCAACCACCGTAAAACTCACAGTCTCCCCCGGCTTCAACTCAAGAATCTCGTAGGGAGGCTCAAGCTCCTTCAACGCTTCAAGCTCCGCCACTCTCAGCTCACCTCACAACAACAATAAACCCCCCACAAATAAAAACCTAAAGAAAACATACTGGTCCCTAAGAGAGCACACTTGACTTTTTGCTGTTCTGGGCGGGGCGGTGCTGCAAAATTACATGGGAGTCGCATATCTATCCTCTCTCTACGTAGGCTCCTGGCGGTCGTCTTCTTCGTATGCCGTAGCGTTGCATGTATGGGATGATCCATGGCGGCTGGTATAGTACGACGCGTATGCCTTTTTCTGTTGCCATTGCCCTATGATATGGGCTGTCTATGGTTGTGAGCAGAATCTTTTCTATTGGTTTGTCCCAGTGCTCCTTGAACTCGGGCGTGTTCTTGAAGGCTCGTTCGTACTCTTCTAGCTGGAGCATTTTCCACCATTCCGGCCTTACTAGGGCCTCTATAATTACGACTTTATCCGGAAGCAGCACTACGGCGTCTGCCTGGAAGGTCCACAGTTTTAATGCTCTTCTTTCTTCGGGTGTGACCGTGCGCTCTATCAATTCTTTGCTTACGGCTCCCAATCGGACGTTGGTTCTCCAGGTTCCCGCAGGATAATTCTTCATCAACCACTCAAGTAGATACTGCTCATGCACAATAGTGTATCTTCTTGGCATTTTATCCCCATTCTCTTTACAATTTAGTTAGATATTTAAAACATTCCCTGCAGAATGTCTGGTGAGGTGAGTGAGTATGGCATTACCAGAACTACCAGCAGGAATGCCCTCCAAAGCCAGCGTGAAAAGAATTCTTAGTCCAGACGAGTGGCGCAAGAAACAGATTGAAACCCTAAAGGCCGTCGGAGAAACCAACTATAAAATAGGAATTGCCAGCCCCAAAAAGGACCCGATAGCGGCCGGTATAGCGGCTGAGGACAAGTGGGCCGAGCGAATCAAGAAGGCGATTGAAGAGCAGAGGCGCAAGAAAGGCTTGCAGGCAACTAACATGGATGAGTGGTATGCGTACACAGCGGCTTTGGGCGCCGGCAGACTCGTTGACGGCGTTGTCAAGCGCGAGAAGGAAGTGGCTGACTTCGTGAATGCCTGGCAGCCAATCCTATCCGACCACGTAACTAAGATTGATGAGATGCCGGCTGTAACTGACAAGGACATGGAAGAGCGTATGCTGGCTAACCTTAGAGGTCTGAAGGCGCTTAAGGGCGCATGGAGAGGTCGCTAGGCCCTCACCCCCCTTTATTTCCGTAGGAGCGTGAATAAGCATGGTTAGAACAGTCCCATTAGACAAGATAATTGTGCAGGGAACAGACTACAGAACCCATCCCAGAGTAGCCA
>Ga0180301_10003806_pt1 | contig 11723 bp, 11 predicted proteins | sample GuaBasSediGuay16_FD_121797 | JGI IMG/M metagenome (GOLD analysis project Ga0180301, IMG submission 121797) | Subseafloor sediment microbial communities from Guaymas Basin, Gulf of California, Mexico - Guay16, Core 4569-2, 12-15 cm | ecosystem: Environmental > Aquatic > Marine > Hydrothermal...
ACCTACGGTAGATAAACTTTCTCCACCACCAAAAAACTGGTTTCCACAACTGTCTTTAACCTCTAAACGAGGATTTACAGCCAATAAAGTTTTATCTTCAGAAAAATAAAACGTAAAATCATTTGATTTAGAAAACCATCCAGCACTTCCCTGGATAAATCCCATAAATTCTTCAGGAAAAACTGTTTCAACGGGGTCTCTAGTTTGACCCATAACAGTTACTTTATTAACTAATTCATCATCAGACCACCTATGATTAAATTCAACTACGTTCATAGCGGAAGCCTTATTTTCCGCTACCGTATCTGTGCCGTTTTCATAGTAAGTAAAATCAGTAGTTGCATCCATATTAATTTCCCTAGCACGTAAAATTCCGCTTTCATCAAAATAAGGGAAATAACCATAAGCCTGATAAAGCTTATATAATATATCCATAATATATTCTTCTATAAACTGAACTTTAGGGATAGTTGCAGTAATAGAAGGTAAATCATATTCACTAGGAGTTAATCCCCCATAATTAGTAATTACATCTACAATTATACTCGAAACGGTTTGGTCTTGATAAAAAGAAGTAGTTACTTTCTTTTTAAACCAATTTTTTGACTTATCATAAAGAGTAATATTATATAACACTTCTCCATTTCGTAAATAACTAGCTTCTCCTGAAGCTATATATCCATAAAAAGCAGGTGTATATCCATTATTGTTTCCTTTTTGAATCTGAACCATTGTCCCTTCTTTTAAATAAGACCGTCTAAGGGAATTATAATTTAAAGGATTAAAGCTACCTTCGGCATCAGCAATTTGAATACTAGCAGTGTTGGCACCGTTTTCGTCACTCATCGTAATGGTAAGGCTCTCAACGTATTCCGTTAAATTAATCTCGGCAGATAAATCCTCATCCCAATATAAATGAGTTCCGCTGGCTTCTTCTCTGTCCCAAAAAGCAACTAATTTCGTTCCTTCTGCTACTAAACATAAATCATTATCTAAAGCGTTTTTAGTTAAGCGTGCAGGAGAAGTCCAAGTAATTTCATCATCGGATTTTCTATATAAAACCCCCGCTCCTACGCTTTCAGTAGTTAATATATGCCAAGTATATCTGCCAGCTACAGCTAGCCCTTTATCAGATGTAAATATTAAATCTTTTCCATCAGATGAAGTTAAAGAGGTTGCGTTATCTAAAAAGATGTAACTTTTTGCATATAAAGATTTTTTAATCCCTACATCTAAAGACGGATAATTAACAGAATATGCAGTAGCATCTTCATTAGAATAAATTTCTAAGACTTCGTCTGTTAAAGTATTTAAAACACTATAATAATTTTCATCTTCGCCTCCTGCCGACTCGAGAGTCGTATAAGCTTCGATATATAATCTTTTTGTCGAATCATTAAAAACAACGCTTTTTATAAAACTTATTTTACCATTAATTTCATCAGGATTGGGTAATAATCCCGCAGAATTTCCAGGTAATTGAGAATAATATTTAACAAATGATATAGCTGAATTACCAATTTGATAAGCAATTATTCCATTATCACTTGTTTCATTAGCATCATAAGCTAAAGAATAAACAATCCCATTATTCTTGTCCCAACCAAAAAGAGCAGTATGAAATTGAGAGTCTGTAGCATAAGTATTATCCGAAGAAATACGATATTGAGACCCTTCTGCCATTCTTGTATTATATAAAAGAGAATCGGTACTTTTCTGAAAAACATACACGTGTGGATAATCTATTTTACTGGCATTATTATTGGTTCTTACTAATGTAACAATATAATTCGAATTAACTCTTGTTTCAACCCAATAATCGCTCTCAGAACCTTCTAACGTAATTGTACCTAATACGGTAACGGTATTAGTGTTCATATTAATTTTTTCTAGTTTAAGAGCAGTGGTTAACCCCCAAGAAACACAATAAATTATTTTATTTTCGATTGTTATTATCCCCATTTTTATCATATCAGCTTGTAAAGCGGGGGTTGTAGAAGTATTATATTGATACCAAGCTGTTGTGCTCTCATCATAAACAATTAACCCATTATAATAAGTGCCTACTACCCATATTTTATTAGTTTCATCATACGCTAAAGAAGTTATATTTGTTGAAGTCAATCCATGAAGGGTTAAATCATGAGTAGTATATAAACCTGTAAGTCTATCATAAATACTCAAATATTTATTACCTACTATCATACCGACTCTGTTTCCCGTATTATCAACCGCAGGAAACTTCTGTTGGTCAGAAGGATAATTAGAATCTTTTAAATTTTGAATCGTTCTTTTTAATACATAAGAAAACCAAATATAATTATCAGTATCAACTAATTTGGGTTTAACCGCTTGTCCATCTCCGGTTGTTAAATTGGTCAAAGCAGATGCGGAGCTCCATGTACTCCCATTATCAGTAGAAGTCATATAATAAATATTTTTTAACGGAGGAATTGCAACATCGTCTTCCCTTTCAAATAATAACCATTTTTTTCCAGAATTATCCTGAGTTAAATAAGGATAATCTTTTCCATTCGTTAACCCTGTTGAAACCAAACTTTCAGCACTCCAGGTAACAAAATCAGTAGAAGTTTTATAATAAAGCTCACCACTTCTTTCATACATTAACCAATAATCAGTGCCCATTTTAAACAAAGTTGGATGTTCGCCAGTTATATTTAAATTAGTTAAATCAGTGACAATGTTTCCTGTTGATGCTGACACTATCATACTAAATAATGTACCTTCTCTATTAACCACAATTCCTATATTAGCAGTTCCTATAGCAACTAAACATGGATTATAATAATCATAGTCATTTTGAGGAATTACGCTTACTAAATCCACAGCAGAATTGAAAGTATATTTATTTACATCAGAATTTTTAAAATGTAAATGTCGTTTAGTAACTCCGCTTACATCTACATTTCGAGTAAAAACAATACAATATCTTCCTGATATATGATTAATAACAGCAGGGGTAAATTCTGATTCAATTTGAGGGGTAAATGCCTGTCCTTCAAACGGAATACTTATTGTGCCTGAAGTTAACAATACTTTTGCACAAGGTCTACGAGATTTCTCGTCTAACGCATTGTATTGGTCGACTGTTAATGTTTGCATACTTACACTCCTTACGGTTTACTTACCACACTTAGTGTCATAGAAACAGAAAAACCATCTCCATCTATTGTTGTTCTTCTATCCCAATTTAAATCAGTAATAACAACAGTCCAAGATTCTCCATAAATATCAACAAATGTATATGAACTATAATCTGCTTCATATTTAGCAATAAGAATATCTAAATCAGCTTTGGGTAAATTTTTCCAAGACATTGAGATAACTTTATCACTTTGTTTAATCGTCCAATGTTGAGTAATAGTTTCTGTTAAAGTCACTACAGGTACAGCTTTTTTATCAGCTCTTGGGTCTTTATAAACTATAGGGTTTACGGTTAAAGTATACCCATCAATTACAATATATGAATATCCAGCATCAAGAGACATATTTATCCCTCCTTAAATATTTCCTGTTGCAACGTTTGATTCATTCAATATTTGAAGAACGTCCGTTTTTACTTTTTCCCCGACCACTCTAGCAATTTCTTCTATATTTTGAGGGTCTTCAATTGTGCCATCCATATTTACATTTACATTTAATACAATATTGTTTACTTTAGCAATAGTTGTAGCTCTGGTTGTAGCCTGAGTAGTTGTTCTTCCAGCATTGGGGTCTGTTCGAAATGCTTGACTAATTCTGGAACTGCCTTTAGTTCCTCCTAACAAAGAAAAAGCTAATAATCCTGCACCTAACATTTTAGAAAAACCGCCACCTGCTCCAAAAAAATCAGGTTTTTTCTTAGCTGTTGAAGAACCCCCTGCTAATCCTCCTAATGCACCTGCTCCAAGCCCGCCACCAGCTCCGATTCCTGCAAAACTTTGAGCGCCTGCTTGGCTTGCAGATAATATAGCATTTCTATAAAAATTTGCACCTTGTTGAGAGCTGGTTGTAATCGCTCTTTCCATTTCAAGAGTATCAAGACCTTTTCCTAACATTATATCTAAATCTGTGAAATTCATTAATTGATTAGTTAATCCTTCAGCTACAGAATCCATAATAGCATTTCTCATTTTTTCTTTAAATGTACTAAAAAACTCATTTAAATCTCCAGTATCTAATGCATCACGAAAAGAAGCTTTAAATATCCCACGAATTGTTCGAGCATGTGATTCTATTTCTTTCAAATGAGCAATTTCTAATTTAAAAAGAGCTTCTTCTAATTCTTTTTGAGTTCTTGCAAGTGCCACTCTTTTTTCAGCTATTTGAATTTCAGTCGCACCTTGTGCGGATAATCTTTCCAGCATTCGTTTTTTGTTAGTCTCAGCGATTTCTTTTTCGGTCTGTAAATACGCTTTGTTATAATTATATGCCTTTTTAAGTAATTCTAATAAAAACTGTTTATTGGCGTTTACTTCGCCCATAGCTTTAACAATTTCTAAATAATTTCCTTTCAAAGCTTGATTAACTACAAATTCTTCAGTAACTGTTGACAGCCCTCTTTCTTTTAAATTTTTTAACGAATTATAATATCTAACTTTTTCTTTCACAAATTCAGTTAAATCTTTTTCTGCTAATTTTAATTGATTAGTATCATTTAATTGTTCCTTTACTAATTTTAATTGTCTATCATAATTTTCAATAGAAGTTTGTATATCAACAGGTAATTTTATTGATTTTAGCTTTGTTTCAGGAAACATTTTTTCTTCTATTTCTTTTTCAATTTGAGCTTTATTAAATTTAATACGCATTTGTAATTCTATTGCTTCTTTATTTTCTAATTGATGGCTCATTTCAATAAGATTTTTTATTAACTGGTCTACTCCTATACCAAATTGTTTTAATGCTTTTTGATTTTTAGGGTCTGTTAACTCTCTTAAAGCTTGTGAAATCTCTTGCCTAGAAAGTTCGCCTTTTAACCCTCGAAATGCTAATCCCAGCACTTTTAAATTTTTAGCCGAATTAACAATTTGTGCATCATAGCGAGCTAAATCAATAACACCCAATCCAGTTCCTAATCCAAAAAATACTACTCGAAATAAACCGCCAAACCCTTTAGCTTGGACGGCAGTATCTTGTAATAATGTATTAACCGTTTTCATAGCTTCATTAAAATTATTAGCTCCTGTAATTCCTGTTAAAAAAGTCTCCCCAATAATTTTCTTTAAATTTTCATTACGTTTCATTAAAGTAGAAGTATCTTCTTCAACTCTTTTAACATGAACATTATATTCTTCTAAAAGTTTATTATTATTGGCTGTACCACCAGCAACATCCGATAAATTTTGCCTGATTAACTCTAAAGTTGCTACCATCGCTTTACCAGCTTCTTGAGTTCGCACACCTCCAAATATTTCTTTTAATACTGTAAGTTTTTCAATTGGCAATCTTTTTCCAGATTTATCTAACTCATGAATAGCAGATAATACTCGCATTAAAACATCGAAAGTTGTATCTAATTCAGGATTAACTGCAAGTCCTAATTGACTTGCCAAAATATCTAAATTTTGAACTAATTTCGAAATTGATGTTCTTAATAGCCTACCTGACCGACTACTTTTTAATCCGGCTGATTGAAGAGCACCAAGTAATGAAATAGTTTGAGCATATGTAAAATTAGCTGTATTTGCAGTTGGTAAAAATTGCTGTAAAGCTGATGCCATTTCGTTAATTTCAAAAGCATTAGTTCTATATAATTTAAATAATTGAGCGCCCATTAATTCTTGTCTTTTTAAAGGTGATAACGTGCTATCCATTGAATCGCCTAATAGCTTATATGTTAAAGCCATAGTTTTAGAAATAGCTGTTAAATCACCCTGCATAGCCATACTTGTTTTTAAAGCTGCCTGCATACCAGCTAAAGAATTTTCAAAATTATTACCTACAGTTCCAAATCGATAAAAAGAATTAGCTAATCTATCCATCGATTCTCCTGAATCTACTGATAGTTTTTTAACCTTGTTTCTTAAAATATCTAAAGCATCCCCTGTTGTTAAAGCGGTATTATGAATAACCGCAGAAGCCCTTAATAACTCAGCACTTAATTTCTTAATTTGTTCATATCCTTCTCGAATTGTGGTGGAAATTGTCATCATAAGCGTTCGAAAAGCCTGCCATATAGGTACAACAATAGCTACTCTCATTAAAGCTTTTTGATATTGTCCCATAATAGAACTACCTAACGTAGCAGATTTATTTACTTCTTGAATACTTACTCTTAAAGGATTAATTCCATTTTTAGTCAGTTCAGCAGTTGCTGTTATCATTTTGCCCGTACTTGTTTTAAAAGGCATACTAATTTTTCCGGCAGTAACACCTAATCGTTTGGCTTCTTGTTCTAATAACACTAATGCTTTCTGGACTTCAGGAATTCCCTTCATCGTAGCTTCAGCAGTAATTATATACTTTGCACCCTGCATTTATTAACTCCTTTTTTTCTGTACTAACGAAGGCATACCTATTGCACCTTTTTTATTAAATCGTTTTTGTGTACCTTGTTTATCTGATTTTTTATGACTAATATAATATAAATAAGCGTCAAATTCAATATCATCATTAATAATTTCTTTTGATAATAAAGAATCTTTCTCTGCGAATTTTTGATATGCCTGAGAATAAATTTCCAACCAATATAAAAACGTAATTTGAATAGCACTAAAATCTTTATCATTTTTAAAGAGTCTTATATGACTCAATTCTTTTGAACGAGCATATATCATTTGCCAATAAGGAGAACGAGCCAAGACTCTAACTGGGTCTTGTGGATAATATTTCATATCTTCTCCTTAAATTAAAACATTTACATAGTGAATTGCAACATTTACCAAAGTTTCATTTGTACAATCAATGAATTCATCAAAATTTTTAAAGACTTTAACCCATTCATTTTTTTCGTTTTTAACCTCAAGTAATAAACTAGCAAACTGTAAAATAGTATGCTCATATAATTGTGCTTCTATTGAAGGTTGTAAATAATCCGCTTTTTGAACTATTAATAAATATTGTTCATTCTTTAATTCTTGAATTTTTTGTTTAATAGCTTCCCGACTTTGTTTATTTACTTCAGGAGCAAGTCTGTCTTGCTCTTTTTTGATTTCATTTGCAAGTCGAGCAATTTTAACATCGATAGCCTCAACATCAATGCCCTGAGTTTCTTTTAATTGGTCAATAAGTTGTTTTTGAAACGAAAAACCTTGTTTAATTAACTCATTCATTTTCAATATCTTAGAAGAATTAACAATTGATTTTTCCCTAATTGTAGGTCTTCTCATTCGATAAGTTTTTTCTTTATAAGGGAATTCAATAATATTGTTTTCTAAGTATTGTTCTGTTTTAGTTACTTCCGCTTGTTCAGACATTTTTGTAGCTAATTCCTGTGCAATCTGTTCCTGAGTTTTCTTTTCTTCTGCCATTTCCTTACCCTCCATACTTTGAAGTTAATAAAAAACCAGCCCAAATGAGCGTGAAGATATTAAACACCTTCAGAAGCTTGGCTGGTAGGTTTTTTGTTTTTTAAATGGAATAATACACCATGCGTAAACGCACTGGTAGTTTCTTTTAAATTTCTATATTCTTCATAAATAACATCTTTAACCACTTTTTTTAAAGTGATTACATCATCTATAGTTTCAATTCTTTTTAAAACTCTTCCTACAGTAGCCTTTGCCCTACTGTCAATAATTTTATCCAAATATTCTTTGTTAATCCTATACTCTTCCATACTATCCTCCTTACCTTTATTATTTTGGTGGGGAAGAAGACTTATGCCCTACAACCCCAATTTATGATTTATAATGAGGCTTAAGCTAAATCAGCTTCATTATCTGATATAATCATTGTTTCTGACTCTAAAGTCAAGTTCTTGTTAGTATATCCATCAATCGCAATACTAATATTATCTTCTGTAGGAGACATATTAGTAATTTTAACTCCCCATTTAAAATTAGTTTTAGCAACATCAGAATACACCTTCATCACAAACGGAATATTATCCAAATAATCTTCAGGGTCAATATGACCAAATCCAGAACTTTTGCCTAATAATATTTCTTCTATTGCATAAGTTTCAAGAAGTCTTGGTATTGAAAGAGTTACAGTTTTATTTGTAATACCACGCTGAGTAACTTCCCTATTACCAACTTCTTTATTATCTTCTCTATCAAATCTTACATCTATACCTACTGATTGTAGTTTATCCAAAGATACTCCGCCAAGAGTCATAGAAACATTATAAGCAAGGGTTGCTCCAACATCACTATCGTTATTTGTCCAAGTAGTATCTCCAGAAGGTAATGAACCTGCGGTATACCAAATTTTATAAACATCACTTACTTGAGCATCATGGACAGTTAAAACTCCAGCGCCACTATTGTATTCATACTGATTTGTTCCTGTGCCCAATGATAAATCTGTAGATACTCCACTGCGGATTCTCGTAACTCTCATTATGTACTTTCCAGCCGTTTTTTCATCTTCAACTGGTGTTGGGTCATTTAAAGTTATAGTCCAATCATCAGCAACTACTTCGGCGGAATCAACTGTTTCCATTTTATAAATAACATATTTCTGATTTCCCTGAAACTCTTTTAAAGCATCTCCGACCAGGTCGAAACTTCTCTCGATTTTAGCATCTGGGTCGGCTACATTAATAGAAAAACCAGCCACACGAAGTTTCGGATACCATATAGTTCCTAACTGAACACCATTATCATCTTTCAAAAAAGCCAATAAATCAGTTGCACTTGTTTTAAAATCTCCAAGACTAACACTATTACCTGACACATTAGCCAACGCTTTAAAAAACTTAATATTTTGTGATTCATTCTGAGTTAGACGATAACCAACTGTAGGTGTTCTTTTTGAATAATCAATAGTTCCGTCACGTCCAACTTCTTTGTTCTTTTCCCTATTCAGAGTTCCTGAAATATCAATATTCTGAATACGGTCTACCTGGATTTTATCCACAGTAGTAATACTGGGTATTGCATGTGTATCAAAATTTTCGTATCTAACCATTATATCCTCCTTAGATAAATGAATTTTGGGATTTCATTCTCCTATAATTACTTTCCCTGTTTTGTTATGTTGTCTAATACCTTACCTCGCTCCGCACATATACCTTTCATGCTAGCAATTGCCTCACCTTGTGCTCGCTGTGTTTTCTCAATTGATTCCAGCTTTTCCTTTATTTCGGTCATATCTTTCCCGACATGTTTAAAATCATTAAATTTAATAATTACCAAACTAAAAATTGTTAAAAACGTATTTAAAGAAGCAATAACAAACATCCAAAACTTCCAATCACGATAAAATTCCATTTTATACCTCTACCTTTCCTGTAGTAACCGTTACCGTAATTAAGTGGCGATAGCGGTCTACTTTTGATAATTGAGATTTATCTTTTGCGGGGCTTACTTCTGTTTCAGATAAAGCAACCCTTCTAATTTTACCATTTATAATATCTGAAGAAACACCATTATTTACAGTATATTCATGGTAATCCCATTCTCCTTTTAATTTCTCAATTAAAAAATCTTTTAGGTCAAGGCGTTGACCATCATCATTAGCAAAAATATCAACAAAAATAGTTGCCGTTCTAATTGTAGAAGGGGCTCCTATTTCTACATTATCATGTAAAGTTTTTCCTAAACGAACGCAAATAGCAGGGAGGTTATTATTAGTCACTTCCCCGAAAGAACGGAATACATTAATTCCAGTCCAAGAAGCATTAATTTGGGTTTTAATATAATCCTTTGTACTTATTTCAATATTTCTACTCTCTCTATAAGGCATTCTTATCTCCTTAATTTATTAATAACTCTATGAACTTGAATTCCAAAAAAAGTGTCCCCAGCTTCTATATAATTAACAGGAGAAATTCCTTTAGAAGGTATCATACCTTTACCAGAATAAGGTTTATAAACAAAAGTATCTCCTTCCCAATAACCAGGAACAAATTTCCCTCTTCCTGGAACAGTAGCGCCTTTTTGAGAAATTCCGTAGTTTATCCAATACCAGTGAGGGATAACATCATTTAAAGAAGCTTTTTCTCCTATACCAAATCTTATAACTTTATTATTGATACTTGGCATATCAAAGAAAGAAAAATTCGCAAGGTTTTTTTCTAAAGATAAAAACATTTCTGGTTTAGAATGTTTACCTTTACTTTTTCCCTGTATTTCTCCGACCATTTCATTTAAAGTTAATTTACCAACTTTAATAAATTCCTGTTGAAATCTTAACCACTTTTTTTTCATGTCCATAATAATAAGTTCAGGACTTCCGTGTACTTTTTGAACTGTTATTTTAACCATTAAACAACCTCATTAGTATGTATAAGAATAGATATATAATTTCCCATTCTTTTAATTTGAATTTTATTTCCATTAGCTGGTTTATATCCATAAAATACTTCACCATCAATTTCGATTTTTTCAGATTTTTCAAAATAGGATTTATATTTATACTGAGCAATAAGTTCCTTTGTAACTTCCGCTTTAATTCCAGGCATACGCCAAATAGCTTTAGAATAAGATAAATCAGAAACTAATCCTCTAATTACAATAGAACCAGTAGTTGTCCTTTCTTTTGTATTGTAATTAGGGTCAACAACTCTTTCTTTAGCAAAATAAATTTTAATATTTTGACCCTCATTTTTAAAAAGGTCTTCTAATTCATGTAACATTAGTTTAAATCCTCCAAATCGGCTACATCTAAATCTGTTATTAAATCTTTAAAAGCTAATCTTTGTTCGTCCAATGTTAAACCAGTTAAATCCTTATTCCATTTTTTAATACCTATATCAGAAATATCAATACCGTGGTTATCAGCGCATCTTTGTTTGTCAGGTAAATTAATATATTTTTCTAATACATCATCATAAGCAAATTCAAACAATTGATACCCAAATATTTTATTCGTAGATGCTTGATAAAATATAATATATTTTTTAGATTTAGTTATAGCCATACTTTCCTCCTTATTAACCATGTACTTTTACGTGGTATTTAATTACTAAGTAATAAAATTTAACATCTGTATTAGCTGTTTCGGATTTTGCTATCATACCAAAATCAATATAACTACCTTCTGTCATTTCTACTGGAGCAGATAAAATATCGACACTACCACTTACAGAAATATCGGCGTTATAGACTATGAAGGATGCTCCATTTTTCCAAACTTGCATTTGGTCTATAACTCCTGTACCATCTATTCCATAATATACTACAAAAGAATCTATTACTACTGGATGACCGTTAATTTTATTAAGAAATCCTGTTAATGGAACAGATAATTGACCGTTTATATTCTGAGAATAAGAATATCCTGTAACTGTATTTATTATAGAATTATGGTCTGCACACGAATCTCCTGTTTGGCAAGAAGTATATCCGAACGACATATTATCTTGCTCATATAAATGGTCTTCTACATGTGGTTGATAAGCAAACGGTATAGAGCCTTCGACCAGCATTGCCTCATCTATATATAAAACATCCGAAGTAGTTGCCGTTTCTACAATAACCATTAAAGCATCCCCATCTCCTTGAACTGTATGTGTAACAGTCAATAGTTCCCAATTTCCTGAACCAGAATGATTAGACGAATTTGTTTGTGAACCATTATTTTCCATAATCTGAATATGAATACCACTATTTGAT
>Ga0180301_10003808_pt1 | contig 11721 bp, 11 predicted proteins | sample GuaBasSediGuay16_FD_121797 | JGI IMG/M metagenome (GOLD analysis project Ga0180301, IMG submission 121797) | Subseafloor sediment microbial communities from Guaymas Basin, Gulf of California, Mexico - Guay16, Core 4569-2, 12-15 cm | ecosystem: Environmental > Aquatic > Marine > Hydrothermal...
GATTATCGTTATCTCCGCGCCTTGTTTTCTCGCGAGAGCCTTAAATTCTTGGCTTAAATCCGCAACTGACTTGTCTGCTTTCACGGCGATTATGCAGTCTCCCCTCGATGTTAGGCTTTTATCCTTTGTGATCTCAAATGTCGTTTTGTGAGTAGCCCGGATGAGCTCATGCCCATACGCGGTGATGATTTCGGTCTTCTCATTTACACCGCTCACTGTCGGATGACCATCCATTTAAAAGACCATGATGTTTTAGGTCGACAAATCTTATGTACCTTTTGGGATGAAGCATAAGACCCCCTTAAAAATTAAGACGGCCCTGACCGGAATTTTTAAGAAGCTACCGCCTTATTTCATTAGGCGTAGCAAAGGAGAAGGGTCTCATATGATTTCGGAGAGAATCTTCCGCGCCTACGACATACGTGGAGTCTATGGGAAGGACCTAACAGAAGAGGTTGCTAAGCGAATAGGGAGAGCCATAGCAGCCTATCTGGATGGAGAGGGAGAAACGATGCTTGTGGGCAAGGATGTTCGGCACAGCAGTGAGCCTCTCGCCTCCGCCCTTACGGAAGGAATGCTTTCCGGAGGGCTTAACGTTGAAGACATAGGAACCGTGACGACTCCTCTGCTCAATTTCGCTTCAGTTCATTATGGTAAGACTGGCGGAGTTATGGTAACTGCCTCTCATAATCCGCCGGAATGGAATGGATTTAAAATCTGGTTGAAGACGGGCTTCATAAGTATGGGTATGGGGATGGAAGATTTAAGAGACCTGGCGCTTCAAGGAAGATTCAAACCAGCAGTTCGCGGCAATCTCAAGAAAAATCCTCACGCAATTTCTGATTATGAAAGATACGTCGCGGAAAAGATAAACATCGAGAGAAATCTGAGGATAGTCGCCGATCCGGGGAATGGCTCCTGCTCACTTTTGACGCCGAGCATCTTTGAGAAGACGGGGGTCGAAGTGGTCGCTATAAACGCTGAGCCGGATGGTTCTTTCCCCGCGCATCCACCTGAGCCTTCCGAGGAGACATTGACTGATGTGAAGCGGTTGGTGCTTGAGAAGAAGGCGGATTTCGGAGTGGGTTTTGATGGAGATGGGGATCGAGCGGTCTTCGTGGATGATAGGGGGCGAATCGTATCTGGCACTTCGATCTTCACTCTGCTGGCTGAGGATTACTTGAAGAAGAATAGGGGAGCACCGATCGTTTATGAAGTCAGCTGCTCAATGGTAATCGAAGAGATCATTCGAGCTTATGGGGGAAAGCCCGTATTAAGTCGGGTGGGGCACACTTACATCGTAGATAAGATGCTTAAGGAGAAGGCGGTCTTCGGAGGGGAGACCAGCGGCCACCTATACTTTACGGAACTCTACGGATTCGATGATGCGATCTTTGCAAGCCTCAAAGTTGCTGAGATCCTTTCGAGGAGAGATGAGAGATTATCGGAGATCGTCGACTCTATGCCTCGATATCCAAGGATACCTGGGAAGAAATTTGAATGTCCAGACGAAGTCAAATTTAAAGTGGTTGACGAGCTCTCTGAGGAATTCAAGAAGATGGGATATGAGACTCTGACGATCGACGGCGTCAAAGTAATCGAAGATAACGGATGGTTCCTCATAAGAGCCTCTAACACCCAACCACTCGTTAGACTGACAGTTGAGGCTAAGGATGAAGATTCATTAAACAAACTAGCGTCCCTTGCCGAGAAAATGATCCTTGAGAAGATAAGAAGCATTAAGAAGACATAAATTCATGCTATTGGAAACCGCAGCAACGCAGCTATTCCGCCAAGCGAACCGAGTTTTACGCCTGCCTCATGCTCCATGCTCACTATGATGACCTCTCCGCCCTTATTCTCTACTTCACGCATCAACCTTTCTAGGAGTTCTCTATCCTCATCCTCCGCCTCGCGCAAACGAGAATCCGTCAGCAGCAACCTTTCAATGGCTCCGAGAGAATGGGCTTTTTGAACCTCCTCCAACCCGTAGGCTACATCTCCTCGACCTTTACCCAGACGTTTAAGCAGCTCCTCAACCGCTTCTGTCTCCTTCGTCATCCGCATGTGCTTCAAAACCTTATTTAGAATGCCTGAACGTAGAGCCTCGTAGATTCCAGCCTTCCCTGTGCTGTTGACGCTCTTTACATCGATTATCCTCTTTTTGAGATCCGGCTTCCTTTCTAGATCTTTTAAAAAGTCATTCTTTACGTATCCGAGTCCAAGAAGAACTATGGGCATATTCGGATTTATCTGCGTCTCCTCAATAGCCTTCGAGGCTGACTTGAATAATTCTTGAAGCACCCGTCTTCTATCATCAGATCTGATCTTCCCCGGCAGTGTGATCCGCTCTTCCACTCTTATGTTAACTCCGAATCCTCTGAGAACCCCGATGCAGTACCCCTCATCATCAATCGATATCACAATTACAGGCGGCACCTTCCGCTCAGAGGCACGTGACAACTGATCCAGATGATACTTCATCCATCTATCCTTCACGATCTTCAACGGCTTATTCAAGACTATATTTAAGGTGTGATGAGACCCCGCCCCCACCTCTTCAGGAGCCTCACAAATGATACCGTGAATCCTTAAACGATTCATATGACGATCCCACATGACGCTTTCAACGGTCACACCGAGAAAAACGGAGACTCTCCTACCCTTTTCCGGACGATCATACCTTTCGCCTAATCTAATCTCGCGGCTCGTCCGGGCATATACCCTATCACCCCTCTCAATTATATTATACAATACCCAAAAATCATCAAGAACCTCAGGCATCACCGTAACGGCGCCATGCTTAATGTCATTACGTAAAATTCTCATCTAAACCATTCATCCAAACAAACCATCTCCATAAATAGAAGTAAAAAATACTGTTAAACATATCGAAAAACTTATAGCCCCCTTATCCACCTAGAATATCTTTCTGGGAAGCCCAACCTGTCCAAGAAGAACCCCCTTCTCATCTCCCCGACAGCTTGGGCTTCCCAAATCTCCTTTTCAGTTTGAAAAAGGATGGGAAAATAATCTCTTCTGAATGTTTTATGCGGTCGGACTCTTCTGGGTTATGCTGGGCTTTTACTTATCGGCTTGCGTTTCAGTTTTGTTCCGCAGTTCTCGCAGTTTTCAAAATTGTAGTCTGGGGGGTACTTCTTGTGGCATGCGGGGCAGTAGAGAAGCCATTTTAGATGGAATTTTATGCCGTGTGTTGCGACTGTTTCATAATTCAATGCAAGTTTTTTTGCGACGTTCTGGATCGAGTAGTCATCAGTGATTATTGTCGGCGTGTATCCTTCTTCTCTTAGCTGCATCGCCAATGCAAGGATTTTCACGTCTACTTCGGATAGGGAAAGCAGATCGCCGATTTCTTTAGACGCTTCCTTTGCCTTTTTCATTGCATCGGCATTGGGTTCCAGGAGTCGCAGTCTTCCAGCTCTGATGGCAGTGTTAAGCCTTATTTTAGCCATAGAACTTTTGGTCAGCTCCTCTTTTACATCGGGGACTGAGAAGATCTCGTCATGAAGATCCAAAACATTGAAGCCTGCTATGAAGGCTGTGGTATCAACTATTATTGCTCTCCGTTTACCCATCTATCTTAGCCTTCTTCTCTTGAAAAGAGCAGTCGGGCTTTCAAGCGATGATAGAAGCTGCCTCCAAACCGAATGAATGAAGACTCGTACTCGGATTTCTTAACGGTTATCAGCGGAGTCTCTTTGCCTATTTCCCTCTGGTAATCGCCGTCTATAACTACCATCGCGGTCTTCGGCTTAAGCAGCTTCAAGGTCACTTCAGAAGAGGAGGAAAAGACGATGGGACGTATGAATGTGATTGGGCAGACAGGGGTCAAAACGAAGGCATCGAGATCTAAATCGATGATGGGGCCGCCGGCTGAGAAGGCATATCCCGTTGAACCCACCTGGGAGGCTATGATAACCCCGTCAGCCCTGCAATCCATGACAACTTCTCCGTCTTTCTTTATCCTTACATGTAGAAGCTTAGCTAGATGTCGAGATGTAACGAAGACCTCGTTTAAAGCGTCCGGAAGCCTCTCGTCACCTATGAAGGACGCAATCTTACTGCAACGCTCAACTGTGTAGGCTCCCTTCAAATATTTCTCTACAGCTTCAAGAGCTCTATCAGGAGTTACTTCTGTGAGGAAGCCGCGGACACCCATATCCACCGCGAGGATTGGAGGTTCAGGCTTTGGAATTCGAAGGCAAGTTCTTAATATCGTGCCGTCTCCACCAATCGTCACTATTAAGTCAGCCTTCATCTTCTCGAGAGGAGTCGAGTCCTCTTGCCTATTCATGAGTTCAGCCAAGCCAGGCTCTAATAGGATATTGAATTTTTCGCTTTCGAGTCGGTCAACTATTCGAGTCGCAACGTCGATTGCCTCTTTACGGTCAATGCGAGCAACTATGCCTACTTTCTTCGTCAACTTCTCACACGCCAAGATAACTATTAAGCAGGAATTATTAAACTGCAATGCTATATTGATCGGAGCTATTATTTTGTTGTTTTCGTCTTTTTACGTTTATGCGTCGTGATTAAGAAACATCTGATGTTTAGTTGAGATTGCGAGGAAACAACTGAGAATTATGAGTTCTTCTTGAATCTTCCATATTTCAGGCCGCAATCTATGTAATGGATGATGTTTTGCTGAGTCTTCTTTTTTAACGGCGTTGTGATCGGCATAGCGGTGGGAGAGAGAATAAATCCGCCGCCGGAGGCTCCTTCCTCAATAGCTTTTTTGACTTGCCTTTCAATTTCCTCTTTGCTTCCAATTTCCAGCAGCCTTTCTTCGATGTTTCCTATAAGAACCACTTCGTTTCCAAGGATCTTTCTGGCTTCTCTGAGTTCTATATCTCCATCCGGAGGCGGTTCAAGAGGATCGATCGCGTCAATGTTCATCTCTTTGATGTATGGCAACACGCGTTTCACTTTTCCATGGGAGTGAAGCCGAGCGTATCCGCCATATTTATGCAGTAGATCAACTAGATCAGAATCGTAGGGTGGTACAAGCCTCTCAAATTCTCTTGGATGAAGATAAGGAGGAGTCGCATATTCAGGGCCATATATTCGGTACATTGTGACGGCTCCCTCTTTGAGGAGATGCTGTAGGTAGTTGTAGACTCGTTCATGGAAGAATTCCATCAAATCGAAGATTATCTTCCGGTTTCGCATGTATACTTGAAGGAACCTTGCTAAACCGAAGAGTTCAACGGTTAAACAAAGAGCATCCGGCATGTTTCCCAAAACTATGCCTTCGTCACCCAGTTTTTTGTCAAGCTCAAAGAACGAATCTACGTTTGGACGCCACGGCTCATAGGGTATCGAAAGGATCTTCCGGGCATCCTCAATACTTTCACAGAAAGGTTTAATGGTCCATGTGGTATGCACGTTGTCATCTCGACGGGTAATCTTCTCGATGGGGCCTCTGGGAGTTTCAATGATCACTTTTGTGTAAACTGATCTCCCGTCTCTCCATGTCTTACGGCTGATATTTTGTTCATCAATAAGGCCATAGAATAGCACAGGTTCAGTGGTCTGAGGAGACCAGCTGTACATTTTGTCCGTTTTTCCCTTGGCGTACTCAAGTATATCTACGTATTCTTTATAGTTGTAGATCCAACTATCATAGGAGCCGTCAAATTCATATAATGAAATTGGGACTCTATCGATCTCTTCGCCTTTCAAAGTTCTAAGGAGACGAGTTCTGCTGGTTAGCATCTTCAATTTTCCGCCATACACCTATATGCGTCGCAAACCGAAATAATGAAATAAGGACGTTGATAAACTATAAAAGTACTTGTTACCAAAAAAGGTATGGCAACTTACTGGAAGGGTGATGCTATGAGCAAGCCGGTTGACGTTGGAAGCCTTAAGACAGGTAGCTATGTGATTGTAGATAATGAACCTTGTCGAATAGTTGATTTAACAAAATCTAAACCTGGGACACATGGATCCGCGAAGGCACGCGTAGTCACGATAGGAGTCTTCGACGGCGTTAAGAGAAGCTTCGTAAAGCCAGTGGACGCTAAGATAGAAGTTCCAATAATCGAAAAGAAGACTGGACAGGTAATATCCGTCATGCCCAACGCGATTCAAATAATGGATCTGGAAACCTACGAGGTCTTTGAGACTCCCTTCCCGGAAGATGAGGAGCTTAAATCACGGCTCACCGAGGGCGTTGAGGTAGAGTACTGGCGCATCCTGGGACGAACAAAGATAATGAGAGTTAAATAAACAAGAAGCCGCCACGGATCAGTAATTGCCTCTTTTACTTTTGCGCCTTAATTTCCTTTACCACCTCTTCTATTATGCATAGAGCCTTCTCTATATCCTCCCTTTCAATGCCTCGATGAGTGACGAATCTAACCCTAGTTTTACTTATACTATTCACAAGTACTCCGCGGGCTCTTAGCTTCTCAACGAATGTTTTAGCTAGGATTCCAAGGCCATCAACATCACACATGACCATGTTTGTCTGCACGGTTCTTAAATCGACATGCAGCCCCTCTATCTTAACCAGCCCCTCAGCTAAGAGACGCGCGTTTTTATGGTCTTCCTCTAATCGATCGATCATCTTTTCAAGGGCAATTATCCCCGGAGCTGCTATTATCCCGGCTTGACGCATTCCCCCGCCTAGAATTTTCCTGATTCTCCTAGCTCTTTCGATGAATTCGCTGCTTCCGACAACTATTGAACCTATGGGGCAGCTTAGTCCCTTCGAGAGGCAGAACATAAGATTATCGACATGCCGAGTAAATTCCCTTACATCAACCTTCAAAGCTACAGCGGCATTAAAGATTCTAGCCCCATCCATATAAAGCCGTAAACCATGCTCCCTTGCCACTTTGCTTATCGCCTCTATCTGAGAAGGAGTAATGATCGTTCCGCCCGCCCTGTTATGCGTATTCTCTATGCAGATGAGCGTCGTCTCAGCATAATACAGAGCTGGAGGCCTAATGGCTGCTTCAATATCAGCCGGATCCATGAAGCCCATCTTCCCCTTTACGGGGATTGGAAGAATCCCCGCAATAGATGAGATTCCACCCAGCTCATACCAATATATGTGTGAGTCTGCCTCCAGGATGGCGCTGTCTCCCCTCTTCGTATTCGCCATAACCGAGACGAGGTTTGCCATAGTCCCGCTTGGAACAAGCATGGCCGCCTCCTTACCCATCTTTTGTGCAGCCATCTCTTCCAGCTGATTTACTGTAGGGTCCTCCCTGTAGACGTCATCTCCGAGCTTCGCGTTTCTTATCGCCTCGAGCATCTCCTCTGTGGGTAAAGTGACTGTGTCGCTTCTTAGGTCGATAAGCGTGACCTTCTCCTTTACACTCATAATTCTACATCACCTTTGGGATACAAAAATGAATAATAATTGATAAAACTTAACGTCACCTTATCCTTTTTAATGGACATTTTTGATTTTTGCGGGGAAAACATGTTTAGGAACAGTGGAGACTAGATTAGAAATAAAAGGAAGAGTGCTAAATTTACTCATAGTCTGTTTGGAGAGACAAAATTGGCTCTGGAAAAGCTCGGCTCTTCTCTCTACGAGTCTTTGAAGAAGATTCTACGAGTCTCCTCTATCGATGAAGCTGCGGTAAAAGAGTTAGTTCGAGATCTTCAACGCGCATTGTTACAAGCTGACGTTAATGTACGGTTAGTCTTGGAACTCTCGAAACGCGTAGAGGAACGAGCCTTAAAGGAGAAGATTCCGCCGGGCATCTCGAGAAGAGAACATGTGGTCAAAGTTGTATACGAGGAGCTAACACGTTTCCTCGGCGAGAAACCCGTTCCTTTGAAAGTGAATCCGGGTAAAAGAAATGTATTCATGCTTGTGGGAATCCAAGGCTCGGGGAAGACCACGACGGCGGCTAAGCTCGCCAGATATCTCCAAAAACGAGGCTATAAGACGGCGCTGGTCTGCGCGGATACTTATCGTCCAGGAGCCTACGCCCAGCTAAAACAATTGGCGAGCAGAATAAACGTTCCGATCTATGGCGATGAGAATGAAAAGGACGCGGTTAAAGTTGCTTTGGAAGGACTAAAAACGTTTGAAAACTATGATGTGGTCCTGATCGATACTGCGGGGAGACATAAAGACGAGAAGAGCTTAATCGAAGAGATGAAGACCCTGGAGAAAACTGTCCACCCAGACGAAATAATAATGGTCATCGATGGGACAATAGGTCAACAGGCAGCGGTGCAAGCTGAAGCCTTTCATAAAGCAACGCCAATAGGCTCAATAATCGTCGCAAAGCTGGACGGTTCAGCCAGAGGCGGAGGGGCATTATCAGCAGTCGCGGCGACCGGGGCACCCATCAAATTCATCGGGACGGGCGAGAAGATCGAGGATTTAGAACCCTTTGATCCTCCTAGATTCGTCGGTCGGCTTCTAGGCATGGGTGATCTTCAAGGCTTAATCGAGAAGATCCGTGAAGCTGAAGTTAAGGTGCCTGAAAAGAAGGCGAGGGCTTTCCTCAGCGGAAAATTCACTCTTGCAGATATGTATGAGCAGTTTGAAGCGATGCGAAGCATGGGTCCGATCAGTCGAATCTTAAAGATGCTGCCTGGATTTGGGTATGAGATTCCCGATGAGATGATGAGTCTAGCCGAGGAGCAGATGAAGAAGTGGAAGGTCATCATTCAATCAATGACGCCTGAGGAGAGGGAGAATCCTCGGATAATAAAGTCTTCTCGGGTAAGGCGGATCGCGAGAGGGTCTGGAACGTCTGAAAGAGACGTTAAGGCTTTGATTCAGCAGTACAATCGGCTTAGGAAAGTGATTAAATCCTTTAGAAGGAAGAGACTTCCATTTTTCGGTAGAAAGTTTCCCATGTAGAAGACAGTAAAGCTTTAAAACATCTGTTACTAACACTTAAGGCGAGTCGTATGGAACGGTTTCTCCCAATCTTATTCGCGATTCAAACGCGGCTGAGAGAGATCTTGACTAGAAATGAGGATTACATGTCTTCATGGGACATAGCGAGAATCAATGACGTAGGCGAGGACCTTCTCCAGCTTGCCCGGGATATGTATCCACAGCTAATTGAGGTTGAACATAGGATACTCTTTCAATCTTTAAGAGAAGCCGGCTTAGGAATAAGGGCACGAGTAGCTGAAATCCAAAAGGGAAAATTAAAGGAGGAGGACAAAACCTATTTCCGAAATGTTCACGAGGCCCTTGGAAACATCTGTGGGAAGATTGAGACCGGTGAATATTACAAGGCATTACTTGATGTCGCCGCTAAAAGAGAAAAGCAGTAGCCTTCTCCTTCTTCATGAAACTTCCGAGAAAACAGTACAGGAAGATTCTTATTTCCAGCCTTCCATAATGAATTGAGCTTTCTCTTCAATAAGGAGAAAAGACCTTGCCGATTGAGCTGAAGGGACGGCCGATAACATCCGGATTCTCCCGTGGAAAAGCCCTAGTATCCAAGAATCCGCTGAGCTTTCTAGGCGGCGTTGATCCGAAGACGGGAAGAATCATCGAAAAGAATCATGACCTAAACGGCAAGACCTTGGCAAATACTATTCTCTGCTTTCCTCATGGACATGGATCAACCGTTGGAAGCTACGTTCTCTACTCGCTTGTGAGGAGAGGAGTCGGTCCGAAAGCGATCGTTAATGAGACTGCTGATCCTGTGGTTGTGGCGGGAGCAGTAATCGCGGGGATTCCCATGGTGGGCAAGGTTGATATCTCCCAGATAAGAACAGGCGACATCGTTGAGGTCGATGGCTACAAGGGCATAGTAAGGATCCTAAAGGGAGAGGAGGAGTCTTGTATCTAACTAAAGAAGAAGAAGGGATCTACGAAGGTGAAGAGGGATGGGCGAATCAGATAGCTATGAGAATCCTCGTGAAGCTAGGCGACCTCTTCGAAGCAGATAGGCTAATCCCGATAGATTCTGCGCATATTTCTGGCGTCTCCTATAAGACGATTGGTGATGCGGCCATAGAATTTCTCGAGGCCCTAGCTAATGCGGGAGCAAAGTCAAAGGTTAGGTCAACAGCGAATCCGGCTGGGATAGATTATAACCATCTAGAAGAGATGGTCCGTACTCCTAAACTGCATGAAAGGCAGGCTAGAATAATTGAGCTTTACAGAAACATGGGAATAAACCCGATTTTAACATGCACCCCATATTATGTAAGAAGGCCGAGAGAAGGCGTGCATCTCGCCTGGGCGGAATCCTCAACGGTGATCTACGCCAATTCGATTCTGCATTCATGGACGAATCGAGAGGGAGGGCCAAGCGCACTTGCAGCCGCATTGATCGGGAAAACCCCAAATTATGGAGTTCATAAACCTGAGAACCGTCGAGCAGACGTTCTAGTTAAGGTTGAAACGCCTCTCAGAGAAGAGGTGGAGTTCGGAGCGCTGGGAATTCATATAGGGAGAGTTTTGAAGGATGAGATTCCATCCTTCGAAGGTTTGCTGCGTCCAGAGGAGACTCATTTGAAGCATCTCGGAGCGGCGATGGCTTCAACCGGTATGGCTTCCCTGTTCTATCCGTGCGTCTCTTGTCCGAAGAGTTCAGACCGTCTTGAGACGATAAGCGTCGATATGGATGATTTAAAGAATGCATTTGAGAGTCTCTCCACGACTGATGCGTCTCCAGACATGATCTATCTTGGCTGTCCCCATTGTTCCGTTGAAGAAGTAAGGCGGATAGCTCGGAAAGTTAAGGGCAGAAAGATTAGGGATGGCGTTAAGCTTTGGGTCTGCACTTCGAGATATGTTAGGAGAAAAGCTGAGGAGTATGTTGAGATTATTGAGGCTGCGGGTGGAAAAGTCATATCGGATACTTGCGCCGTTGTGACTTGGCTTAAAGAGCTAGGCGTCGACGTTCTGATGACTAACTCAGCGAAGACAGCATACTATGCGCCTACGATGAACCGAGTTGAGACGGTCTTTGCATCTCTAGATCAATGCATAGAGGCTGCCTGTCAAGAATAGAATTTTCACGTTGTCTAATTATTTTTCTTCAGTTTGCTGATTATCTCTGCAGCCCTTTTCGTTAACGGTATCTGTGCCTTCTCAAACTTTTCCTTTGAAACATTTAATGGACGAGTAGCGTCAATCCCCATCTTCGAAGTTAAGCCCTGCTCTTGATCAGCTGATGGGTCAAGGGTTGATCCCCTCGCATTCGGTATAATGATTAGGTCTTCAACGGCCTGAAATCGTAGAGCTAAGGCCCGCTCAACTTCTACTGGGTTAAAGACATCGATATCTGAATCTACGACTATGGCGTGCTTAAGGCTTGGATGAGCGGCAAAGGCAGCTAAGAGAGCAGTCTTTCCATCACCTTCCGTCTGCTTTTCAATAGAGATCACCGCATGAAGCCATCCACATCCACCAGTAGAAAGGTTCACCGCCTTAACTTTAGGAAGAGCCTTTGAGACAGCCTCGTAGATGGCTGCTTCTCGAGGTAACCCCATAAGTAAGCGATGCTCCGGGCCTCCTGGAAGAAGCGCCTGGTAAATATAGTCCCTCCGATGCATGATGTTGATTACTTCTACAATTGGCTGCATCCTCTGTATGTCATATGTGCCAGTTATATCGACGAAAGGCCCCTCTTTCACTTCTTTCTCGAATGAGACTTTTCCCTCGATTACCAGCTCGGCTTCCGCAGGAGCGTAGGCATCTACCTCTCTGCATTTAATCAGCTTAAGCGATCCTCCGAGCAGCCTATTCGCAAC
>Ga0180301_10003809_pt1 | contig 11720 bp, 15 predicted proteins | sample GuaBasSediGuay16_FD_121797 | JGI IMG/M metagenome (GOLD analysis project Ga0180301, IMG submission 121797) | Subseafloor sediment microbial communities from Guaymas Basin, Gulf of California, Mexico - Guay16, Core 4569-2, 12-15 cm | ecosystem: Environmental > Aquatic > Marine > Hydrothermal...
CTGAGGGCGAAGGACTTCTGCTTACTATGGGTGATCAGGACTTTCGCCTCGGTCTCGTCTATCAGGGGGGAGACCTCGGGCGGGGAGAGCCTGAAGTCGAGGATCACCGCCACCACCCCCATCTTCATCAGGGCGAAATAGACGGTGGCAAACTCCGCACAGTTGGGAAGGAGCACCACGGCCCTGTCCCCCTTCTTCAACCCCCTTTCCTTCAGCCAGCAGGCCAGGCGATTGGCCTGGTCGTTCAGCTCGGAGAAGGTGAGACGGTCCTCGTTGCAGATGATCGCCACCTTCTGCGGGCGCTCCTCTGCCTGCCTCCTCAGGTGTTCACCTACGATCATGGGCCTCCCTCTCGGTCGCCTCCTCTCGAAACTCCTCCATCAGGTCCTTGACGAACTCTATCTCCGCCTCCACACCCCGGAGGTTGTGGGCCGCGATTATCGCCTCCCTCCTTCGGGAGGAATCCCCCCGGAGCTCCTCAGCCTGCTTTCGCAGCAGGAAGCGGAGCTTGCGCAGCTCCTTGAACCTCTCCCTGAGGAGGGGGAGGACCTCCTCGGAGGGGACGAAGTTGAGGAAATAAAGGGATATATCGAGGTTGAAGAGGGGGCGCTGGATCTCGGTGATATTCCTCAGGATGAGCCGTTTTGCCTCCTCCCTCCCCTTCGGGGTGAGACTGTACCTGTACCTCTGGGGACGCTTCCCTTTCACCTCCGTCCACTTCACCACCAGCCCCTCCTCCTCCAGCCTCCTCAGGGTATAGTAAATGGGGGCCGAGGAGACGCTGAAGAGGGGACTCAGGTCCTTCTCCAGGAGCCGCTTCAGCTCATAACCGTGCCGCGGCCCCCCCAGCAACAACCCCATCAAGACGACTCGCAGCTCCATTTCGCTAAATTTAGATATTTAAAATTTAACAAATTTCCCATCCGATTTCAACATGTTTTCAGCAGGTAGTGAGCCTCATCCCCTTCCTCGGAATGGCCATCTACCAGCCTCAGTCGCAGAGGAAGCAGCTTTTCGATCGTGGAGGGGATAAAGGAAGCCCTGGAGGGGAAGGTGGTCAGGTTCCCATCATAATTTTTATTTGACTTGGAGGGAAATACGTTATATCAATTTTAGCAAAAGCCCTGGAGGGAAAAGATGCTCCCCATCGAGGTCCTAAAGGAGATAACCGTTAAGACCCCTTCGAAGATAGTCCTCCTGGTGATAGATGGAGTGGGAGGGCTACCGGTGGGGGGAAAGACGGAGCTTGAGGCGGCCCATAAGCCCCACCTGGACGAGCTGGCCAGGCGCTCCATCTGCGGGCTCACCGATCCCGTCTACCCGGGGGTCACCCCGGGGAGTGGTCCCGGCCATCTCGGTCTCTTCGGATATGACCCCCTGAAGTACGGGATAGGCCGGGGGGTGCTGGAGGCCCTGGGGATAGGGATGGAGCTCGGGGCAGGGGACTTGGTGGCCAGGGGAAACTACGCCACTGCCGATCCCAAGGGGATCATCGTGGACCGGAGGGCGGGGAGGATCCCCACCGAGAAGAACAAGGAACTATGTGAGCTCCTGCAGAGGGAGATCCCCGAGATAGAGGGGATCAGGGTGGAGATAAGGCCTGGGAAGGAACACCGTTTCGTGGTCCGCTTTATTGGGGAGGGCCTTGACGCCCGCATCGAGGACACCGACCCTCAGAAGGAGGGGCGCCATCCCCGTCCTGTCACCCCCACCCATCCCGATGCCTTCAGGACCGCCGAGGTCGTAAGGGCCTTCCTCGTGAAGGCCCATCGGGTCCTGAAGGACTACCACCCGGCCAATGCCATCCTCCTGAGGGGCTTCTCCCAGCTGCCCGCCTTACCCTCCATGGGTGAGATCTTCAAGCTCACTCCGGCCTGTATTGCTACCTATCCCATGTACAAGGGCCTGGCCCGCTTGGTGGGAATGGAGGTCCTGGAGGCGGGGAGCACCATCGAGGAGGAGTTCGCCGCCCTGAGGGAAAATTACGATCGCTTTGACTTCTTCTACCTTCACGTAAAGCAGACCGACAGTTTCGGTGAGGACGGCAACTTCTGGGGTAAGGTGAAGGTGATCGAGGAACTGGATCAGTATATACCTCAACTCCTTGAATTGGCGCCAGAAGTGATAACGGTAACAGGTGATCACTCGACCCCAGCTCTTCTCAGGGGCCATAGCTGGCATCCCAATCCCTTCATGCTATATTCCCCGAACGAACGCACTGATGACGTCGACCGTTTCACTGAGGCGGCTTGCGCTAAAGGAGCACTGGGGCGGTTTCCGGCCGTTGCTGCGATGACCCTGATGCTGGCTGCGGCCTTAAAGATGGAGAAGTTTGGAGCATGAGAGTTGGGAAAGACCCTCTAAAGATGAGGAAGGTCGAAGGGAGGAAAAGGCGGATAGCCCTCACCTCCCTCATCCTCTTTTCCTTTTGGGTCGTCCTCTCGGGCCACTTCGATGCCTTCCACCTGGGTGCGGGAATTTTTTGTTCCTTGATAGTCGCCATGGTGAGCTACAAGCTTTTATTCAGCGGAGTACCTACAAGCAAGACCGCCATCGAAGCTTTTCGTTTCTTAAGATATCTCCCCTGGCTATTCGGTCAGATTATACTGGCCAATCTCCATGTCGCTTATTTGGCCCTTCACCCCAAAATGCCCATTTACCCGAGAATAATCCGCTTTAAGACCATCCTGACCCGGGAGCTTTCATTGGTGCTTTTTGCTAATTCTATCACGTTGACTCCTGGTACGATCACCGTAGAAGTGAAGGAAGGGGAGTATTTTGTCCATGCCTTGAGCAAAAAGGTGGCTAATGACCTCCTAAAAGGTGACATGGAACGACGGGTGGCAGCGGTTTTTGAGGAATAGAGATGAAGGAATTTTTCCTTGCCATAGCGGTGATTGTAGCTTTTTTATGTCTTCTCAGCCTTTATAGAGGAATCAGAGGACCGACGGTCTTCGATCGCCTCCTCGGGGTGAACGTGGTTGGTACCAAGACCGTGATCCTTCTTCTCCTTATCGGGATCATCTACGGGCGCCTGGAACTCTTTGTGGATATCTCTTTGGTTTACGCCATCTTGAACTTCGTCGGTATTTTAGCCTTCTCTAAATATGTGGAAAGCAAGTGACGGATTTGCGATTGTTCTGACACTGGCCGGGATCTTTTTTCTCTTTTCGGGTTTGATCGGTCTTCTCCGCTTTCCCGACCTTTACAGCAGAATGCATGCTACGGGGAAATGCGATACCCTCGGGGTGGCCTTAAGTATTCTCGGGTTGATCTTCTACGAGGGGTGTTCCCTTATATCTCTTAAGCTCTTCTTTATCCTCGTCTTCATTTTCCTTGCCAACCCGACAGCGACGCACGCTATCGCGCGGGCGGCTTTCCGTCGGGGGATAAAACCGTGGGGGAGGGAGGAAGGATGATTTGGCAACTGGATATAGTGCTCCTTACGCTGGTCACGGCTTTAGCAATAGCGGCCATCTCGGTACGGGATCTCCTTGCGGCGGTGATCCTTTTGGGTGGATACAGCTTCTTCATGGCCCTCCTTTGGACAGAGATGGGGGCAGTGGATGTGGCCTTCACCGAGGCTTCAGTAGGAGCAGGGGTAACCACGGTCTTCTTTATTTTTGCCATCTATAGAACCACTCGGAGGACAAAGGATTGAAATTACTTGCAGCCCTTAGCGCTTTTTTAACCGGGGCGATCCTTATCTATGGAACCCTCTTTATGCCACCTTTCGGCGACCCAAAAGCCCCTGCTCATACCCATGTAGCCCCACGTTATATCGCGAGGGCTTTAGAGGAGACTGAAGTCCCTAATATAGTTACCGCAATCCTCGCCGACTACAGAGGGTACGATACCTTGGGGGAGACAACCGTGATATTCACTGCTGGGGTCTCAGTTATCCTCCTTCTCAGGAGAAATAAAAAATAAAAAGCAGGAAGCATATGGATAAAGGCTACGATGACATCATTGTTAAGACGATCTCACGCCTTATGATTCCCTTTATCCAGCTTTATGCCCTTTACGTGATCCTTCATGGACACTACAGTCCAGGAGGGGGGTTTCAAGGAGGAGTGATCTTGGGAGCAAGCATTATACTCTTTGCCCTCGCCTTCGGTAGAGAGACCGCCCTCGAGGTTTTTAAGGAAAAAGTTCTTCTTGTTCTCTGTGGTATCGGGGTGATCATCTACGCCGGAGCAGGGTATCTTTGTCTTCTGTCGGGGGGCAACTACCTCGATTATGGAAAGGCACCTTTTTTCCACCCCCCTTATATCCGATCCTTCATGATCATGGTTGTGGAGATCGGAGTGGGAATAACGGTGATGGCCGTCATGGCTTCTATATTCTTCGCCCTGAGCAGGAGGGAATAAGTGGAGTTACTCATCGCCAAGTATAATTATTGGATTTCAGTGGCGATCATGATGATCGGCTTCTACGCCATGATAGGAAAGAGGAACTTGATAAAGAAGTTGATAGGGATGAATATATTCCAAACCTCTATCTTTCTTTTTTACATCTCGATCGGAGCGAGAAAGGGAGGAAGTGTCCCGATCCTCGGCGCTCCTTCCACCTACATAAATCCTCTGCCCCATGTATTGATCCTTACAGCAATTGTGGTTTCGGTGAGCACCACAGCGGTAGCCCTTTCTATCTTGATAAAGATCCACCGGACTCACGGTACGATCGAAGAAGATGAAATTCCCAGGGATTGAAGGCCATTGGGTAGTACTGGTTGTAGTTGTCCCCTTGCTCTGCTCCTTCCTCTGCTTTGTATTAGGGAGGTTTTTGCGACGCGTTCCCTTCTACCTCGCCCTTGGAGCGAGTGGGTTTGCCTCTGTGGCCTCCCTTGCGGTCTTTCTCTCAGTAATTCGGCACGGCCCGATCCGCTATTTTCTCGGCGGATGGCTTCCCCCATGGGGAATTGAGTATCGGGTGGATGGTCTCAATGCCTTTATGCTTCTTCTGGTCTCAGGGGTAAGCCTTCTTGTGACTATCTATTCCAAGGATAATGTCCCTGCTGAAATAAAAGGAGAGGTTACCTCCTTTTACACCGTCTATATCCTACTCGTTACAGGGCTCTTAGGTATAGTGGTAACAGGGGATGTTTTCAATCTCTATGTCTTCTTAGAGATCTCCTCCCTTGCCGCCTATACACTGATTGCCGCTGCCGAAGGAAGGGCCCTTCTTGCAAGCTTTAACTATGTGATCATGGGGACGGTGGCCGCCTGTTTCTATCTTCTGGGGGTAGGGTATCTCTACATCATGACAGGGAGCCTCAATATGGCCGATTTGGCTCGGCTCCTCCCTTCCCTCTATCACAATCCAGTAGTCGCCATCGCTTTGGCCTTCTTTGTAGTGGGGTTGGCGATAAAAGTGGCTCTTTTCCCCCTCCATACGTGGCTTCCCGATGCTTATGCTTATGCTCCTTCCACTACCTCGGTGATCATCGCTTCCCTTATGGGGAAGGTGGGGCTTTATGTTCTCATAAGGTTGCTCTTTAGTCTCTTCGACCCTCGATATCTGCTGCAGGACCTGCCTGTTTTGCCCATGCTCTCCTGGTTAGGAGCAATGGCCATAATAATGGGTTCCCTCTTTGCCCTCTCTCAACTCGATTTTAAACGGATGCTCGCTTACTCTTCGGTGGCCCAGATAGGGTATGTGGTGCTTGGGGTGGGGATGGCCAACTCTATCGCTCTAACAGGGGCCCTGCTTCATGTCATCAACCACGCGGTGATGAAGGGAGGACTTTTTATGGCCGCAGGGGCTATCATCCAGACCACGGGAAAACGCCAGATCACCGATTTTCATTACCTTCATCGCCGCATGCCTTTTACTATGGCCGCTCTGCTCCTTGGGGCCCTTTCTATGGTGGGAATACCCCCTACCTGCGGGTTCTTCAGTAAATGGTACCTTATCCTCGGGGCAGTAAAGAAGGGAAACCTCCTTTTCGTAGGGGTGATCCTGATAAGCAGCCTCTTGAACGCCCTTTACTTTTTCCGAGTGCTGGAGTACGTCTTCTTCAAGCCTCTGTCGGAAGGATCCATCAAGAGAAGGGAGGCACCGACCACAATGCTTGTGCCCACCCTCGTTATGGGGGGAGCGGTCCTCCTTTTGGGTCTCGGCAACCAATGGGTGGTTTCCATAGTTCTAAAAAGGGCCCTTGAGGTGATCTCATGGAGGTGATCTCCTCTTGGAGGCCCTTGGGGGCGGTCCTGGTCTCCATAGGGGCCTTCTTTCTGATATTGGCGACGGGGGAAAAAAGACCGAACCTGCGAGAGGCCTGGAGTGTGGGAGCTGCGATCGTCAAGTTTCTTCTTGTATTTTCCCTGAGATACCCTGTCCTTGAAGGGAAAATAGTGGAGTGCAGGCTTTTCCCCATCGCCCCCGGGGCTGATCTCCTGCTGAGGGTGGATAGCTTCGGCCTGCTCTTTGGTCTCGTTGCCTCTTTTCTCTGGATATTCACCACCTTCTATTCCATCGGTTATATGCGTGGTCTTGCTGCTGCGAACCAGACGCGCTATTTCGCCTGTTTTGCATTGGCGCTTTCGGCCACCATTGGGGTAGCTTTTAGTGGAAATCTTATCACTTTTTATATCTTTTATGAGATCCTCACCATCTCTACATATCCCTTAGTGATCCACAAAGAAACAGAGGAGGCACTTCGGGCCGGAAGGAAGTATTTAACCTATACCCTTACGGCCGGTGTCTTCCTGCTCTTTTCGATCGCCCTTACTCAATACCTCGCAGGCACCACCGGTTTCAAAGCCGGGGGGTTCTTAGATGGTGTCGCTTCTCCGAAGGTACTTACCCTCCTCTTTGTGACTTTTATGATCGGCTGCGGGACTAAGGCGGCCATCATGCCCCTTCATAGCTGGCTTCCCACCGCTATGATAGCCCCCACGCCGGTAAGCGCGCTGCTTCATGCCGTGGCGGTGGTGAAGGCAGGGGTGTTCGGATGCGTGAGGATACTGGGCTATGTCTTCGGTCCGGAGCTTCTACGCCAGTTGGGCCTTATTGTGCCCTTGGGACTCGTTACCTCAGCGACCATTATCGTCGCTTCAGTCTTTGCCCTCTCGGCGGACAACCTAAAGCGCCGCCTCGCCTTCTCCACCATCAGCCAGCTTTCCTACATCATCCTTGGAGTGGCCCTCTTTACGCCGGACTCTTTCAAAGGGGGTCTCCTTCATATACCCTTTCACGCTTTTATGAAGATAACCCTCTTTTTTTGTGCCGGGGCGATTTACGTGACCACTCACAAGGAGAACGTAAGCGAGCTGGACGGGATTGGAAAGGCGATGCCCCTCACTTTAGGGGCCTTTGCTATAGGAGCCTTTGGGATGGTAGGGGTGCCACCCATTTGTGGTTATTTAAGTAAATGGTACTTATGTGTGGGGACGGTAGAGGCCCATAAACCCCTTTTCCTTGGGGTTTATCTTTCAAGCGCCCTGCTCAACGCAGCATACTTCCTGCCCATCGTCTATAATGGCTTCTTCAAAGGGGAGGGGGGACCTGTGAAGGAGGCCTCGCCTTTCATGGTCATCTCGTTGCTGATAACGGCTGCCGGGGCCTTCGTTTTGGGGATCTTCCCCGATTTTCTGCTCAAGGTCTCGCGTATCGCTTCTTATGCGATGACGGAGGTATTGGGAGGATGAAGAGAGCACTTGTAGTCCTTCTCTACTTATCCTTCGCTTCAGTCCTTTTTCTCGACCTCTTTTTCCCCAACCATCATGCGTACTTCCTCTGGCATAGGATCCCGGGTTATGAGGGACTTTTGGGGTTAGGAGGATGTGCAGGAATGATCTATCTGACCCATCTCCTCGGCGAGAAGCTTCTTCACCGGAGGGAGGACTACTATGATTGAAATCCCCCCCTTCCTGCCCTTTTTGATCGGAGCCGTCCTTTTCCCCTTCCTGAAATGGAGGAGATTGAGGGAAGGGCTTCTTCTTCTCATTCCTCTTCTCGTTCTCTGGCAGCTCCCTCAGTTTCCCCATGGCTCCTTTTGGAAGGTGAGGTTTTTGGAATACGAGCTCACACTTCTGCAGGTGGACAAGCTTTCTTTGGTTTTTGGTTATATCTTTTCCATTATGGCCTTCATCGGTTTCCTTTACGGCCTCCATGTGCGAAGGGCGGGGGAGCAGATGGCGGCTTTGTTATATGTGGGAAGTTCCTTAGGAGTCACCTTCGCGGGAGACCTTTTTACCCTTTTCCTCTTCTGGGAGCTTATGGCCGCCTCCTCGGTCTTTCTCATCTGGTACAGGGGAGACAGGAAGGCCCTTTGGGCGGGGTTCCGCTATATTTTATTTCATGTCTTTGGAGGATGCGCCCTTCTTGCGGGGATAGTCCTCCACTACCTTCAGGTCGGCTCCTTACAGGTAGGTCCCCTACCTCATCATGGTGTAGCCTCTTCCCTCATCCTTTTGGGATTTTTGGTAAACGCCGCTGTCCCTCCCCTCCATCCCTGGCTTCCCGACGCTTACCCCGAGGGGACGATCACGGGAAGTGTGTTCCTCACCGCCTATACCACCAAAAGCGCCGTCTATATCCTGGCCAGGACCTTCGCTGGAATGGAGCTTCTTATGTGGGCCGGTGCTGTGATGGCCCTCTACGGGGTCATCTTCGCCATGATGGAGGACGACCTAAGGCGGCTCCTGGCCTATCACATAGTAAGCCAGGTGGGATACATGGTTTGTGGAGTTGGGATAGGGGGGGCAATGGGGGTGAACGGTGCCGTAGCCCATGCCTTCTGTCACATCCTTTACAAGGCTCTCCTATTCATGGGGGCAGGGGCGGTGATCTATGTAACGGGGAGGCGGACCTTTAGCCAACTGGCGAATATTTCATTATGGCGCGCCATGCCCCTAACCCTTATCCTCTATCTGATAGGAGGGTTCTCTATCTCCGGGGTGCCCCTCTTCAACGGGTTTGTGAGCAAATCGATGATCATTGCCGCCTCCGTCCTGAAGGAGGAACCGTTGGTGGAGATCCTTTTGGTACTGGCCTCTGTGGGTACTTTTTACTCTACCACCCTTAAACTCCCTTATCTGACGTGGTTTGGAAGGGGAAAAAAGAAGGTAAGGGTCGGAGAACCAAGACTCAACATGCTTTTGGGCATGGGGGTAGCGGCCCTACTTTGCATCCTTCTCGGGGTGTGGCCCAAGCCCCTTTATGATGCCCTTCCCTTCCCCGTCCACTACAAACCTTATACCCCTGACCATATAGTAGGGACGATGGGATTGCTACTGGGTACGGTCATAGCCTTTAGGATCCTTCTCCCTGAGATAAGGCCCCATCAGACCATTACGTTAGATTTCGATTGGTTCTATAGAAAGTTGGGAAGAGGGCTTCTTGTGCTCTCCTCCGCTCATTTTACGGAGTGGGAAAGGAGAGTTCAGGAAAGGATTTCCTCCTGGGTTGTCTCCCTTTCTGCGGCCAGTGAGAATCCCTTCTCCTTCTTTTTGCCTCGACAAAAGGCAGAAGAGATGCGCACACATTTGCGTAGGAATTTGCTCAGCTTAGGTCCTCTCTTTGGGCTCCTTTTCCTATTTTTCTATACCCTCTTTTTCCTATGGTTATCTTAAAGGATCATGAAGAAGGGCTTTTGGGGGCTTCTTTCTTTTCGCCTATGAAGGAGACTTTGCCCTCTTCCTCTCTCATCTTACAGTAGCCATCAAAGACCGCCCCTTCCTCCACTATGAGGACCGGGGTGGCGATGTCTCCCCTCACCTTGGCTGTAGAGCGCAGCTCTACCTTCTGGGAGGCCTTTATATTTCCCAATACTTCTCCTTGAATGACGGCTATCCCTACCTCTATATCTCCTTCTATCTTAGCTCCCTCACCTACAATTATCACGTCGTTGCTCATTATCTCACCCTTGAAACGTCCATCTACCCTTACTGCCCCCTTAAAATTGAGCTTCCCCTCAAACTCCGTCTCCTTGCCCAAGAACGCCGTGACCTCCCCTATTTCTTGCTTCTTCCCCATCTCGTCATCCCCCTCGTTCATCTTTACTAACCTTGTCTCCTCAAGATCTCTATTATCCTATCAAAATCGTCCAGAGAGTAAAACTCCAGTTCTATCCTTCCCCTCTCCCCCTTCCGCAGAATCCGCACCCGGGTCTTGAAGACCTGCTGCAGCTCCTCCACCAGCCGCTCCACCTCGGGATCGGGCAGGGGAAGGGGTTTCCTTCGGGATGGGCGCTTCCCTCTCACCAGCTCCTCCGTCTCCCGCACCGAGAGCCCCTTCCGGATCACCTCAGCACAGAGGGCCTTCTGCCTCTCAGGATCCTCTTCAGCGAGCAGGGCCCTGGCGTGCCCGGCGGTGATCTCACCCCTCCTCAGAGCCTCCTTCACCTCCTGGGGAGCTTCAGCAGCCTTACCGTGTTGGCCACCGAGGAACGATCCTTCCCCACCCTCCGGGCCACCTCCTCCTGGGTGTAACCGTGCTCCCTCATGAGGCTCAAGAAGGCCTCGGCCTGCTCAATGGGGTCCAGGTCCTCCCTCTGGAGATTTTCCACCAGGGCCATCTCCAGGGCCTCCCGGTCGGAGATGTCCTTAACTATTACGGGAATCTCCTTCAGCCCTGCCCTTTGGGCGGCCCTCCACCTCCTTTCCCCCACCACGATCTCGTAATTTGAGTCCTTCCTGCGGACCAGTATGGGCTGAAGGACCCCCTTCTCCTTTATGGAGCGGGCGAGCTCCTCGATCCCCTCCTCCCTCATTCCCCGCCGGGGTTGAAAGGGATTCGGGCTGAGTCGCCCAACCTCACACATCATGAGGGTGCCCTCCTCCGCCCCAGGGAGGAGGGCACCCAGGCCCTTGCCGAGACCCGATCTTCTCACCATCTCAAGCTCTCCTCTGGTCCTTCAGGATCTCCTTGGCCAGGGAGAGGTAGCTCTGGGCCCCGGTGGAACGGATATCGTAGAGGATGGCGGGCTTCCCGTAACTGGGGGCCTCGCTCAGACGGACGTTGCGCGGGATGATGGTGGAGAAGACCTTATCCCCGAAGTGGAGCCTCACCTCCCTGGCCACGTGATGGGAGAGGTTGTTCCTCCTGTCGAACATGGTCAGGAGGATCCCCTCTATCCTCAAGGGAGGGTTCAACCTCTCCTTGACCAGCCTTATGGTCCTCAGGAGCTGGGTAAGCCCTTCCATGGCGTAGTACTCACACTGCAGGGGGATGAGGACGGAGTGGGCGGCGGTCAAGGCATTTATGGTCAGAAGCCCCAGGGAAGGGGGACAGTCTATCACCACGTAATGGTAGTCCTCCTTCAACCCTTCCAGGACTTCCTTCAACCTCGTTTCCCTTCCCTCCTCATTGACCAGCTCCACCTCAGCACCGATCAGGTCGATGTTGGCCGGGACGACCTTAAGGGTCTCCATCTCCGTTCCCCTCACCACCTCCTCCAGTCCCACCTCCCCGATGAGGGCATGGTAGAGGTTCTTCCCGAGGGCGTTTTTGTCGAGCCCCAGGGCGCTGGTGGAGTTCCCCTGGGGGTCGGCATCGACGAGCAGCACCTCCCTTTTCGCCAGGGCGAGGGAGGCGGAGAGATTGACAGCGGTGGTCGTCTTTCCCACTCCCCCCTTCTGGTTGGCGATGGCGATGACCTTCACCATCGAGGCTTAATTATCACAAAGCCCCCTTTTTGAAAAGGAGGAGGGTCCTCTCCCCCATCCCAAAGGGGAGGGAGAGCCTCTTTACCCCTTCAGGCCTCACCCCCATCC
>Ga0180301_10003811_pt1 | contig 11717 bp, 14 predicted proteins | sample GuaBasSediGuay16_FD_121797 | JGI IMG/M metagenome (GOLD analysis project Ga0180301, IMG submission 121797) | Subseafloor sediment microbial communities from Guaymas Basin, Gulf of California, Mexico - Guay16, Core 4569-2, 12-15 cm | ecosystem: Environmental > Aquatic > Marine > Hydrothermal...
ATATCTTTCTTAAGATATTCAATGTCTTCACTTAAGCTCTTTATCTCTTCTTCTTTCTTATCTATATCTTCTTTAAGGCGAGTAAGTTCATCTTGGGTATCTTTTAATTTAGAAGAGAGTGCTAAGATTTGTTTGTCTTTTAACCTTAACTTATCTGGACATGAAAAAATCTTCTTTTTTTCTTCTTGAATATGGAAAAGCTCCTCTTTTAGAGCCTTAACTCTATTTTTCTCTTCCTGAAGATTTTCTTCTAAAAACTTAAGTTTTTCTTCTAAATCTTGATTTAAATCTCCAGAAAAAATACAAAAGGGGACAAGAAATAAACAAAAGATAAAAAAAAGAAAAACTCTTTTAACATTATGTAAAATGTCCATTATTCCACTTAAAATTATACTTGGCGATGTAGGGTTGTCAAATAGTTTTTAGAAATGTGAGGAAGATTATATATATTTTTGATATAATATTAAGAGTTTTATGAAAAAGATAGCTTCTTTAGATGACTTTCAGAAAAAAGCAATAGAGTTTGGAATAAAAGGATACTCTGTAATAATCTCTGCTCCTACTGGTGCGGGTAAAACTCTCATTGCTGAATATATAATTGAGGAATGCATAAAGAATAAAAAAGGTGCAATCTACACTGCTCCTATAAAAGCCTTAAGTAATCAAAAGTTTAGAGATTTCTCTAATAAATATCCTCACAATGTTGGCATTGTTACAGGAGATGTAAATATAAATCCATCTGCTCCAATCATTATCATGACCACAGAAATATTCCGCAACACAATATTAATCTCTCCCCAACGTTTCCAAGATAAAGAATGGGTGATATTCGACGAAATTCATTACCTTGACGATATAGACCGAGGAACTGTATGGGAAGAAGCAATTATCCTCTTACCTAAGCACATGCGTCTTCTTGCTTTAAGTGCAACTCTGCCTAATATAGATGAGTTTATTGAGTGGCTTAAATCTGTCCATCCTTATCCCATTAAAAAGGTTGTAGAAAAAAGAAGACCTGTGCCTTTAACTTTTCGATATCAATGTAATAACGAATTCTTTTTTTCATACAAAGAACTAAAAAGCTCAAATTATCTTACTAAACTTTATAACCATCGATATACTACCTCTATTAAACCAAACAAATTAAGTTCTCTCCTTATGCACCTAAATTCAAATAATCTCCTTCCCTGTATATACTTCTCTTTCTCTCGTCGGCGATGCGAAATGCTTGCTCACCAACTATACAGTTTTAATTTACTGAAGAAAAATGAAACAAAGAGAATTATAAACTTATTCAATAAACTTATCGCAACTTTTGACATCTCCAGCACTCCCCATATTAACTTTCTCTACCCTCTTATAAAAAGAGGAATTAGCTATCACCATGCAGGGCTACTTCCTCCTTTAAAAGAAGTTATTGAAAGACTTTTTACTACGGGTCTTCTGAAGCTTATCTTTACTACAGAAACATTTGCCTTAGGAATAAATATGCCTGCAAAAACAGTAGTGTTTGATACTCTTTATAAATATTATGGAAGGATATTCCGCTACTTAAAGACACGTGATTTTTACCAGATGGCTGGCCGGGCAGGAAGACGAGGAATTGACTCTAAAGGATTCGTTTATATAAAATTAAACCCTTCTCATCTTGATATCAAACGCTTGGAGAATATAATTTATGGAAATTACGAACCTATTATTAGCCAATTAAGAAGTTGCTATGCTACTGTGTTGAATCTCTATAAGGTTATGCAGGAAAAACTGTATGATATTTACCCTCTATCTTTTCATTTTAGACAATCCTCTCATACTAAAAAGAAAGAAGCCCTCAGCCTCCTTAAAAGAAAAGTAGCTCTCCTAAAGGAGATGAAATATATAATTAATGGCGGGATAAGCTGGAAAGCAGAGTTATCTTCGAGGGTCTACAGTTTCGAGTTACAGATAGGCGAGCTATACGAAGAAGGGATACTCGATGCACTTGACGCGCCATCTCTATTTGTAGTTATATGTGCTTTAGTATACGAACCACGGAAAGGCGAAAGAAAAATCCCTCTTACAAAAAAAACAAAAAGATTAAAAAAAGAACTTAAAGACTTTATAAAATATATACATAAAAAAGAAAAGAAGTTCTCTATATATCCTTTAAGTAAAACATTCTCTTTTAATATTGCTGATGCAGCTAGAAGTTGGTATGAAGGGATAGATTTTTATGAGTTAAGTAAACTATGTCCGATTGACGAAGGGGAACTTGTCCGTTATTTCCGAATGGCTATCCAAGTCTTAAAAGAAATGTCTGCTCCTTTTATAAATCCTTCTTTAAAATCACGCATAGATAAATGTCTTAAAAAAATAAATAGAGATGTAGTTAATGCAGAAAATCAATTACAGCAAGATAAATCAATCTCACTACTATAGATAATAAGGGATACCCCACTTTTCTTTAAAAACTATTTCTTTTAATGCTAATCTATTATGAGGAAAATAATTCTCTTCTTTGGGATAGCCTACTGTAAGTAGTTCTACTACTCTTACTTCTGAAGGTATCTTTAAGATTTTCTTAACTTCATCTTCATAAAAAGCACCTACCCAACAACTTCCCAGCCCCAAAGAGACAGCAGTTAAGCTTATATGCTCAATAGCAATAGCCACATCGATAGGATAAGAAAGTTGACCACAACTCATCCTATAATTATCCGTCTGGGCACAACAGACTATCACTAATGGTGCCTCTTCTACAAATACTTGATTCTTTGCTGCTACACAGAGGGCTTTTCTTTTCTCCTTATCCTTTACAATAATAAACCGCCACTCTTGTCGATTAGAAGCCGAAGGGGCAAGCCGAGCTGCTTCTAAAATCTCTCTCAACTTCTCCTCCTCAATCTCCCGGGAACTATAACTTCTTATACTTCTCCGTTTCTTTATTACCTCAAAAATATCCATCTTTTTCTCCCTTTTATTCTTAGCTTAAAAACGACGCTCGCCTCTTTTTATAACTATAATGTCCGAAGAATCAACAAAATATTTCTTTTTATCTCTCTGTAGACAATATCCTATTAAACTTTTTTCCTTTATTACATTATACCTATCTATTATAGTTTTTTTAATTCTGCAGTTTTTCTTTATAATAGTAAAATCCATAATAATGGAATTTTTTATATTGCATCCTCTCTTTATAACCACGCCTCTTCCCAGAATAGAATTACTAACTTCTGCACCGTATATACGGCAACCCTCTCCCACCAAAGAATTGTTAATGGAAGAATCCCCTATATAGGCAGGAGGAATATTAAAATTAGAAGCATATATAGGCCAAGAAGGATTTCTTAAATCTAAAAGAGGCTTTTCTCCTAACAAATCCATATTAGCCTGCCAGTAACTTTCTATTGTTCCTACATCCTGCCAGTAAAAACTATCTTCGTACTTTTTAATTGAAGGAATTTTATTTTGAGAAAAATCGTAAGCATATACTTTAGCTTTTTTTTCTATCAGAGAAGGAACAATATCCCTACCAAAATCATGAGTAGTTGTTTTCTCTGAAACTTTCTCTAATACTTCCACTAACACATCGGCATCAAAAATATAATTACCCATAGAAGCAAAAACTTTCATTTTCCTTTTAATGTGGGGTTTCTCTTTAAAACTTTTTACTCTAAAATTACTATCAAACGTTACAATACCAAATTTCTCTGCCTCCTGGTATGTTACCGGCACAGTAGAAATAGTAAGGTGCGCCTTCTTTCTTAAATGGAAATCTATCATTTGTTTTATATTCATTCTGTAAATATGATCTGCACTAAAAATAGCAACCATTTTGGGTTTGAAATCATAAATAAGATTTATATTCTGGTATACTGAATCCGCTGTGCCACGATACCATTCTTTTATCCCTTCCCGGCGCATTTGAGGAGGAACAACAGTAATAAAATGTCTCGGCAGGACTCCTGCTTTTCTCCACGTCGTTCTTATATGTTCGATTAAGGATTGTGATTTGTACTGTACCAACACATATATAGAGTATATCCCAGAATTTACGAGATTGCTTAAAGCAAAATCAATTATCCTATATTTACCTCCAAAAGGAACCGAAGGCTTTGTTCTCTCTGCAGTAAGAGGATATAGACGTTCTCCTTTACCTCCCGCTAAAACTAAAGCTAAAGTTGTTTCCCTCATAATCTCCTCACAGGTTTAATTGGTAACAAAATATTTATAAGGGAGGTTTACAATACCTTTTTCTTTAAACATTCTCCAGACAATATCAAAAATTCCAATGATGCCTAAAAAATGATTCTCGTCATCAACCACAGGAAGTTTGTTTTTATTATGCAAATGCATTTTTTTATATGCTTCCTCTAAAGACATATCTTCTTTTAAAGAGAAATAATAACTTTCCATAATGTCATCCACAAGAAGAAATTCTCCCATAGCTGGTGTTAATTTTAAGCCAAAAAGAACCTTCTTCTATCTCTACAAAGGGGATATTTTTGAAAAATTTTGTTTCCTGGGACTTTAAGACATCCACAAGACTTGTAAGGTGTACTACGCCAATAAGGTGCTTTTCTTCATCAACCACAGGAATAAGGGGTAAGGTATGAAACCCTTTAAATAATTCCAGTAAATTCCTTAAAGAAGTGGAACGATTAACCATCACTATATCCTTTTTCACCGCCTCTTTAACTCTCGTATCACATCTCCTCTTACAAATTACTCTCTATAAACTATTCTTTTTCAAAACAATATATTTACTTTACTTTCCCTCAAACCGTTTTATTGTCTCAATAACCTCTAAAGAAGTCTTTACTTCCATTAACTCTTTACGAAAAGAAGGGTTCATTAAAAGCTTTGACAACTCTGCTAAAAGACGAAGGTATAAATTTAACTGGCGAGGATTTGCTCCCATAAGAAAAATAAGACTGACTTTCTGGCCATCAATAGCATTAAAATCTACTCCTTCAAGAGAACGCCCAAAACCAATAACAAAGTTAGAAATAGCTTCGGTTCGGGCATGAGGAATTGCCACACCATGCCCTATACCTGTTGAGCCTAAATTCTCCCTTTCTAAAATATCCCTTACAAACTTCTCGATATCATTAATATCTCCCTCCTTCTCTTTAATTTCATAGGATATCTCCTTTATTATCTCTTCTTTATTTTTAGATTTAAGCTCCATAATACATAATTCTTCTTTTAGATAGTTAGAAATCTTCATAAATGTATCCTCCTTTCTTTTTTACTCCTTTAAATATTTTGTCTAAGGAGCATACGATTTTATATTTTTTAAAAGACCATAACATAAAAGACGATCTCCTTCCTTTAGTCTATCATTGGCATGAGGAAAAGGAATAAGGGTATTATCTCTTTCAATACACAAAACTAAAATATTCTTCTTAACAAACCCTGCTTCTGAAAGAGTAAGACCATTTTCCTTAACTTCTTTTGTTATTAATAATTTTGCTATCCCATATCCCCGTGGGAGTGAAAAAAGTTCCTCCAGTATCTTCTGTTTTATAAACCCTCTTGCTACAATTCTTTTTTCAATAAAATGATTTAAAGCACGGCTAAACCCTCTAAGAGTAGTCAATTTATAAAGAATCAATATAAAAAGGATTAAAAGCAGAACCTTACCTACATCAGAAGATAAACTGCCCCTACCAAAAGATAAAAAAAGACTCGCGATAACAGAAACTATCCCTACTTTACCTAAAATCATCAATACAATCACTGTCTTCCTTCGCATAGAATCGTCCAAAATTAATTCTGCCTCTCGTGTTGTAAACCCCGTACCTGTAAAAGCAGATATTGCTTGAAAACGAGCTGTATTTTCATCTAACCCTGTCAATTTTAGTATAACCGTCGCAATTCTTATAATGAAAAAGAAAAGAACAATAATTAATATTAAAGGAATAATTGCTGATACTATATCCATCTTTTTAACCTAAACGATAGGCTATCTGTAACAACGTCTTAACTAAAAAACTCTTCAAAAAAATAAGAATCAAAAAAGCAATCAGAGGAGAAATGTCAATACCTATTTGATAATGAAAAGGGATAAAATGCCTTATAGGTTCAAGTATTGGTTCTGTGGTTTTATTTAGAAACTGAACAATAGGATTATAAGGATCAGGGCTAACCCAGCTTATTAAAGCACGGATAATTATAAGCCAGTATAAAATGGTAATACTAATGTCAATGACTTTTGCTAATGCTAAAAGTAAATTACCTAAAATAAACATAAAAATTTACTCACTCTTAAATCTTTAGTCCATAAAATATGTTTTTAATGTATTATAAACAACTAATGACAGTTTAGCAATAAAATCTTTTGCTTCTTTATAAGTCTTAAATCTTGAAGCCATCACGCATATAGCATAATCACACTCCTTAGAAAATATAATACCTGCATCAGAAACTATGCCTTTCTCTAAACCTGTTTTGTGGGCAATATCTACCGATGAAGGTAAATATTTAGGTATTCTGTCATTTATTGTTTGTCTCTTTAAAAGTGAGAGCATAAACTCAGAATCCCCGCTGGTAAACATACTTTTCCTATATATACCTTCTAAAAGATACACTATATCCCTACAAGAAGTATAATTTTCTCTTCCTTTATTACGAGCTCTAAAATCCATCATTTTCCTCATAAGAACAGTTTCTTTTAATCCTATTTGATTAAATATTTTATTTATATAATCAAAGCCTAAAATGTCAATGATTCTGTTAGTAGCGGTATTATCGCTATGGACGATCATAAACCATAAAAGTTTTTTTAAACTAAGTTTGTAGGGAAACTTTTTGTATTTTAGAACTCCAGAACCTGTAGCTTTATCTTCCTCCTTTAAAGTAATCTCATCATCTAAAGACAAAAGACCATCTTTTATAGCATAAAATATCGTTATCATAATAGGTACTTTTATGAGGCTAGCAGCAACAACCCTCATATTACTATGATAAGAAAAAATGATCCCCTTATCGGTAAGAACCTTAACAAGAAAAGTATATTTACCGGAGAAAGAATTAACTACATCAGTAATATTTTCTCTTAAGGCGTATTCTACTCTTTTCTTCTTAAAATTCTGTAACTTACAATATAAAAAAACAGATAAGAAAATAAAACCTAAAGAAACAAAATAAACAAATAACTTTTTTACCTTATATTTATTTATAAAAAACATTTCTTCCCTAACTACTTTTAAATTTAAAAATTAAATAAAAGGATAGTTCATACGAAGGGAGACTATTCCCAAGATAATATCCGTTCTCGTGGTTCTACTCTCCAAGGATGAGAAGCCACAATAAGGGCAAAAAATAAAGTATAAATTAACCAATCCCTACCAATAATGATAATAGCTAACCAAGGATAGCCTCCATAGGGTGTTAAAAATTCCTCTATTAAAGAAGAAACTAAAAGAGCAACTAACACACCAGGAGCAATTAACTTAACCGATGCATCCCACCACCATTTATTTAATTTTCCCATACTCCAGTGACTGATGTGCTCTCTCAACCTGCTTGCTTTATAAATCCATCCCACTACAATACATTCAAAAATTGCTGCTAAGACTAGGCCATACTGCGTAAGAAAGTGATCGACAATATCTAACCAGTAGATTCCTGCTTGGGTAGTGAAAATAATACTTCCTAAAAATCCTGCTACAGAAAGTCCCGAGACAACAACCTTACGAGGATAATGAAATTTATCTATTATTGCAGAAGTAAAAGCCTCTAAAATAGAAATTGCTGAAGAAAGTCCTGCAATAACAAGAATACTGAAAAAAATTAGACCAAATCCTCGCTGAAAAGCAGGAAGCATACTTATTGCTTTAGGATAAGCTACAAAGGCTAAGCCTATAGACTGGCTAACGACCTCAGAAAATTCCTTTGAGGTAGAATGCACCATATACCCCAGAATAGAAAACACTCCAAAACCAGCAATGAGAGAAAAAATACAATTAAAAAGACTAATAGTAAATGAATCTCTTATTATGTGACTTTTTTTAGGTAAATAAGAAGCGTATGCTACCATTATACCAAAGCCTAAACTTAAAGTGAAAAATATCTGGCTGAAAGCATCCATCCATACCTTAATATCCCTTAGACGACTAAAATCAGGCTTAAGATAAATAGCAATGCCCTCCTTTGCACCAGGAAGCCTTAGGCTCCAAAATACGATAACTAATGTAAGAAAAACAAGTACAGGCATAAAAATTTTATTAGCCCGCTCTAACCCTTTCTGTACTCCACTAAATACAATTATCCAATTAGACAGCCATACTAAAAGCAGAGAAAAAAGTATTGGTGTTCTTAGGTCTCCTAAATCAAAAGGGCCACTGCTTGTGATAAGAAACTTATTGAAAAAAAAGGTATTAGGGTCACTGCCCCAAGAAAGATTGAAAGAATAGAAGAAAAAATTTAAACACCAAGCAATTACTACCGAGTAATAGAGAACGATTCCAAACATTACAAAAATCACCTGCCACCATCCTAACCACTCCCATTTTTTGGAAATACTGGCAAAACTTGCAGGAGACGATCCTCTCATCTTATGTCCCAAGCCAATCTCTAAAATCATAAGGGGGATTCCTACCAAAAAAAGAGCAATAAAATAGGGAATGAGAAAAGCTCCTCCTCCATTTTTATAACAGAGATAAGGAAACCGCCAGATATTACCTAAACCAATTGCTGACCCCACCGCAGCCAGAACAAAACCAATGTGAGTTTTCCATTGAGGACGATGGTGAACAAAAACATCTCTTTTCATCTTATATTAATAAAGTGATTAAAGGGTTTTTATAAAAAGTCCAACTCGAACATTCATCATTACAACATTACAACCGGAAAAAGAAATTCATAAAAGGATCATCAAAAGTGCGAGAAATTTTCTTATAATAATATCCCAAATAAATAAAAAATATCCCTGCTAATATTAATAAAGAAGCAACTATTAAAGAAAGTAAAGGCGGATAAATAGCAATTAAGAGCCCTGCAATAATTAGAACAATTCCTAAAACCATTTTTACCTCCTTTTAGAATAATATTCTCTCTTAATCTTCTTTGTAAATCTAACTATTTTATTAGATATAATCTTTTCTCCAGTTTTATACAAATATTTTACAACTACAATCTCTGTTAATTACCTCTCTAACTCTACCACTCAGATCATCGATAGACTTTTGTTCTCATTATATCAAAAAATTAGGAAAGTATGAAATCTTATCCTTACTGTTAAAGAACAATTATTTTATTCTGATAGACTTTTTAGCTCTTTTTATTGAATTAGACAAAATGACAATATACAAAATGTCCACGCTCAACCTCTTTTCTTTCTGGTTCAATATCACATTTTTTGCTTCTTAAGAGACAACGATTTTTAAATAAACATCCCTCGGTATCTTCTTTCTCTTTTAAGGATACATCTTTTATTTTATATTCTGAAGCTTCAATAAGAAGCTTGGTGTAAGGATGAAGAGGATTTTTCCAAATACATTCTTTTGGTCCATATTCTACAATCTTTCCATAATACATGACAAATATATAGTGAGAAATATTTTTAATAAGTTTTAAATTATGAGAAATAAATAAATAACTTAAAGAGTGATCTTCTTGCAACCTATCCAGCAGTTCAATAATCCTTACTGTAGTAGAAACATCGAGGTTAGAAGTCGGCTCATCGAGAATAACGATTTTAGGATTTCTTAATAGGGCTCTCCCAATAGATATTCTCTGAAGTTGCCCTCCGCTTAATTGATGAGGAAACCGCGAAAGTACATCCTCCTTAAAGCCTACCTTATTTAGAATATCAATAATTATCCCTCTTCCTTTTTCTTTAGGAACTCTTCTTATAATCTTTAATGTTTCATAAAGAGTAGAAAACGTAGTATAACGGGGATCAAAGCTCAAAAAAGGATCCTGAAAAACGATTTGAATATTATCCTGAATAAATTTACGGTTTTTTACAACATTGGTGATGTCTTTTCCTCTAAGAAATATCTTTCCTGAATCAGCATTATAAAATCCAAGAATTGTCTTGGCTAAAGTGGTCTTACCACAGCCCGATTCTCCTACCAAAGCAGTCGTTTGCTTTTCTTTAACAAATATATCTATGCCATCTAAGGCCTTAACAATTCTTTTTTTAACTTTAAAATGTTTTACCAACTTATCTGTCCTTAGAATCTCCATAAGCTTTTTTAACTTCTATAATTAAGTTATCTTTCTAAAAGAATCAATTAACTTTTTGGTATAGATATCTTTTGGGCTATGAAAAAGTAAATCTTTGGTGGTTTGCTCTCTTATTTCTCCTTCATAAAGAACTAAAACCTGATTACATAGAATTTCAATAAGCGCTAAGTTATGGGTAATGAATAAAACTGTCAAATCCAGCTCTTTTTGTAATCTCATAAGAAGATTGATTATCTGACTTTCTATAGTTACATCCAAAGAGCTGGTAGGTTCATCAGCAATCAAAAGCCTGGGGTTGGTAGAAAGAGCCATCGCAATCATTGTCCTTTGAAGTTGCCCTCCGCTTAATTGATGGGGATAACTCTTTAATATACGCTCCGTGTCATTTAAACCTACTTTACTAAAAAGTTTCTCTATTTTTTTAAAACAATCACTTCTCTTTTTTATCCTGAGCTTACTTTTTAAAAATTCTATAAATTGATAGCCAATACTTAATACAGGATTGAAAGCAGCTTTGGGCTCCTGAAACACCACTCCTATTTCTTTACCTCTTATATTATCCAAATCTCTTTCTCCTAAAGTAAACAAATTATTCTTCCCAAAAATAATCTCTCCTTCTATATGCGTCTCTTTAGGTAAAATGTTTAAAACAGAGTATGCTAAAGTTGTTTTACCACTACCTGATTCACCAACAATACCCAGAATTTCTCCTTCATAAAGAGTAAAACATATATTCTTTAAAGCAAATCCTTTTTTCTCTTTATACTTTATACTTAAATTGTTTATCGTTAATAAAGGCTCCATCTAATTCCCTTTCTCCTGCAAATAACAGGTTAAAATATTTTTCTTTTAGGATCAAGCACATCCCTTAAGGCCTCTCCTACAATATTAAAACAAATGCTCGTTATAAGAATAAGAAAGCCTGGCATAAGGATCCAGGGATAGAATTTAATATTAACAATACCTCCTGCTAAGCTAAGCATATTTCCCCAACTTGCCTGGGGCTCTTGAATTCCTAAGCCTAAAATACTTAAACCTGCTTCTCCTACGATATAGCCGGGAATACTTAAAAATATTGCTACTATTGCATAAGAAAGTGTATGGGGTAGAATATGATGGATAATTATTTTAAAATTACTTAAACCAGAAGCTTTGGCTGCTAAAACAAACTCCCTTTCTCTTAAAGATAAACACATCCCTCTTATTACCCGTGCAATAGAAGCCCAACCAATTAAAGAAAGAATTACTACAATAAGAATGTATACTTGAGTTGAACTCATATTAGGAGGAAAAGAAGCACGCAAAGCAAGCATAAGATAAAACGCAGGAACCATCATCATCATCTCTACTACTCTCATTAAAACATTATCCACCCACCCAGAAAAATATCCTGAAATCCCTCCTATAATAATTCCAATAAAAAAAGAAATTGCTACACCAATTAAACCAATACTTAAAGATATCCGTGCCCCATATAAAAGCCTTGAAAAAACATCCCTCCCCTTCAAATCAGCACCCAATAGATGAATCCGTCCCCCCTTTAC
>Ga0180301_10003812_pt1 | contig 11717 bp, 11 predicted proteins | sample GuaBasSediGuay16_FD_121797 | JGI IMG/M metagenome (GOLD analysis project Ga0180301, IMG submission 121797) | Subseafloor sediment microbial communities from Guaymas Basin, Gulf of California, Mexico - Guay16, Core 4569-2, 12-15 cm | ecosystem: Environmental > Aquatic > Marine > Hydrothermal...
ACTTCGGAAATCAATCTTTACGGAGAGCAATTAACCAACACCAACGAATTTTTAAACTATAACGGCGACAACTGGTGGAAAGACAAAATAATCGGAGGGAAAACGGGATACACAGAAGAATCTTTGGGGTGCTTTCTGTTAGCCATAGAAGCCCCCAACCATCGAGGCTATTTGATAAACGTGGTTTTAGGAGCCGAAGACCGCTTTGCAGAAATGAAAAAACTTTTAGATTGGCTGGGAGAAGCTTATCAATGGTGAAATTTCCCCGCCCCCGGCTTAAGAAGTCTTCGGTTTCTTACGTCGCTTCGCTCAAAATTTATTAAATAAATTTTATGTATTTACCAAACGCTGCCGTCGACGTCATTAAAATATTTACCTTGGGGGCTTTAAGCTTTGTTTTAGCTTTTAGTTTAACGCCGGTTTTAACCAAAATTTTATACAAGCACAAACTCTGGAGAAAAGAGGTAAGAACAAAATCAATAGATGGCAAAGATTTGACTTATTTCCAGCAATTTCATTCGAAAGACGAAACCAGCGTCCCCAGGTTTGGAGGAATTTTAATTTGGATTGTTCCCCTGATTCTGGCGATATTGTTCTATTTGCTGGCCAAAACTGAAATTTTCTGGTTTGCCAAATTAAACTTTTTGGACAGAGGCCAAACCTGGCTGCCTTTTTTTGCTTTAGTGGCGGCAGCGCTGGTGGGACTGGCAGATGACATTCTCCAGGTTGCGGGCAAGGGAAAATATATTGCCGGGGGACTGAAGCTCAAACAGCGCTTAATTCTCATGGGCGTCATAGGGGTAATCGGAGCTTGGTGGTTTTATTCAAAACTGGGCTGGTCCACCCTGCACGTGCCGGGAATAGGGGATTTTGAGATAGGCCTGTGGTATGTGCCTTTTTTCATTTTGGTAATGATGGCCACTTATTCTGGAGGAGTAATTGACGGCTTGGACGGACTGGCAGGAGGCAGCTTTGCCGCTATCTTCGGAGCTTTTGCTGGCATTGCCTTATTTTTGGGACAAATAAACATTGCCGCCTTTTGCGCCGTAATTTTAGGGGCCTTATTGGCTTTTTTATGGTACAACATACCCCCCGCTCGCTTCATTGCCGGCGAAACGGGAATAATGGGGCTGACCGCCTCCCTTACCGTAGTTGCCTTTCTCACAAATTCCGTGTTAGTGCTGCCCATAATCGGATTTTTGCTGGTCATAGAATCCGGTTCTGTTATTCTGCAGCTTCTTTCAAAAAAAATCCGGCACAAAAAGATATTTCTGGCTTCTCCGATTCATCATCATTTCGAGGCTAAAGGCTGGCCCCATTACAAGATAACAATGAGATTTTGGGTGATCGGCGTGGTGATGGCTATCATTGGAGTAACCATCCGCTTGCTAGGCTAAATAAATTATTATCAATACGCCTGGCGGGATAAGTATTGACAATTTTCCCAGACTTGATATAATGTGGTTAGTTCACTTTGGTTAGTTCTGAAGTTTCCAAAAAAAGAAAGAAAGGAGGTGAAAAATGCCAAATAATGTAAAGCATGCTCTGGGAGGTGTGGGAATCGCAGTAGCCATTATTCTGACAATATTCTTTATAATTTCGCCAGAGGTTAGGATGGTTGGAGCAGCAACTGTAGGAGGAATTATCATCATGGTGGCCTGGCTTTACTATTCTCTGTATGGGATGTATGTATCTCCCTCTGAAGTAGTAAATGCAGTATCCACCGCAGGATTTGCCGTTTTGATAGCTTTTTCTACTGCTTTGTCAATCCGGCCGGATTTTCTGGCTATGGTTGTACCTGTCGCAATTTGGGCGGGCGGAATTGCGGTAATCACCGCCATCTTAGTTCCTTCCATCAAGGCCATTCTTAGCGACAGCCATTCTTAGCGATAAAAGCCAAAACACCAAAACAGGGGCGGAAGAGCCCCTGTTTTTTATTTGCCCCTCATTTAAATTCGAGTTATGATAATTGTATGAAACCCTTTAAAAAACTTCGGGAAAAATATCCAAAATTCATCTATGAAGGTTATTGTTACAAGGTGGTTCGGAATAATTTGAAGGTTTTTTTTGACTTTAGAGTAGAACCGGATCTACGTTTCAAACCCGTTTTGATTGTAAAGAATATCAATCGTTCCCGGATAAAAAAGATTAAAAAAGAAGTTTTGGACAATTTGGTATTTCATCTGGGGTTGATTGAGATACCCAGTTACTGGAAAGCGACCTGTTCGCCGGAAATTGCAATTGAATCAGGTTTCCTGAACAAAGAACAGCTTCGCTGGTGGAAAGATTTAATCATTAAGGGCATGGGCCAGTTTTTCTACGAAAACAAAATCGACTGGCGATTACCTAATTTTTTAAAGATTAAAACTATTAAAACTAAAAGTAACCAATCACGAAAATCCGCGATTGCTGAATTTTACGATTGGTATTTGGTGCCCGTGGGCGGAGGAAAAGATTCGGTTGTCACGCTGGAAAAATTAAAAAAAACCGGCAAAAAAATAAACGCCTTTACGGTGAATCCCGGCAAAGCCGTCAAAGACGTATTAAGAACTGCCGGAATCAAAAACCCCATCGTTGTTGAAAGAAAAATCGATCCGGCTTTGTTGAAATTAAATAAAAGAGGGTATTTGAACGGCCACACTCCTTTTACTGCCGTCCTGTCTTTTTTAAGCGTATTTTGCGCAGTTTTGTTCAGCTACAAAAACATTGCTTTTTCCAACGAAAAATCGGCCGACGAGGGCAATGTCAGGTATTTGGGGAAGATGATAAATCACCAGTATTCAAAGAGTTCTGATTTCGAAAAAAAATTTCAAAAATACTGCAAAAAATATTTAGTGAAAAACATCCGTTATTTCAGTTTTTTGAGAAAATACACTGAATTGGAAATAGCCGAAATGTTCTCGAATTACCCGAAATATTTCCCTGTTTTTTCCAGCTGTAACAAGGTGGCGGCCAAAAAGTTAAAAAAACGTTGGTGCGGAAAATGCCCTAAATGCCTCTTTATCTATTTAACTTTATGTCCCTATTTGAAGAAAAAACAACTTTTAAAAATTTTCGGCGAAGATCTTTTGCGAAAGAAAGAGTTGCGACCGATTCTCAAAAGTCTGATAGGGCAGGGGAGAGTCAAACCTTTCGAGTGCGTCGGCACTTATGCTGAAGCCAAAAAGGCCTTAAAACTATGCTTGAAAAATTCAAAAATAAAAAAATAGTTATTCTTGGATTTGGTAAAGAAGGGAGAGATACTTTGAGGTTTTTGAAAAAAATATTTCCCAAAAAGAAAATTGATGTCGCCGATCAGAAATTTGATAAAAATTACCTTAAAAAAATAAAGGACTATAACATCATTATTAAATCGCCCGGCATACCGTTTAAAGTAGTAAAACCCTTCACCGTAAAAAAGCAGAAAGTTACTTCCCAAACCGAAATTTTCTTTGAGAACTGTCCGGGAAAAATTATCGGGGTGACTGGCACTAAGGGAAAAAGCACCACCGCTTTTTGGATATACCAGGTATTAAAAAACGGGGGGATAAAGGCCCACCTGGTGGGGAACATCGGAAAACCGGTTTTGCTGTCTCTGCTGAAAGCCAAAAAAGACGACGTTTTTGTTTACGAGTTATCCAGCTTTCAACTCGCTAATCTTAGAAAAAGCCCGCACATTGCCGTACTTCTGAATATTTATCCCGAACACTTGGATTATTATGGGAATTTTGCGGAGTACGTGGAAGCCAAGGCCAATATCGCGAAATACCAATCGAAGAAAGACTACCTTATTTACAATTGCCGAGATTCAAAAGTGAAGAAAATCGCCAAGCGATCAAAAGCCAGAAAAATTCCCATTGAGGGCAAATATTACGAGCTGAACCAAAGGGCGGCGGAAGCAGTAGCCAAAATATTTAAAGTGCCGACGGTTAAAAAGTTTAAAATGCTGCCCCACAGACTGGAATTGGTTGGAAAATTCAAGGGAATAGAATTTTACAACGATTCTTTATCCACCATTTCAGAAACCACCATTGAGGCTTTGGATTTTTTGGGAGATAATGTCCAAACTTTGATTCTCGGCGGGTTTGACAGAGGACTGTCATTCGATGGTTTGGCAAAAAGATTAATTAAAAGCAATGTAAAAACGCTTATTTTGTTTCCTGACACCGGTAGACGAATCAAACAAGCCATCAAAAAATTCCAAATTCCTCTTCTCAAATTCCAATATTTTTTTGTTAAAGATATGAAAAAAGCCGTCGAATTGGCTTACCGACATACCAATAAAGGCAAAACTTGCCTGCTTTCTCCCGCTTCCCCGAGTTTTGGCATTTTTAAAGATTACGCTGACAGAGGAAACCAATTCAAAAAGTTCATCAAAATGTTAAAATAAGATAATGGGAAAAAAGGTTGACTATTTTCTAGCTTTGATAATCGGTATTTTAATTTTGCTGGGAATTGTCGTTCTGGTAAGCGTTTCTTTCCCAATCTCTCAGGAAAAATTCGGTTCTCCCACTTTTTATCTTTTTCGCCATCTTTTGGTAGGGTTGGCTCCCGGAATCCTTCTAGGATTTTTGGCTTTCAGGGTTTCTTTGTCTTTTCTGAAAAAATGGACGCCAATTTTCTTGTTGGCAAACCTGTTCTTAATGATTCTGGTTTTCGTTCCTAAGATTGGATTTACCCTTGGTGGGGCCAGCCGTTGGATAAACCTGGGAATAGTTTCTTTTCAGCCTTCTGAATTTCTGAAGTTAACCTTCATCCTTTATCTGGCTGCCTGGCTTTCCGCTAGAACCGAAAATCCACTGTTCGCCCACAGAAAAAAAATGATAGCCGCTTCCGCCACCACCACCGCCTTTTTTGTAATCCTGGGAATTATCGGCCTTCTTCTGACTTTACAGCCGGATATCAGCACATTGGCAGTAATAGTGATCAGCGCCACCTTCATGTATTTCTCCGCGGGGTATCCCTTGAAATACGTTTTCATGATAGTTCTCGTCGAGCTGGGAGCGCTAATTGTTTTGATAAAAACGGCTTCCTACCGCTTTGAAAGGCTGCTGGTTTTTCTCAAGCCCGAACTGGATCCCATGGGATTAAGCTACCAGATAAAGCAGGCCTTGATGACGATAGGTTCTGGAGGCCTGTTGGGGGTGGGTTTGGGAATGAGCACGCAGAAGTTCTTCTTGCCACAACCCATGGCAGATTCCATTTTTGCTGTCTTTGCGCAAGAAACCGGCTTTCTGGGCAGTTTGATTCTAATCGTTCTTTTTTTGCTTTTTGCCTGGCGTTCCTATGCCATTGCCAAAAAAACCCAAAACAAATTTTACAAATTAACCGTAGTGGGAATCAGCTCTTGGATAACCCTGCAGGCCTTCGTAAACATAGGGGCCATGGTGGGGATATTGCCGCTTACTGGCATTCCTTTGCCCTTTGTCAGCTACGGAGGAACGGCTTTAGTGACAGAATTGACGGCCGCTGGAATACTTCTTAATATTTCCAAAAATACCAAAAATATATGAAAAACAAAAAAATACTATTCACCGGCGGGGGAACTGCCGGACACATTTATCCGATTGTGGCGATAACCAGAGAGATAAGAAGGCTGGGATGGAAAGTAGATTTTTCCTATGTGGGTCCCAAAGACGAATTCGGGGAAATTTTACTGTCCCAAGAAGGGGTTAAGATAAAAAGCATTCTGGCCGGAAAAATCAGAAGATATAAAAACTGGAAAAGCATTCTTCAAAACATAGCAGACATGCTATGCAAAACTCCCGTAGGATTCCTGCAGGCCTTTTTCCATGTGCTTTTTCTAAACCCCGATGTTATTTTCAGCAAGGGGGGATACGGTTCTCTGGCTACTTGCTTTTGGGGATGGTTTTTCAGAAAGCCGGTTTTGCTTCACGAATCCGATGTGGTTCCGGGGCTGGCCAACAGATTTTTGTCTAAACTAATTCCAAAAATTTTTGTATCTTTTCCGATTTCCCAAACAGAATATTTTCCTGAAGAGAAAATGATTTCGGTAGGAAACCCCGTCAGAAAAGAAATCTTAAAAGGCTCGAAAGAAAAAGCCAAAGAGCTTTTCAGCTTAACCGGAGAAAAGCCTGTCATTTTGGTTATAGGAGGATCCCAGGGTGCCCAAAAGATCAACGATCTACTTTTGGAAATCCTGCCTGAGCTTCTAACTCATTTCGAGCTGATCCATCAAACTGGGGAAAATAATTTTCAGCAGGTCAAAGCGGAATCAAAGGTAGTGATTAACAAAGAATTGGGAAAATATTACCACCCCATCAATTTTCTAAAAGAAATAGAGCTAAGGGAGGCCTATGCGGCCGCCGATCTTGTTTTGAGCAGGGCGGGATCGGGGGCCATCTTCGAGATAGCCGCCTGCCGAAAACCCAGCATTTTAATTCCTCTGGCGATTTCCGCCCAAAACCACCAGGTGAAAAACGCCTACGCTTACGCCCAATACGGCGCTGCCATAGTCATGGAAGAATCCAACCTGGCTCCTCATTTTTTCCTGGAAAAACTGAAATATTTATTTTCTCATCCGTCAGAATTGGAAAAAATGAAAGAGGCGGCCGGAGAATTCGCCCAGCCCGACTCTGCCCGCTTTGTCGCAGAACACCTCCTAAACTACCTAACCTAAATAAAAAATTCAAATAAAATTAATAAACTAAGTATAAGTTTTAATAAAAATTGGATTTTCCAAATTGATTTTAGTTTTGGGCGTGATTTTTGTTTTGGGGTGATTTCTGATATAATATACCTAGAATGACAGATAAATTTGCCAAAGACATTCGGGTGAGAATTGCTCCTTCGCCGACGGGCAACCTGCACCTGGGAACCGCCAGGACGGCTTTGTTTAACTATTTATTCGCCAGGCACGAGGGCGGAAAATTCATTCTGAGGATAGAGGATACTGACCTAGAGAGGTCAAATCCTAAATTTGAAAAAGACATCGTGGAAAATTTAAGATGGCTGGGTATTGAATGGGACGAATTCTACCGCCAGTCAGAAAGAATCAAGATCTACAGCAAATATTTGGAAAAATTGTTAAAAGAGGGGAAAGCTTACTATTGCTTTTGTTCAGAAGATGAGCTGGAAGCCAAAAGGCAGGAGCGGATGGCTAGAGGAGAAGCTCCGAAATACAACGGAAAATGCCGAGGGCTTTCAGAAGATGAAGTCAAAAAAAAACTGGCTGAAGGGCAGCCTTCCATAATCCGCTTTAAAACGGCTCCCGGAAAGGTGAAATTCAAAGATCTAATCCGCAAAAACATCGAATTCGATGTCGATTTGATAGGGGATTTCTCCATTGCCAAAGATTTAGCTACCCCCTTGTACAATTTTGCCGTGGTGATAGATGATTTTGAAACAAGAATTTCCCACGTCATCAGGGGGGAAGATCATATTTCCAACACTCCCAAGCAAATTCTGCTTCAGGAAGCCCTAGGCTTTCCTCAGCCAAAATACGCCCACCTGCCCCTTATTTTGGGGCCTGACAAGTCAAAGCTCTCCAAAAGGCACGGGGCCGTGGCTGTTTCAGAATACAAAAAGGAGGGATATCTGCCCGAAGCCTTGGTTAATTTCATGGCTCTCCTGGGCTGGAACCCGGATACGGAAAAAGAAATTTTTTCAATGAAAGAACTGATTAAGGAGTTTTCTTTGGAAAAAATTCAAAAATCGGGAGCCGTATTTAATATTCAACGCTTAAATTATTTAAACGGCATATACATTAGGCAATTATCAGCAAAAAAGCTGTCAGAGCTCTGCGAGCCTTATTTGCCAAAAGCCGAACCTAAATATCTTGAGAAAGTTGTTTCCGTATATCAGGAAAGATTGAAGAAATTGTCGGAAATCACGGAATTGACCGATTTTTTCTTCAAAGATGCGTTAAAATATAATAAAGAGCTTTTGAAGTGGAAAGGTATGTCGGATGCTGAAGTCAAAGAATCTCTTGACAAATTAGAGAAAATATTGTCTGGAATAGAAAATTGGGACAAAGAAACTTTGGAAAAAGTTTTAACGTCAGCAGCAGAAGAATGGGGGACTACGCCGCGCGAGCCGACCAAAGAAAAACCTCTACGCGACAGGGGAAAGCTTTTATGGCCCTTGAGAGTCGCTTTGAGCGGAAAAGAAGCTTCGGCGGGACCCTTTGAAATAGCCGAGATCCTGGGCAAAGAAAAAACCCTGGTCCGGATTAAGCAGGCTAGGGAATTAATGGAATAATATGATATTACGCAAATTTATAATTATTTTATCGATGATAAGCTTAGTTTTGCCTGGTTTTGTTTCGGCTCAAACGCCCCAGTATAATATGACTCAAATGCCCCAAACAGTGAAAGAGGCCAAAGACTTCGGCTTAAAAATTTTAGAAAAATTGCCGGGAGAAATGGAAAAAATCTGGCGAGAGGAGGCCTGGCCCATAATGAAAGGTACGATAGTAAAAATAGCAAAATGGCTGCGGCCGGTTATCGAGCCGTGGTGGAAAAAGTTTCTCGGGCTCTTGGGCAAGGAAGTTGAAAAAAGACGGCCGGAGTTGGAAAAAGAGCTACAAAAAGAAACAAAAGAGATGCAAAAAGATCTTTGGGAAAGGTTTAAAGCACTGCTGGATTGAGGGGGAGTGGGGTTGACATGTTTTCGAGGCCTGTTATTATGAATACAGTAGTCGTCGCACAATGTTGGTAAAGAGGCAAGTAATATATGACGAAACCTAACAAACCAATAATTGAATATATTCCCGACTTTTTAGATTATTGCGAAGTGGAAAAAGGTTTAGCAGATAAAACTCAGGAAAATTATAAAAGGTATCTGGATAAATTCACCTCTTGGCTGAAAAAGGCCAAAAAGGAAAATATAAAACCTTCCGATCTGACTCCTGAGGATATTTGGTCTTATAGGCTGTATTTATCCCGTTCCAAGAACGAAAAAGGCCAAACCCTTAAAAGAATAAGCCAAAACTATTATCTTATCGCTCTAAGGGCCCTTCTGAGCTATTTTGTGCAAAAAGACATAGAATGCATCCCCCCGGGTAAAATAACGCTCCCAAAGGACGTCAGAGCGGAAAAAACGGTCAAATTCCTTACTTTAGAGCAAATTGAGAGACTTTTGCTGGCTCCGGACACCTCTTCTGAACAAGGCCTTAGAGACAGGGCTATTTTGGAAACCCTGTTTTCCACCGGGCTCAGAATAGCCGAACTGGTAGCCCTAAATAAGGAGCAATTCGCTAATATAAAAAACAAAAAGGATTTTGAGCTCAGCATTATAGGCAAAGGATCGCGCCCCCGGACTGTCTACTTGTCAGAAAGGGCGCTTTCCTGGCTTAAAAGATATCTGGAAACAAGGAAAGATATGGCCAAAGCCCTCTTCGTGCGTTACGGGACAAAAAGCGATGTCGACAATCGCCTGACTGCCCGCTCCATCGAAAGGATTATTAAAAAATACGCTGTGATAGCCGGAGTGCCGATTTTTACCACCCCTCACACGCTCCGTCATAGTATGGCGACGGATTTATTGAACCAAGGAGTCGATTTAAGAACCATTCAGGAATTCTTGGGGCATCGAAGCATAACCAGCACTCAAATATATACTCATGTTACGAATAAAAGATTAAGAGACATACACAGAAAATTTCACAGCGGCAAAAATTTAAAAGAATAAAAATTGGTAAAGTCCGCATAATGTCGCACAATATTAAAGGCGCTGTGTTAATAAAAAGCCACTACTCCCCTATTTAGTGGCTTTTCTTCTTTTTCTTTCCTTTCTTTTATTTTAATTATTATTGTAATTTAAAACTTTCGGCTGTCTGATAAAATAAATCTCGGTATTCGGGCCATTTGTCCTCAAGTGTATTGAAAGAAATCGCCCAAATGGTTTCGTCTGCTTCGTTGATAAATGCCAACAAGGTCTTGAAGTCGACTTCTTTCTGAGTGCTTTCGCATTCAACGAAAAGCGCCTTTTTGCCGTCAATTTCTCCCTTTTCTTCTTTGACAAAGTCAATGTTGACTATACTTTGGACCAAGCGCGTCTTTATCTCCTCGATGTATTCTTCGAAAGTGTAAGTTTCCAAGGAATCGCTGCTAACTGAAAAATAGCTGGCAAAACCCAGCTTTTCTGCTTTCTCGTTGGCAATTTCCTCGTTTCCTTTCACAACCAAAGCCAAAGCTCTGCCGGGAGGATTTGCAGTTTCTTCCCAACCCTCTGGCAGATTAATGGAAAATCCGTCTTTGGCCAAAATGCCGGGGCCGGATTCTTTATCGGATTCCTTCTCTTCTTTTTTCTCGTCCAAAACTTTCAAATCTGGGGGCGGATTATCTGACAGCTTTCCTTCCGGAGCGTAATAAAGAAAGTAAACTGCCGCTCCTAGGGCTAAAACCACCACAACCGCAGAAAAGATTATCGTTTTGTTGACCATATTTTTAATAATTTAATGATATATTCTTTGGCTTTTAATTGCTCTTTAAGGCTGTTTTCCATTTCCAGGGCCAAATATTCTCCAAAGTAGCTGGCAGGATACTGTTTTAAATAGTCCAGCTCTGATAAATTCTTGAGGGTATGAGGAAAGTTTTTTCCTTTTTCTCTGTTAAACTGCCAAATGTCTTTGTCTAGAAAGTTCCAATTTGGGGCAGGGCTGATGTGCCCGCAGCCAGAACCGTATTTCTCTATCATCTTGATATCATGAGGGTATCTTTCCGGCTGATAAATCCTGCTGGCCTCTAGATGGGAAAAATCCAGGCAAATGCCGGCAAATTCCTTAATTTCCTTTTCATCAAAAGGAAAATAAGTATTTTCAATATATATCTTTTTCCGGTATTTATCCCATTCTGAAGGAATGGGATATTCCCGCCGGCTGTGAGTATTAAAAACCTTGGTGTGAAAATTACGGACTAGATAATTCAACTCCCAAACCCCCATGTCCGTCCTGAGATGAACAAAAGGAATTTTTTCAATGCTTGTTTCTTTCAGCAATTCATACAACTCTTTTCTTTCCTCCAAACCCAAACAAGTAGGAAAAATGCTTATCTCTTTCAATTTTAAGTCCTTAGCTTCTTTGACTTTCTCCCTCCAATCTTTCGAAGTAGTGGTAATGGTAGGCAGCAAATACATTTTTCTTATTTTATCAAAAAGCCCCGGAGCCGGCAACTCTCGGGGTTTTAATGTCTTTTATTTTCCAAATCTCTCACAACAAATAATCTCCTTCCATATTCATTTTTGAAGGTAAAATCCAAGGAAATTTAAAACCTAAGAAATAAACGAATCGGGTAGTTATTTTAGAAAAGATAATCCTTGGAAGAAAAAACCTTCTGGCGTTTCTGCGGTATCTTAGCAAATCCGGGAAGCTTTGCAAGAGCAAGTCGCAGGCCTGCAGTCCCCAAACCACTCCTCCGCCCGACCAGGGCTTGGTCAAACCCGCCGCATCCCCGCAAAGAGTAACAATTTCACTTTTGGGAATAATCAGCCCTTGCGGCACCAGCCCAAAACTTTCGTACTCGAGAGCAGAGAAATTTTTGCTTTGTTCAAGAGGGACGATGACGCCGTATTCCGTGTTGTCCCTTCGGGGAATTTTCCATTTAAACCCGCCTCTGACCGGCCAAGTTTCCACGTAGTTTGAAAAATCTTTTTCATTCGTTAAACGCAGCATTCCCAGCCGAAATCGAGGATTTTTCAATCCCAGCCGCTTTCTCGTCTCAGAAAGCGCCCCGTCGCAGCCAATAATTCTGTCGAAATCCGACGTATTGAGCGTATTG